>ERZ772766.1060-NODE-1060-length-15263-cov-4.412415_pt1 | contig 15263 bp, 5 predicted proteins | sample MGYA00511379_ERZ772766 | MGnify/ENA primary metagenome ERZ772766 (study PRJEB29015, sample SAMEA2737895) | human oral metagenome | biome: human oral; feature: human-associated habitat; material: dental | place: China | collected 2116 ...
TTCTATTTTACACAATTTTTCACAAAAAAGCTAGTTAAAATCAACTAAAAAGAGAGAACAGTGTCCTCTCATCTAGTTATTATTAATTCGCGATATTCAATCAAGAAACGATTGCAATTATTTTTTATTTAAAGCATCAATTATACGATCAGTATTCTTAGTTACATTAGTATCATTGTAACGATTATGAATTAGACCTTCAATTGTTTCTTTGCAATTTTCAAGATTAGCTTTTTCAAATACTACCACACTGACAACATGTGTTCCACCAGAAGTAAGATGCAAAACTAGTAGAGTTTGAAAAGCACTTAGTACTGTTAATACACCATAAGCAGCTAATATCAAACCTCCGATAAATGAGTTTTGAATCATTAGATAATTCATTAAATGAAAAAACAACCCTCCAACGGATTGTTTCACTAGACTTTCAGACAAGGCCACGAACTTCTTTTAAAAATTTAGAAAAAGAAACAGCACCTTTAATGATTAGAAATCCTCCTATCCACTCGGTCGCTGAAAGAAAGCCCAGTACGCCACCAATGATAAATAAAATAGAAGGCAGCATTCGAAGTTGTTGATCCTCTTCGAAATAGATTAACATAAAGGTCCCTAATGCAATCATCAAAATCTTAAAAAATGTCAGGAGCAAAGAAAAGGCAACCGTGACGACCAGTATCTTTGAAGGATCTTTATAGATGAGAGCCCCAGTATAGGATAGCAAAAATCGTAGGACAGGTCCCAAAAGCAAGGTTATACCTGCCAGCATGCCCAGTCTCCAATTGAGTCGAACCAATCTATCTCTCTCCATAAAAACCTCCTTCTCTCGTAGCTATCATTCTACCATATTTGCCCCAGAAACGAAAGGACTTCTCCAGCACAAACCTATCTCATACCAGCTTTCTAACATGGGTATCAAGCTATAAAAAGAGAAGATCTGTCGATCCTCCCTTTTCATTTTCCAACCCTTATTTCTTAAAAATAGAGGTTCTGAAGTCGTTTGTTTGGTCAAGATAAGCTTTAAAGATTGCTCTCTTCAATTTATGAACTGCACTGTCAATTTCTGGATCATAATTACTCCAACGAGGAGCCACTGCATCCTGTAGCACAGCTTGGTCCATAAGGGCTTGCAATTCAGTCACACTATTGATGGTCTTTGTCGCATAACTTGGCCATGATTTTGTCGGATCTTTAAAGGTCACCTGCTTCAAGTTCCCAAACTGATCCATACGTTCTTTATACACGGCTTTCTTGAAATCCGCCCAAGATGAATACTTGCCTTCAAATACCTTTTCCAAAACAAGATCATCTGTCACCAATCCACGTTCTTTACCATAGAGATTGATGGTTTTACCTTTTTGTTTGGCAACTTCTTCGTATTGGTTGGAGATATAAGGTACCATTCCATCCTTAAAGCCTTTGGAAGCCAAAAGTTCGTAAGCGATCCGACGTCCCATAAGGTCCCCTGGTGTGCCTTTCTCACTGCTGAGAGCTGAAAAGATTGGGGCAAAGAGTTTAATGGTATAGTAGCCATTTCGTTCATAGTCACCAGACTGGTACTCACGAGCTGACAAGATGTTATGGTCAATCAAACTATCAAAGTTAGTTAGTTTTTGGGCCTCTGCTTCTGTCAATTCTTTGACTACGTTAGTAGCGTATACCTCATTGCCATCTACTGGATCTTTCACATACTTGTTCTCAATCTTTCTGAGAGCCGCCATTTTCTGATAGACACTTAGTTTATTAACGATTGATTGTCCTTCGAGATATTCCAGCATGTAGATAAGGTCAAACATATTATGGACATAGTTCTGAAGATCTGCTGCGTTTTGGAATCTCTCTGTCGGATCCAATACTTGCAGACGGGAGTCCTCTGTACTATCTGATTTTGAGTGTTTCAAGATAGAATTGATGGTAATGGTTGCGTCACTTGGTTGGTCAGGGGCTTGCAATAAGCCTTTTGCAAAGAACTCTGGGCCCAAGCCACTTCTTCGACCATAGCCGCCAAGATAAATATCCTGATCTGAATCATGGGTCATTTCATGGGTATACGTAATAGCGCCATCCTTGTCTAGCATACGGTAAGACATATAGTAGACGCCATCCCCTGTTGCGTAGGCTCCATGCTGGTTGTGTACTACCTTATTGCCAACTGGGCCAAAGAAATTCTTCATGGCTGGATTGGAACTATCAAACTTAGCCTCCAATGTAGCTTTTCCTGAGGTTGTGTCATCCCCAAACTTATAAGCATCATAAAGCAAGATGGTACGATAGAGTTTTTCACGTCCCTCATTATCTAAAATACGATACCAATAATCGTAGTGATCACGCTGGCGTTTGGCTGTTTCACGCGCATTTTCTTCAACAAAGTCATTGAGAGCCTTGCCCGCTTTATGGTCACTATTGCGGTAGCGATCATATGCTCCAAATCCTAGGCTAGACATGGTCGAGATGACAAAGACTGATTTTTCTGGCAAGGTTAGGAGAGGCAAGACCATATTGCGGTATTTCCATGTGGCACTCGTGATGCGATCATAAACACCGATAGAATACTTGGTGCCAGCAAGTCCTTGCTTTGTTTTCACCTCTTCGATAGTGGATTTTTCTTCAACGATATAAGCCTTGGTCTCTGATTTAAACCAGTCATTGTTACTTGTATTTGGTAAAAAGACTTTTCGGTAATGTTCTAGCGTGCTAAATAAATCTGTCGTTCCATGATGGCTAGCTAGACTAATAGAATAAGTATCAACGTTGTTCTTAGCTAGAAGGTTGTTAAAGCCAGATTTACCCAACTCAATCAGGGCATCTAGTGGTGAAGCATTTCCCTTACCAAAGAAGTCCAGATGGTACAGAACCAGGTCTTTGACGTTTACCTGACCATAACTGAAGTTATACCAACGTTCCAGATATGTCAAACCAAGTAGCAAGGCTTCTTTGTTGTGTTTGATTTTATCTACAAGATAGCCCTTGGTAACTGGGTTGTCACCAGCCAGTCCAGCACCAGCTGACAAGAGTTTCTGCAAACTGTCTTCCAAATGTTCCTTTGTTTTGGCGAACTGGTCTTCTAGATAGAGCTCAGTCTGTTTGACATTTGGAGAAATACCCAGCGTCTTTCTGATGGCTTCTGAGTGGTAATCAACCTTTTGTAGGTCAGGTAAGACTTGCTTGATGATAGAAGATTGGTCATACAGGAATTGGTTTGGCGTATAGAGAAGTCCAGTATTTCCTAGACTATATTCTGCTAATTTGGCGAAATCAGCCTGGTACTTGAGATCAAGCTTTTCAGATGAATGGTCCTTGTAGTGAAGCAAGAGTTTGTTTGCAGTCTCTTTGTTGGAAACAATATCTGTGATTACTTGGTTATCCTTCATCATGACTGCTGACAAGAGTTCTTTTTGATATAAAAGACTGTTCTCATTGACCAGATTTCCGTATTTGACGATGGTTGCCTTGTTGTAGAAAGGTAGCAATTTTTCAATGTTCTTATAAGCCAAGGCACGCTTAGCTTGATAATGAGCCACCTTAGAAAAATCACTGTCTTTTTTGCCACTTGTTGAGAGGGGCTCCACTGTTGGTAGAGTGAGAGGATTAATGGCTACTTTTTTGCTTTCGATTTGAGAAGCATCTAGCATTGTTCCTCTTTCTTCAAAGGATTCCTTGCTGACGACCTCATCCTTGACTAAGGTGACATTGTAGACTCTGTTTGCCTTGCTGCTGAATGTGTCCTTCACCCTCATTCCATTATAGTGGTAACCGGTAATGGCATTCCCGTTGGTTACATTGACATCACTGAGAACATTGGTCAATCTTCCAGCATGCTGTTCCTCATTAGTTTTTCGATCCCACAAATAGCCTGCTACTCCCGCGACTCTACCAAAGTGCTTGGCATTGTTAATGTCACCCTCAGCATAACTATCTTGGATCTGTGCATCCTGATCTACTAGACCTGCAAGACCACCCACTGTCTGATCTGAACTATTTGTGTTGGATGAAATGGCTACTGTCGCTTTTGACTTCGTCAGCAAAGCCCTGTTTCCTGTCAAATGACCGACCAGACCACCGATATTGTAGGCTGCAGTCGTCTCATAAGTGTTAATAATTCTTCCCTTGAAACTGCTCTCTGTGATGCTTGATTGCTCAGCCTTTGCCAGCAAGCCACCGATACCACGTTCACCGGCGAGAACACCATCAACGTGAACTTGCTTAATCTTTGTGCCATTCTGAGCTTTATATGCTAGTGAACCGATATCATCTTTACCTGAAATAGAGACATTTTTCAGACTCAATTTTTCTACTGTGGCGCCATTCAAGGTTTCAAAAAGAGGTTTTTTCAAGTTGTAAATAGCATACTGCTTGCCATCTTTTTCACCGATCAACTGACCAGTAAAGGTGCCCTTGATGTAGGATCTATCATCAGGTCCCAGTTCCACTTCGTTGGCATTCAAACTAGCTGCTAAATGATAGGTTCCAGAGAGATTCTGATTGATAGCTTTGACTAGGTTGCTAAAGGAAGTAAAGGTTGTCGTTTCCTCTGTAGCCTTCTTAGCTAGGTAGAAGCTGAAATTATCGACATATTTATTTTCTAGCTCTTGCTGGAGTTTCTCAGCCTTGGCTGTGATTTTATAAACTGGCTGCCCATTTTTTATTTCAGCCGTTATTGAAGCGACTGGTAGATAGACATCTTTAAATGACGAAGATTTAACCTTGACAAAGTAAGTGTCTGGATTACTTGGGACACCATCTAAAGAAACGTGTTGTTTGTATGTACCATTGGTCTGACTATACAACTCCAGATCCGAAACATTTCTTAGCTCAAGCGTCTTCTCTGGATCTTTTTCTTTTGGTTTTTCTGTCGGAGTTTCCGGTTTTACTTGCTCGATTTTGCCAGTATATTCTGGTAGAGGAGTAATTTGTTCGGGTTCAACAATGGCTCCTGCTTGCTCACCTTTATATTCTGGTAGGGAAGCCTGTGTATCTGGTTCGACGATGGCACCAGCCTGTGTTCCCTGATATTCAGGTAGCGGAGCAACTTGCTCGGGTTCTACAATAGCTCCAGCTTGAGTTCCTGTATATTCTGGTGTTGGTGGTACCTGTTCAGGCGCTATGATTGCTCCAGACTGCTCGCCTGTATAGGTTGGTTTCTCAGCCGTTTCTGGTTCCACCAAAGCCCCAGACTGAACGCCCCCAATCTCTGGCTCAACTTTTTCCGGTTCGACGATAGCACCAGCTTGGGTTCCCTGATAATCAGGTAGTGGAGCGACTTGCTCGGGTTCAACGACTGCTCCTGCTTGGGTACCTGTATATTCTGGTCTTTCAGCTGTCTCTGGGGCTACAACCGCTCCCGCTTGCTCGCCTGTATATTCTGGTAATGGAGCCTGCGTCTCAGGCTTTCCCTTTTTTGCAGACTGAGGTGCTTCACTCGGCACAACTGCCTTCTTAGTCCCTTTTTCTACTATACGTGGCAAGGCTTCTTCTACCTTAGTCGAGAGAACTTCCCTAGAAATTTCTTGGTTTTCAACAGTGAAAATGCGAACAAGCTCAATCTTCTTCCCAGCACGACCTTCTTGTTTGACATGGATGGTTCCCTCTGTTAGTTCTGGATTTTCCTGCACCACTTCTGAAACATCTAGTTTGGTTACAATCTCTTGGTCTTTGTATAAGAGCTCTGGTTTATTCACGCGACCAGCCAAGACTTCGTCTTGAGGATCTACACTAGCAATACCAGACGGCTTTTGATTAGATAAATCTTGAGAAGGGATTGGCTTCTTGGCAGTGCTTGTTGGAGACGGAGCTTTCTGCTCATCTCCTGCCTTTTGTCCACCTTCGTTGGCTTGGAAATGAGGTTGAACTGTATAGTCAAGTTTCTGATCCCTAGCAGCAGTTTCTTGCTGATTAATCTCTTTGTCTTGCTTAATATAGCCTAGATAAGTATAACCTGATAAGGCACGTGGCAAAGGCAGACTATCTCCTTGGGATAATTGGTATTCCTGATTGTACTGGATCAAAAGTTGATTTTCAATAGCCTGAACTGAAGAAGCCAAACCACTGCCCATCCCTGTTATCAAGACAACTTTCAAGAGAGCTTTCTTTTTGCCTTTCTTTTTCGATACGACAAAAATAAGGAAACCAATCGAAGCCAGAACTCCACCTGATAAAACGCTAGTAAGGCTATTCTGCCCACCTGTATTGGGCAACTGACCCAGCTGGGCTTTCTCATCCATACGGTAGACTAGATAATAGGTGCTCTCACTATCTTCCGCAATTTTAGGAATGTCCTTGACAATCAAGTCCTTTTCTTGCCCACTCAGCTCTGTATCCGTCACATATTTGTAGTGAACAGCTGCATTTTCTTGAGCAAATACGGTCCCACTGCTCGCAATGGACACAAAAAATAGGCTTGAAATCGAAGCTGACACAAGTCCAATTGCTAATTTTCGTAAGGAGAAACGATGCTGCTTCTCTCCAAAAAACTTTTTCATTCTAAATCCTCTCAACTTTTACCTTCTATCAAGAAAATAACTAGCATTATATTTTGATATAGGTATTTCACATCCACCATTATACTATAAAAATACTTCCTTGTCTCCAATAAATGCTTTAGATTTCACGAATGTCAAAGCTTATTTATCTTGTAAAATTTATCCGTCGTTGATGACAAAAAAAGAAGGCTAAGCGCCTTCTCTTCTTTAAAAATATTCCTAACAAAAAGTCATTATTCTTGAATCTCGAACTTTTTCAAAAGTCCAAAATAGAGGGATCCACCAATGATTGTCAGAATTCCTCCTACCCATCCCAAGAATGGGATCAATCCAACAGAACCACCCACGATAAACAAAACAGACGGTGCAGGAGTCACACGCTCATCGTCCTTGTAATAGACAATAGACACAATTCCTAAAACCAAGACAGCAATTTTTACCAATGACAAAATAATCGAAAAAATCGTCAATATACCAACTGTTGCATCAGAGTCCTCCGTCGCCGCAGCAGCCCCGACAGCTATCATAAACATAACAAGAGGTGCCAACAGTAAGACGATACCTGAAATAAGACCAAAAATCGCATTTACGCGAGCAAGTGCTTTTGTTTTCATCCGAATCTCCTTAAAAAATTTTTACAACTATCATTTTATCACATTTTCATGAAAAACAAAAGAAATTTCAAAACGAATATACTAGATGATGAATGATTTCAAATTTCTATCCAGACATTTAGAGTAAGAATTCTGTCATGTATCAAATTGTTTGTAAATTCATTCGTTTTTGTACTAAGCAAGCCATTCACCTAAAAAAAGAAGATCACTTGGATCTTCTTTATTCGTGTCTATCTTTCAAAGATAGACTGTCTGAAGTCGTCTGTAGCACGTAGATAAGCGTTGAAAATACGATACTTGAGTTGGGCGACACTGCTCTTAGAGCTGTCTGATAAGGCACGATCAATGTTCTTAGCTGAGGCATCCGCTAGTACTGCTAAGTACATATAATCTTGTAATTCCTCATAAGAAGAAATCGTAATTTGTCGTTTGCTATCTAGTTTTCCTGCTTCAAACTCGATAGTGATAGGGCGAAGGAAGTTTTGAGCCTTGTTGTATCGCTCATTCAACATGGCTTTCTTCAAATCCTTCCATGATTCATACTGGCTACCATAGAGATTTTTGAAAACCAAATCATCTCCAACTACTCCGACATCTCCTCTGTTCCAGATTGAGTAGGTCTTATGACCTTCTTTAAGCGCTTGGCCAGCGTATTGGCCAGATACATATGGGACAAATCCTTGTTGGTAACCCTTGTCTCCGAGCAATTCATAAGCTCTACGGCGGAACATAAGTCCCCCAGGTGCACCAGTTGGATTGTCCAGAGCTGCATAGAAGGAAGCAAACATATTGATGACATAGTAGCCATTTCGTCCAAAGTTAGCTCTATCCCAACCATCGCGACGACCAATGATATTATGATCAACCAAATCATCAACAGATTTTAGTTTGGCTGCTTCTTCGGCAGTTATAGGGACAATTCGATCATCAGCGTGAGCTTGTTTACCATAAGAAGTTTTTTCAAAGTTATAATTTTCAGCCTTACGGTACCATTTCATTTTCTGTTGATCAGTTAGAACTCCAGTAACAATATCCCCTTCTACATAATCCAGAAGGTTCAGTACGTCAAAAACTCCATGCATGTAGTCGCGAAGAGCATCTGCTGAGGAGAATCGAGCAACAGGATCATAGGTATGGTAACGTGTGGTCGAATCTTTATCTCCCTGATAGAAGCTATTGAGGACGAGACCTTTTTCGCTAACATTGGTTACAGACTCTAACATCCCTGTAGCAAAACTCTCAGGTCCTTCACCCTCACGACGACCATGTCCTTCAAAATAGATAGAACCATCCGAGTTGTGGGTCATTTCATGGGTATAGACCATGGTTCCAGAAGCTCCCAGCATCTGGTCATAGACATAGAAGACTTCATAACCATTTGCAAAGGCTCCTAGTCCATTGTCTCCGTGATACTTGCCAGCAGGGCCAAAGAAATTGTACATAGCAACAGAGGTCTTATCATTACGCGGAGCCCAATATTGCTGGCCTTTATCATTATAAAGAAAGAAACCGTCTGTAACGATCACCCGTCTGAATAGAGTGTCTTTCCTGTTTGGACTTAAAATGTTGTACCACATGTCATAGTGGTTTCGTTGCCATTCAGCTGATTGATCCACAAGTTTTTCAACGTGTCGATGGAGTTCCTCGCCTGAGAGAACTCTGCCACCTTCTTTCCTGTAGCTTCCAAAGCTACCAAAGGCGATGGTCGACATATTGCTGATGATATAGACATCTCTTTCAGGTAAGGTCAGAAGCTGGAGGACCATTTGCTTGAAGCCCCAATCTCCCTGAGTCAGTCTGTCGTAGACCTTGATTGTATACTTACTCTTACGATCTGCATTGTCCTGTTTAGCCTGAATTTCTGGCAGACTTGAACGAGCTTCTACGATATAAGCCTTGGTATTTTCCTTGAACCACTCACTGTTGGTTTTATTTGGCAAGAAGAGTTCACGCAGACTTTCTAAGTAAGCAAAGAGGTCTCCTTTGCCTTTTTCCTTGGCTAGAGATTGTCGGTAGGCATTGAAGTTGTTTTGTGCTCGAAGATTGCCCATTCCAGAGTTCCCGAGAGCGATGATAGTATCCAGTGTCGAAGCTGCTTGATTGCCAAAGAAATCAAACTTATAGGCATTAAGATCTTTGGTATTGAAAGTTCCATAGTTGACATTGTACCATCGGTTGAGATAGGTCAGACCAAGCATGAAGGCCTCTTTGTTCTTCAGAATTTTTTGGCTAATCGCATCCGCTACGGCAGGGCCTAGGGTGTTGATCGACTTGTCAACTGAAAGTACCTTGAGGAGCTCCTGACCTAGTTCAGCCTTGGTTTGTTCAAAGGCTTTTTCCAGATAAAGATCATCTAAGGAAGCTGTTTCACCAATCCCTAATACTTTACGCACTGCAGCCGAGTCATAGGTCACAGATTTGAGTTCATCCAAGACACTCTCTTTAATAGACTGGTAGTCAGATAGGAAGGCTTCTGGCGTATAGAGCAAATTCTTATCAGCGATGCTATATTCTGCAATCTGGCCATTGGCAAAATCACCCTTGTAGGTCAGATCGAGATAAGCGATTGTCTTATCTGCATAATGCAGCATCAGTCTATTGATTTCACCCTTATGGCTATTGACATCCGTTATCAGAGTCTCATCTTTCATCGGAACTACATCTAGCAGGGCTACTTTGTTGAGTTTATCATCTTCAGCTAATTGGTTAGCTGTATGAACGATAAAGTCTTTGTTGTAGAATGGTAATAGTTTTTCTACATTTTCGTAGGCTTGCTTTCTGGACTCTTGAGCTCCTCTCACTCGACTATAGTCTGTCTGATGCTGGTAAGTTTGCTGCAATGGCTCCTGGTCCGTCAAGTTTGAAGTGATTCCAAAGGATTGACGTTTGGCTTGCGCATCGGCCTCTGAAATAGAACGGACAAAACGCTCATCTTTTCGATTTGCTGTAGTTCCTTCAAGAACATAAGAGTCCCGAACAGAAGCCTCAGGATAAGGATCTCCTGTCATCGCATGACCATTTTGAACCTTGACACTGGTCAAGACATTTCGGACCTGTCCATTATTCCAAGTAGATCCGATCGCTCCACCGACTTGGCCAGAATGACCTCCATTTTGGATAGAACCAGTCACATAAGAAGTTTCTAATCTAGCTCCATTCTGCAAACGACCGATCAAGCCTCCAACACGCTGGTCTCCATTTCGACCCGTTACTTGGATAGATACATCCGCTTGGCTCTTCTGCGCCAGTGATTGGTTGCCGTGGAAGTTACCGACCAGGCCACCAATATTGTACTCCTGTCCCCCATCTTGGGTGCTGGTGATGGACCCTTTAAAGGCAACATTAGTTAGTTTTGTGTTTTGGGCAACTCCTACGAGTCCACCGATATGCTTGTTCCCAGATAGACTACCACTTACAGAAACATCCGTAATCGTTGCATTCTGAGCGTTGCTAGCCAAGGTCCCTATAGAATCCTTGCCTGTCACTGCAGCCGATTTCAAGGTCAGTTGCTGGATGGTGGCATTTTTCAAGGTTGCAAAGAGTGGTTTTGCCAAGTTGTAGATGGTATAATCTTTTCCATCCACTCGGCTAGTTAGACTACCTGAAAATTCTTCTGGAACATAGCTTGTCGCAGAATGTTCTAACTCAACCTCATCTGCTGAAACATCCGCTCCTAGTTTGAAGTTTCCAGTCGGGTTTGACTTCATAGCCTCTATGAGCGCTTTGAAAGACGTATAGACACCTTCTTGGCTAAGAGGCGTTTTGGGCAGTTCAAAAGAGTAATCTGGACGATAATGGTCCCCTTCTCCCTCTACGAGCTGATTAGCTGATACCGTTACGGAGTAGGCATTGCCCTTATCTGTAATCTTAGAAACAGGTAAGAGCATATCCTTGAACTTGTCTGACTGAATGCGAACATAGTAGTTGTCCAAATCAGACGGCACTTCCGACAGAGATAGGTAACGTCGGTAGTGACTGCCATCTTTACCGTACAGCTCGATGCGGTCGATGTCTTTAATTTCAACCTTCTTATAATCTAGCTGAACTGGGCGTTGATCCTCTATACTAGTTTGTTCCCCTTGACCCAGATCATATTTCATGACAGTTTTGAGAGTATAAGGAGTATAGTAGTCCAAGTCATCAAGTGTCAATTTTTGAGTGAGGTCCACAAGGTCGACTTCCTTAATTAACGTTTCACCCTTGTATAGCTGCACTTTGGATGATTGATAGCTAGCTGTAGCATCCGTCAAGTGATAGCTAAGAGAAACTTGTCGTTTGTCTTCTTCCTTCTCGACACTGACTAGAGAGAGGGTTGGTTTTCTCTTGACACCATCCAGAGCTTGACGAGCTGCCTCGAGATCCGTCCGAACTTGATCGACCAAGGCTTGATTGGCGAAAGGATTGTCCAAAACGAGCTTGGCCTGATCTAGAGCACGGCGATAGCGGAGTTTGGCTTGTTCATCAGCATACTGGTAAGCAACTGTAGACTGAGTCACATCCTTCATGTCAAATTCAACTCCAAGAGTTTTCTTATCAACAGGTTGGCCGTCTAGATTATTCTTAGCAGTTTCAAGGGCTTTTTTCAAAGAATCAACCTGTTCTTGACTGGCATGAGATGTCTCAAAGAGAGCTTGGGCATTTGCGACTGCCTGTTTATAAGACTCTTGATCTGCAGTGGTATCATTGAAATACTGATGCGTTTTCTGAATGCTATCGGCCTCTTCCACTAATTGGTGTAAGGGTTCGAGGTCGAGAGTTCCTTTTTCTGGTTCCACAGGAGCGTGATCCGCATTTGTAGAAATTGGTTTTGTACCGACTTTGATAATTTGAGGAACTGCTTCTTTTGTGATAGTGTTAGAGATTTCCTCTGTATTTTCGACTTTTCCATCTACTAAATACTGACGAGTCACAATCGTACGGACGCCCTCTTGACCAGCTTGGCTAACTTCCCTTTGCCCCAAAGGCAGGTCTGCACTTTCCACTTCCTTAGTTGGGTAGGGTTCGGCCACTGTTGTGGTAACGTCCTTTTCTTCAACGTTTAAGCTTGGAACTTCATTTACAGGAGCGTCTGTTGGTTTCTCGCTAACAGGAGCTGTTCCGACCGTTACGATCTCTGAGACCGCTGGAGTCGTCACTTCGTTGGAGATTTCCTGGCTTCTCTCTACTTTGCCATCTACTATGTACTGACGGGTGACAATCGTACGGACGCCATCTTGACCAGCTTGGGTTATCTTGGTCTGGCCAACTGGTAAGCTATCACTCTCTACTCGTTCTCGAGTGTAGGGTTCTGCTACCGTCGTAGTAACATCCTTTTCCTCAACCTCTAGACTTGGAACTTCATTTACAGGAGCGTCTGTTGGTTTCTCGCTAACAGGGCCTGTTCCAACTGTTACGATTTCTGATACTGCTGGAGTTGTCACTTCGTTAGAGAGTTCCTGGCTTCTCTCTACTTTTCCATTTACCATGTACTGACGGGTGACGATTGTACGCACTCCATCTTGACCAGCTTGGGTTATCTTGGTCTGGCCAACTGGTAAGCTATCACTCTCTACTCGTTCTCGAGTGTAGGGTTCTGCTACCGTCGTAGTAACATCTTTTTCTTCAACCTTTAAGCTTGGAACTTCATTTATTGGAGCGTCTGTTGGTTTTTCACTAACGGACTCCCCTGGGCTTGGTTTTGTAGGAGCAAGGACCTTGCTTCCGACTTTTCTAATCTCAGAAGTAGGCTCAGTCGTTACCTGATTGGAAACCTCCTCTGTATGGATCACCTGACCATTTAAAATGTAGCTGCGGGTCACGATGGTACGACTACCATTTTTCCCTGCCTGAATCACCTCAGTTTGACCTTGCGGCAAATCAGCCGCCTCTACTTCCTCCACTTGGAAAGGAATAATCTCTGTACGACTCGTATCTTTACTTTCAACCTTTAACTCTGGTTGTTCAAATACAGGAGCATCACTTGGTTTCTGAGAACGATACTCTTCCTGCGCTTGGCTTCCGTTCGAAGTTTGGACTGGAGTATCAATAGGAGCCGAATGATTCAACTCTTTCTTGCCATCAACTGGAGAGTTTACTTCTTTTTGAGATTTCAAATAGCCTACATATTGGTAGCCTTCAATCGTAAGTGGGGATTGCAATGTTTCCCCGACCTGTACAGTCAATTCCTGATTATAGTCAGCCAGCATTTGATTTGTCAAAGCCAAGGAAGTTGGCGCAATCAGCTGACTTCCTAGACTGGTCAAGAGCATGAAAGAAGCTAGCTTTTTGCGATCATCTCTGCCCAGTTTAATCGCTACGACCAGTAGCACTATACCTGCCCCCGCTGCAATTGAGCTAATGAGTTGGCTGTAACCAGTTGCAGGCAACTGTCTCGTCGGACGATAAATCAAATAGTATGTATCATCTGTTTCCTCAGCAAACTGTGGCAATTCTTTGACTACCAATTGCTTCTCTTGGTCTGTGAGCTCACTTTCTGTCACGTACTTATAGTGGATCTGTTTTGTGACGGATGGCGTCTGTTCACTGGCTGCTACACTAGCAAGAGAACCTCCTCCACTAAAAAGGTAGAAAACCCCTACCAGAGCAGAAACTAGACCAACCGAAACTTTTCTCAATGAAAAACGTTGGTGCTTTTCTCCTAAATCATTTTTTTTCATTCCTAATCTTTCCTTTGTCATGATTTGAATCCCCTCTATTCTACCGAAATTTACTAGATTATTCAATTTATTTGCTATAAATAATAGCCACAAAAAACTGCTAATCTTTTCAGTTCATTTACGCTGTCAAAATCCTTATCTTATCAGGTCTTGAATGCACAAACAAGATCATGGAGAATCACAGAAAAATTCCTAGGTAGCCTTAAACCTAGGAATTTTTTCAAATTTTAATCAAACAGAATCGTTTCCTTATTTCTTGAAAATAGACTGTCTGAAGTCGTCTGTCTCACGAAGATAAGCGTTGTAAATCTTCTTCTTGAGCAGGTTGACCCAGCTAGCTTCGACACGACTAGTAGCATTGGTAATGTTGCGCACATCCTCTGCTACGGCTGCGTCCATTAGCTTCTGCATCTCTTCATAAGAGCGAATGGTTACTTTCTTGGTACTGCTTGGGTTTCTGAGCTCGTACTCAATGGTGATTGGTTTAAGCTTGGTCAGCTGATCAATCCGCTCCTTATACATAGCTTTCTTGAAGGCTACCCAGGAGTCATATTCACCCTTGAATACATTTTCCAAGACTTTCTGGTCAGTTACGAGACCAACATCTCTTCCGGACCATCCATCCCACGTTTTCTTACCTTCATCAAAGGCTTCCTTAGAGTACTTACCAGAAACATAAGGGACAAATCCTTCATGGTAGCCCTTAGCCGCTAGCAACTCATAGGCCGTGCGACGGAACATGACATCACCCGGCGCTCCATTTGGATTGCTCAAGGCTGAGTAAATTGGTGAGAAGAGGCTGAGACTGAGGTAGCCATTTCGGCCATATTTCCCACTATCCTTGTTCTCCCGACGAGTGATAACATCATTTTCAATCAGGGAGTTAAAGGTCTTCAGCTGCTTGATTTCCTCAGCAGTAAAGCTTCGCGTCTGGTTACCAGCATGAGTCTCCTTACCATACTTATCTGTAATATAGTAATTCTCCATCTTCCTGAACCACTGGAGCTTAGCGTCATCGCTCTGCTTAAGCATAGAGGTACCTTCTAGGTAATCTAGGGTGTAGATCATGTCAAACATACCATGGACATAGTGCTGCAGGTCTTCTGCATTTTGAACGCGTTCCTTGAAGTTATATGTGTGTAGGCGCGTCTTAGAGTCCTTGTCCACCTTGAAGAGGGTATTGAGTGTAATGGTTGCCTCATCTGCACTTGGAGTGGACTGCAAGAGTCCGCGAGCATAGAGCTCAGCTCCCAGACCTTCGCGGCGGCCATTGCCCTCAAAGTAAATGCCACCGTCAGAGTTATGGGTCATCTCATGCGTGTAGACAGAGTTACCATAGTCTTCTAACAAGCGAGCAGCATCAAAATGGGTTACGCTTCCAGTAGCATAGGCATTGTAGCCCTTACTTGGATACCACTTACCAGCTGGTCCGAAGAACTCCTGCATAGCCAATGATTTTTTATCATTAGCTGGAGCCCAATATCTTTTACCATCCTTGTCAACCAATGAGAATCCAT
>ERZ772766.1067-NODE-1067-length-15211-cov-4.226115_pt1 | contig 15211 bp, 10 predicted proteins | sample MGYA00511379_ERZ772766 | MGnify/ENA primary metagenome ERZ772766 (study PRJEB29015, sample SAMEA2737895) | human oral metagenome | biome: human oral; feature: human-associated habitat; material: dental | place: China | collected 2116 ...
GCGGCCGGGGACCCGGCACGGTGAGCTAGAGGGAGGCGCCGGGCTCCCGACGGCCCCGCCCCGCCTGCCCCGACACGGGGCGGGCTCCCGGGGCAGCCCGCCCCAGGCCGCTAGCCTGGGCCCATGACTACTCGTGTTGCTGTCGTGGGCGCCGCCGGGCGCATGGGATCCACCGTCTGCCAGGCCGTGGAGGCGGCCGGGGACCTGGAGCTCGTGGCCCGCCTGGACGTGGGCGACCCGCTCGACGCCGCGCACCTGGGCGGCGCGGACGTCGCCGTGGACTTCACCGTCCCCGCCACCGCCGAGGCCAACGTCCACGCCCTCATTGACGCCGGGGTCGACGTGGTGGTGGGCACCACCGGCTGGACCGAGGCGTCCTACGGGCGCGTGCGTGAGCACCTGGGGCGCCCTGAGGCGGCGGGCCGGTGCGTGCTCATCGCCCCCAACTTCGCCCTCTCCGCGGTCCTGGCCATGGGCTTCGCCGCCAGGGCCGCCCGCTACTTCGAGTCCGCCGAGGTCATTGAGCTCCACCACCCCGCCAAGGTGGACGCCCCCTCGGGTACCGCCGTCGCCACCGCCCAGGGCATTGCCGCAGCCAGGGCCGCCGCCGGCCTGGGTGCCATGCCCGACGCCACGGCCGCGGACCCGCACGGCGCCCGGGGCGCGGTCATTGACGGCGTCCACGTCCATGCCGTGCGCCTGCGGGGCCTGACCGCCCACGAGGAGGTCGTGCTGGGCAACCCCGGTGAGCAGCTGACCATCCGCACCGACTCCTTCGACCGCTCCTCCTTTATGCCCGGGGTGCTCCTGGCCGTGCGCCAGGTCGGTTCCCGGCCCGGCCTGACCGTGGGCCTGGAGGCGCTCCTGGACCTGTGAGCCCCCTGTGGGGCACTACGCAAGCCTGAGCGGCTCGACCAGGACGTCACCGGGCCGCCCGTGGGAAGCGTTGCCCTCGCCCCTGGTGGTCGCCTTGCGTGGGCACGAGCCGCCCGTCGTAACAGGGTGCTACCCAGGGTGTCCCCACCTTGGTGGGGTCGTGAGGGGTAGGGCGGCTTGCAGTGTGAGACGCGGGCTGGGCGTCTCCACCGGGGCGGGGACGTAAGGCTGCCCCGATGGGGACGGGATGCCGGTTGACGCCGCAGCGGACGCTGCCCCGGGCCGCCCCGTGCGACCGGGAATGGTCGGAACAGGCAACCAGGATTCTGACCGGGGTCGTGCAAGCCGCCCTGTGCGACCGGGGGCGCCACCGTAGGCGGCCATCTCGGCGGCCCGGGCGGCCGTGGGGTGCCACCTGCCTGGTGTACCCAGGGGTCGTCACCCACCTCTTGGCGCCTGACGAGGTTGCTTGCAGCGCGGACGGGACAGCACCGGGTCGCCAGAACCTGGGTCGGGGGCGGGGCCTCTTCTGGTCGGCCGGTGTACGGGAACGTTGTGTACAGAGGGGAGGCCCGCAGGCCCTCCTGTTAAGCCGGTCTGTGAGTACCGCGCTCCAGGGGTGGGCTCAGGGCGGGCTGGGCGGCCTCAGGTGGTGCGGCGGGCGCGGCGGGCGCGGACCACGATCAGAATGTCGCAGCCCCCGCGCCAGACCAGGGCCGGTATCCCGATGAGCATGCCCAGCCACAGCTTGAGGGCGTAGTAGATGATGAGGGCGAGCGAGACGAAGCCGATGCTGCCGCCGAAGGAGAAGCCGGGTAGGTAGCGCCACACCAGGCGGATCCCGAACGGCCAGCCCGCGCCCACGACCCCCATGATGACGGCCTCGTCCAGTTTGAACGGGCCGCCGACCGAGACCAGGAAGGCCACCCCCGCGGCGAAGCCAGCGGCAGCCAGGAGCAGGTCGATGAGGATCCGGCTGGCCAGCCCCGTGCCCACCCGGATGGCCTGGACGTCAGTGTGTTGGTAGGAACTCATAGCAGTAACAATAGTGATGTGAAGGCATCGGGGGAGAGTGCGCGTGTTATGTGAGTCACACTAATTTGGTGCGTGCCCGACGGCCCGGCCCGCGCCCGTCGGCGCCGGGACCGGCGGGGCGGTCAGGGGGCTGTTCGCGCTCGTCGTGGAGACCCTGGGCACCAGCGTGGAGCTGCGGGTCGGGCCGTGACGCCCCGGCGACGTCGTCGGGGGCTACGCGCTGACCGGTAAGGCCCGCGAGCTGCTGGGCTGGCGCGCCACCCTGCCGCTGGCGAGGGCCATCTCGGACTCCGCCCGGTGGGCCTCCGTCCTGCCCGACGTACTGGTGGCATCCGACCGCGGTGAGGCGGCGCCGCGCGTGGTCTACGCAAGTGAACGCCACTTTGGGAGGGTGAACGCTATGTAGGGGAGATGAACGCCGTATAGGAGCGCGTTCACCTCCCCTACATAGCGTTCACTCCTTCCAGATAGCGTTCATCCCTCTGAAGCAGCGTTCATGGCAACGGCCCGCGCCTTTGCCTGCGGCTCCGGTGGCTCGTGGTGGCCTACAGTCTTGCCTGCGCTCACAGCCCGCAGCCCGCACTCTTGCCCGCAGCTCTGGTGGCTCGCGGCGGCCTATAGCCTTGCCTGCAGCTCACGACCCGCGGCTCGCAGCTCGCGCCCTTGCCTGCGGCCTGCGGCCAACTGCCAGAGGCCAGCAGCCCCGCCCGCCGTGCCTGGCACACCGCCAGCGCTCGGTGGGAGAGCGTACTGGCCTGGAGCGCGCTGTGGCGCTACCATACTGCCCATGTGGCTCACTCGTATGCGCTGAGGCGACGACGCCCGGCGCCGTCCCCCGTCCCCACTCAAAGCCCCGGCCCCGCCGGACCGGTCCGTCGAGCCGTGCTCCGGACCACTGCACGCATACGCAAAGGACCTTATCTATGACCTCCCACCACGACCACGCCACCGCGCCCGCGCCCCGGACCGGCGTCCCCAGGACCCCGGGTCGCACCCCCAGGACCGGCGCCTCCACCGACGCCCCACAGGTCGGCGCCCCGCAGCCCGACGCCGGAGACGCCGCCCCACAGGCCGCCGTTCCGCAGCCTGACGCCCTGCACCCGCAGCCCGACGCCGGAGACGCCGCCCCGCACGACGCTATCCCGCACCCGCACGGTGCCGCCCCGCAGCTCGACGCCGGAGACGACGCCTCGGGCGTCCTGTCACGCTCCGCCGCCGCCCTGGCCTCCACCGCCGCCGACCACGAGGCCCACGAGGCCCATGACGCCGGCGCCCTGGAGCGCGAGGCTCGCGCCGCAACCCGCCGCACCGCCTCCCTGAGCACCGAGCTGGAGGACGTCAGCGAGGTCGAGTACCGCCAGATCCGCCTGGAGAGGGTGGTCCTGGTGGGGCTGGACCTGCCCGCCGCACCCGCGGAGCCGGGCTCTACGGCCCAGGGCGCCACCGACGCACAGACCTCCCTGCGTGAGCTGGCCGCCCTGGCCTCCACCGCCGGCAGCGAGGTCCTGGACGCCCTCACCCAGAGGCGCGACCACCCCGACGCCGCCACCTACCTGGGTTCGGGCAAGGCCAAGGAGCTCGCCGAGGTGGTCGCGGCCGTCGGGGCGGACACGGTCATTGTCGACGGCGAGCTCGCCCCCTCCCAGCGCCGCGCCCTGGAGGACGTGGTGGGCGTCAAGGTCGTGGACCGCACCGCCGTGATCCTCGACATCTTCGCCCAGCACGCCAAGTCCCGTGAGGGCAAGGCCCAGGTGGAGCTGGCCCAGCTGGAGTACCTCCTGCCGCGCCTGCGCGGCTGGGGGGAGTCCATGTCCCGCCAGGCCGGCGGGCGCGTGGCTGGGGGCCAGGGCATTGGCTCCCGCGGCCCGGGCGAGACCAAGATCGAGCTCGACCGGCGTCGCATCCGCCAGCGCATGGCCAAGCTCCGCCGCGAGATCAGGGCCATGGCCCCCTCCCGGGAGACCAGGCGCGGCTCACGACGGCGCGGGGCCATCCCCTCGGTGGCCATTGCCGGCTACACCAACGCCGGCAAGTCCTCCCTCATGAACTGCCTCACCGGGGCGCAGACCATGGTCCAGGACGCCCTGTTCGCCACCCTGGATCCCACGGTCAGGCGTACCCAGACCGCCGACGGGCGCGTCTACACCCTGACCGACACCGTCGGATTCGTACGCAACCTGCCCCACGAGCTCATTGAGGCCTTCCGCTCCACCCTGGAGGAGGTCGCTGGCGCCGACCTGCTCCTCCACGTCGTGGACGCCGCCCACCCCGACCCCCTGGGCCAGGTCGCCGCCGTCCACACCGTCCTGGCCGGTATCCCCGGCGCCCTGGACGTCCCCGAGCTCGTGGTGCTCAACAAGGCCGACCTGGCCGACGCCGTCACCCTGGCGACCCTGCGCACCCGCCTGCCCGGGGCCCTGACGGTCTCCGCCCGCACCGGGCAGGGCCTGGACGCCCTCCGGCAGCGCGTGGAGGACCTCCTGCCGCGTCCGGGCGTGGCCGTGGACCTCGTGGTGCCTTACTCCCGCGGGGACCTGGTCTCCCGGGCCCACGCCGACGGGGAGGTCGACTCTGTCCAGTACGTGTCCCACGGCACCCGCCTGGTGGCCCGTGTGGACCCGGCCCTGGCCGCCGAGCTGCGGGCCGCTAGCGTCATCGACCAGGCTGACCAGGCGGCCCCGGCTGACCCGGCGGACCCGGCGCCCACCCAGGACGGTGGTACCGGCGCCCCCGGACAGGCCTGAGGGCCCCATGGCCTCCACCGCCGACCTGGCTGGCCAGGCCCTGACCGAGGCCGTCTCACGCCTGTCCGGCTCACCACGCCAGGGCCAGACCACCATGGTCGAGCGCGTGGCCGCCACCATCGAGGACGGCGGGCACCTCCTGGTCCAGGCCGGCACCGGGACCGGCAAGTCCCTGGGCTACCTCCTGCCGGCCATGGTCCACGCCGTACAGGGCGGGGAACGCACGCTCGTCTCCACCGCCACCCTCGCCCTCCAGCGTCAGGTCATGACCAAGGACGCGCCCCTGGCGGCCGACGCCGTCGAGGCGGTCACCGGGACCCGGCCCAGCGTGGCCCTGCTCAAGGGCTGGCGGAACTACGTCTGCCGCCACCGCCTGGCCGGCGGCTACCCCCCGGAGGACGAGGACGCGCTCTTCGGCCCCGCCCACGCCGCCCGCTCCCACGTGGGCGGGGCCGGTAGCACCACCCTGGGCGAGCAGGTGGTCCGCCTGCGACAGTGGGCGGCGACCACCACCACCGGGGACCGCGACGACCTGGTCCCCGGCGTGTCCGACCGGGCCTGGGACCAGGTCAGCGTCTCACGGGACGAGTGCCTGGGCCCCTCCTGCCCCCTGCGGGACGAGTGCTTCCCGCAGGCCGCCCGCGCCGCCGCGGCCCAGGCCGACGTCGTGGTGACCAACCACGCCATGCTCGGCGTGGCCGTGGCCGGCAACAGCGGCCTCCTGCCCGACCACCAGGTCCTGGTGGTGGACGAGGCCCACGAGCTCGCCGACCGGGTCCGCTCCCAGGACACCGTCAGCCTGTCCGCCGCCGCCGTGGCCCGTGTGGCCGCCACGGTGCGCAGGCACGCCCACGCCGTGGTCACCGAGCTGGAGACCGCCGGGCAGGGGCTCGCCCTGGCGCTCGCGGACCTGCCCGACGCCCGCCTGCCCGCCAGCCTGCCGCCGGCCCTGGGCGAGGCCCTGACCCTCCTGGAGGCCGCCGCCCGCCGCCTGGCCGCCGATGTGCGCGAGCAGGCCAGGGGGGCGGGCAGGGGGAGCGAGGACGCCGGGGGGCTGGCCCTGGCCCGCACCGCGGTAGCCGACCTGGTTGAGGCCCTCGGGCGCATGACCGGCGACTCCGTGGCCCGGCACCGTGACGTGGCCTGGGTCGAGCGGCCCCGGATGGGCTCCGACCCGCCCCGCCTGGTCCTGGCGCCCATTGACGTGGCCGCCCCGGTGGCCGACACCCTCCTGAGCGGCACCGCCGCGGTCCTGACCTCCGCCACCCTGGCCCTGGGTGGCAGCTTCGACCCCATGGCCCGCACCCTGGGCCTGACCCTGTCCGAGGATCCCTGGGAGGGTCTGGACGTGGGCACCCCCTTTGACTACTCACGCCAGGGCATCCTCTACACGCCCACTCACCTGCCCCGGCCCGCGGCGGGTATCTCCGAGGCCGCCCTGGACGAGATCCTGGCCCTGACCGAGGCCTCGGGCGGGGGCGTGCTCGGCCTGTTCTCCTCACGTCGCGCCGCCCAGGAGGCCGCTGAGGTCCTGCGTGGCGCCACCGACCTGACCGTCTACGCCCAGGGGGAGGACCAGCTGCCCACCCTGGTGGAGGCCTTCACCCGTGAGGAGGACTCCTGCCTGGTGGGCAGCCTGAGCCTGTGGCAGGGGGTGGACGTGCCCGGGCACACCTGCAGGCTGGTCATTATCGACCGTATCCCCTTCCCCCGACCCGACGACCCGGTGGCCCAGGCACGCATTGAGGCGGTCACCGCCGCGGGCGGCAACGGCTTTATGAGCGTGGCCGCCACCCACGCCGCCCTCCTCCTGGCCCAGGGGGCCGGCCGCCTCGTACGCCGGGCCGGTGACCGCGGCGTCGTGGCCGTCCTCGACCCGCGCCTGAGGACCGCCCGCTACGGGGCCTTCCTGGCCCGGTCCATGCCGCCCCTGTGGCCCACCAGGGACCGCGCCACCGTCCTGGGGGCCCTGGAGCGCCTGGCCGCCAGCCGCAGGAACCCATAGCCGCCAGGCCCCGGGACCACTGGCTGCCAGGAGCCGGGACGCCAGCTGATAGGCCCCGGGGCGCCAGCTGGTAAGCCCCGGGGCACTGGCAGTGCGGTGGTACTGGCCGGGCAGGCGGCTGCCTCAGCCGTCAGGCGCGCCGACGTCGTCGTGCGCGGACCAGCATGATCCCGCCCACCAGCAGGACCGCGGCGGCCAGGCCTGGCCACACCACGGCCCCGGTGCGCGACAGGCCGTGCCGGGAGCCGGTGCCCTGCGGCTCGGAGACCACCGGGGCGGTGCTCCCCGTGGGCAGCGTCCCCGTCCCGGGTGAGCCGGGGTCGGGCACGGTGGGGATACCCGGCTGGACGCCGGGCACCAGCTGGCCCCCGCCCGGGTTCTGCCCCTGGCTGGGGTAGGTCAGTCCGAAGCCCCGGGCCTGGAGGGTGCCGCCGCCCTGCGCCGTCGGCACGTTCACCGGCAGGACCCCTACCGGGGCCTGGCCGGCAATGACTTTCGCGGCGGCGGTCAGGGAGACCTGCCGGTTGGAGTAGAGGTTGAGGACCGCCACGCCGTTGGTGGGGGAGGGGGTGGTGGTGACCGAGCAGCCCGCGGGCAGCAGGCACTGGCCGGTGCTGCCCGAGGCCGGGGCCACCGTGCCCGCCACCGCGACGTCGTAGGGGTTGCGGGTGGACAGGATGGTCACCGGCTTGCCGGTGGCGGCCATGCGCGCCACCAGGTCGGCCTGGGTGGAGCCTGCGGCCATGGAGTAGGTCGTCAGGACGATGGCGTCGGCGTTCTCGGCCTGGGCCAGGGCCTCGTCCACCTCGGCGGCCGTGGGGTCGGGGGAGTCGCCCGAGGTCTCCACCCGGTTGACGGTGAACCCCAGGTCGGTCAGCGGCTGCGTCAGCAGCTCCGGGTTCCCCCAGGAGGAGCCGGTGAGCAGGAGCCGGGGGGTGCGCGTGGGGGACAGGGGCAGCACGGAGTCGGCGTCGTTGCGGACCATGGTCACCGACTGCTGGGCGATCCTGGCAGCCGTCTCCTGGTGCGCGGCCGAGCCCACCACGGAGGCGATGGTCTGGGCGGAGGTGGGGGAGGCGTCCAGGACCCCGCGCCGCGCCTTCCACTCCAGGATGCGCGTCACGGAGGCGTCCAGCCGCTCGGCGGTGATCGTCCCGTCGGCCAGGGCCGCCTTCATGGCCGAGGTCACGGCGGGCACGTCGTAGGTGTTGAGCAGCACGTCGCTGCCCGCCAGGAAGGACTGCACGGCCACCCGACCGCGCACCGGGGCGAGGAAGGCCTTGAGGGCGGCCGAGGCGGCCGTGTACTGGTCGGCGGCGGTGGGGTCCTTGGCGGCGGCGTCCTTCTTGGCGTCCTGGTCGGCCTTGAGCCTGGCGTACTCCTCCTTCTCCTGGTCCGACATGACCGAGAGCTGGACGCCCTCCATGTCCATGGCGTCGGTGGTGATCAGGCCGGTGAAGCCCATCTCCTCGCGCAGCAGGTCGGTGAGGACCGCCTTGGACGTGGTGGCCGGGTGGGCGGGGTCAATGGCCTCCACCACAATGTGGGCGGTCATGATCATGTCCACCCCGCCCTTGACCGCGGCCCGGAAGGGGGCCAGGTGGGTGTCCAGGGTGGCCCGGTCGTAGCTGACCGTGGGCAGGCCCAGGTGGGAGTCGGTCTGGGTGTCGCCGTGCCCCGGGAAGTACTTGGCGGTGGCGGAGACCCCCTCGGACTGGAGCCCCTCGATCTGGGCGGCGCCCAGGGAGGCGACCGCCTCGGGGTCGTCCCCCAGTGAGCGGACCCCGATGACCGGGTTGGCGGCGTTGGTGTTGACGTTCAGGACCGGGGCGAAGTCGACGTTGATCCCCATGGCGGCGAGCTCGGACCCCAGGGCCTGGCCCTGGGCGCGGGCGAGCTCGGTGGACCCGGTGGCCCCCAGGGCCATGTTCCCGGGCACGTCGGTGCCCGAGGTCCGTACCCGGGCCACCAGCCCGCCCTCCTGGTCGATGGTGATGGCCAGGGGGATCTTGGGCCCGCTGGTACGTGCCGCCTCCTGGAGGCCGTCGGACAGGGCGGCCACCTGCCCGGGGTCGGTGGGGGTGGTGACGTTGTGCGCCCAGTTGAAGTACAGGACCCCGCCGAGGTGGAAGGTGCTCACGGCCTGGGCGGGGGTACGCACGCCGGGCCCGAACACGTCCTCGTTCTTGTCGGCGTAGGTCTCGTCCTGCGCCGAGGAGCCGTAGACGTGGGTCCACAGGACCTGGCCGATCTTCTCGTCCTGGCTCATGGTGGCCAGCAGGGCCTGGGCCCGGGCCGCTGGGTCGGTCTCGACCCCCGGTGCCGGGGCGGCGGTAACCGGCGCGCCCGTGAGCACGCCCAGCAGGAGGGCGATAATACTCAGTCGCGCCAGGACAGGGGGGAGACGGCGCATGGTGACTCCTGTGTCATGGGGTGGTAGGTGGTGGTGGCGGCCTCTCGGCGCGGGGCCGGGTAGCCGCCAGGAGCTGACAGGTACCAGGGTAGTCGTTCAAACAGCCGATGGTCAGGGCAACTACCTGGTAGAAGGCTAGTACGACGCGCCCAGTAGCCGGAAAGTCCCCCATATAGGGGTACCTCACCGACTAGTCTGGGAGGTGGACCGGCCAGCGTCCGCTCATCCCCACCCGTATGTGAAGGAGAACCCGTGTCCAACACCAACACCGCCCAAGGCTCCTACCCCACCGCCAAGGCCTCCGGCCGCCCCTCCAAGGTCGCCATTATCGGCGCCGGAGCGGTGGGTTCCACCCTGGCCTACGCCTGCGTCACCAAGGGTGTCGCCCGCGAGGTCGTCCTCCAGGACATCGCCAAGGAGAAGGTCGAGGCCGAGGCCCTCGACATCGCCCAGGGCATCCAGTTCACCTCCGCCGGCTCCGTGTCCGGCTCCACCGACCCCGAGATCTGCCGCGACGCCGACGTCATCGCCATTACCGCCGGGGCCAGGCAGAAGCCGGGCCAGTCCCGTCTGGAGCTGGCCGGGGCCACCGTGGGCATTATGGAGAAGATCCTGCCCAAGCTGGTCGAGGTCGCCCCCAACGCGATCTTCGTGCCGGTGGCCAACCCGGTGGACGTGGTGACCTACTGCGCCAAGAAGATCACCGGCCTGCCCGAGAACCAGATCTTCGGCTCCGGCACCGTCCTGGACACCGCCCGCATGCGCTACCTCATCTCCCTGGAGACCGGTACGGCCGTGCAGAACATCCACGGCTACATCACCGGTGAGCACGGCGACTCCGAGGTCCCGCTGTGGTCCTCCACCGAGATCGGCGGCGTGCCGATCACCCAGTGGGGCAAGACCCTCGACGGCGGTGAGTTCGACGAGGCCAAGCGCGAGCGCATCGGCCACGACGTCGTGCGCTCCGCCTACCGCATTATCGAGGGCAAGGGCGTGACCAACTACGCCGTCGGCCTGGCGGTCCAGCGGATCATCGGCGCCGTCCTCAACGACGAGCAGCGGGTCCTGACCGTCTCCCCGCTGCTGGATGACTGGCACGGCATCTCCGACGTGTGCATGGCCGTCCCGACCATTATCGGCCGTAAGGGCGCCGGCCGCCGCCTGGAGCTGCCGCTGACCGACGACGAGCGCGCCCGCCTGACCGCCTCGGCCGAGCGTCTGCGCGAGGTCGCCCGCGGCCTGGGCTACTGAGGCCAGGCCGGCACGCCGCCTGCCGGGTGCGCAGGCGCTGCCGCGCGGGTGCACCGGGGTGGGGCCGGGGTCCTTAAGTGCGAGGGCCCCGGCCCCACCCGTGTCTCCTGGGCCGCCCGGCCCGGGACGGTCCCTCGTGCCACCGGCCCCGCCGCTCTCGGCCCCGCCGTGCTTGTCCCGGGACCCGCCGCTCCCGGCCCCGAGCACCGGACCGGGCGCCCGGGGGCTACAGGGCCCGCAGGACCGTGACGACCTTGCCCATGATCGTGGCCTCGTCGCCCGGGATGGGGGCGTAGTCGGGGTTACGGGGCAGGAGCCACTGGTGGCCGTCACGCCGGGAGAGGACCTTGACCGTGGCGCTGTGGCCGTCCACGTCCTGGAGCAGGGCGGCCACGACCTCCCCGCTGGCGGCGTCGGGCTGGGAGCGGACCACCACCCAGTCCCCGTCGCAGATGGCGGCCTCGATCATGGAGTCTCCGTGCACCTGGAGCATGAACAGCTCCCCGTCCCCCGTCAGGCGGCGGGGGAGGGCCACGACGTCCTCCACCTCCTGCATGGCCAGGATGGGGCTGCCCGCGGCGATCCGCCCCACCAGGGGGACCGCCACGGCCTCGTCCTGCCCGACGCCGGGCAGGGAGGGCAGGGGCACGACCGGGGCGGGCGGGCGCCGGGTGGTGGGCGGGGGGGCCTGGCGGGCGTCCGGCTCAGGGACCACGACCTCCAGGGCGCGAGGACGCTTGGGGTCACGGTGGACCAGGCCCAGCCGCTCGAGCTTGTCCAGCTGGTGCTTGACCGAGGAGGGGCTGGTCAGCCCCACCTCCGCGCCGATCTCACGCAGCGAGGGCGGGTAGCCGCGGGCGACGACGGCGTCGCGCACGCACTCGTAGACGGCACAGGCGCGGGCGTCGAGGTCGTCCACGACCCGCGCCACGCGGGGATCCGTGGGGTCCAGGGTGCTGCTGGTCATCGCCGTGCCCTCCATGCTCCGCTCCCGGGGTGGGTCCCTGAGGGCTGCTGGTCGTCTCGGTGGTTCGTGGTGGCCTGTACCCCTCCAGCCTACGGCTCCGCACCGCGACCTTCAAACACGTGTTCGAGTGCTGCTGGACGTGTCGTCCGTCAGGCGCTATGGTGTCGAACAAGTGTTCGTCGAACATGTGTTCTAGGAGGTTCTCGTGAGCGCCCTCGCCCTTCCCCCGGCCCCTACGCTGCGGCTGGTCCCCGCGCCCGACGCCGGCCGGGGCCCAGGCCCGGGGCGGGCCTGCCTGCGCGTGGTCACCTCCGAGCCGCTGCCCTGGGAGCTGCCTGCCATCCGGGGGACCGGGGCCGGGCGCCGTCCCGTGACGCCCCGGACCCCGGGCGCCCCGCGACGGGGCTCCCGGGGCGGACGAGGGCCCATCGCCCCGACGCCCACCCGGCTGGCCGAGCTCGCTGAGCTGTCACCTACCCACCCCGCGGTACGGGCCCGTCGGCGCAGGGACGCACCGGGCGCCGGGCACCAGGGGGCTGGGGATGGTGCGGGCCGCCCCCTGCCCGGCGGGGAGGGGCCCGCCATCGACCTGGCGAAGAGTCTCGGGCCCGGCCGCCCCCTACCCGGCGGGGATGCTGCGGCCCACCCCGCGGCTGGCGGGGCCGACGAGGACGGCGCCGAGACCCGCGTCCCCCTGGCCGTGTCCCACCCCGCGGCTGGCGGGGCGGGCGCACCGGGGCCGGGCGGTACCCGCTGCGCGGCGGCCGGGCTCCTGCGTCGCCTCAGGAGGTGTCTCAAGGGGTTCGTGGTGGCCGGGGTGGTGCTGGCTCTGCTGGTGGCGGGGGCCGTGCTCGCCTCCGGTCCGTCCAGGGGCGGGCAGGAGACGGGAGCGACCACCACTGTGACCGTGTCCGCAGGACAGACCCTGTGGGACATTGCGGCGGCCACCGGACGCGGCGACGTCATGGAGACGGCAGCGCTCATTGTGGAGCTCAACCACCTCTCCGGTACCACGCTGCGGCCCGGGCAGCGCCTTATTGTCCCCCGGGGCTGAGCCCGGGGCCGGGTCCTGGGCTCAGGGCCCGTCAGGTTCTGACACGTCCGGGTCCGGGTGACCGCGCCCCCGGGTCCCGCACTCGTCAGGGGCCAGGCCCCGGCACAAGTGGGCCCGGGGCCGGGTCCTGGGCGGGCTGACCGGGGCCGCGAGGTCAGAGGCCGCTCCAGTAGACTCATAGCGCGGGTGACCTGCCGCTGGTGCCGGGCGCCGCGGCTGACCGGGGCCGGGTGCCCGGGTAGCTGGGTCCGTGCCTCCGGGAAGGCATTCAGGTACCTTGAGAGCTCTTACTCGACGTCTTCCGGCGTTTCACCCTTGCTCTCCGGGCGCACCCCGCATAGGCTCGCCTCACATTTTTCTCTCAGGTATGTGATCTACTCGGAGGGACCCCGTGCACTGCCCCTTCTGCCGCTATGACGGCTCCCGTGTGGTGGACTCCCGTACCTCGGAGGACGGACTGTCCATCCGGCGTCGGCGTGAGTGCCCCCGCTGCGGGCGCCGGTTCACCACCACCGAGACCGCCAGCCTCTCGGTGCGCAAGCGCTCGGGCGTGGTCGAGCCCTTTAGTCGGGACAAGGTCATTGTGGGGGTGCGCCGGGCCTGCCAGGGCCGCCCGGTCACCGACGACCAGCTCGCGGTCCTGGCCCACAAGGTGGAGGAGACGGTTCGCGCCAACGGCCAGGCCCTGGTTGACTCCCACGACATCGGCCTGGCCATCCTGGGGCCCCTGCGGGACCTGGACGAGGTCGCCTACCTGCGGTTCGCCTCCGTCTACTCCAACTTCAACACCCTGGAGGACTTTGAGCGGGCGATCGCCGAGCTGCGCGACGTCCACACATCCCCGCACGTCCCCCCCGCCCCCAGGCCCCGATCCACCCCCTCCCGCGGACGGTAGACGCCTAAGAGCTGGCCCCCGGATGCGGGGTGTGCTGGGTGTGGGTGCGTGTCGGTGGAGGGGGCTGGCCCCCTGCGGGACCCGGGGGTTCGTCCGCCACGGTACCCCCACGCAGGACGGGGGCTGGTCCCCGGCTGCAGCGCCCGGGGCCGCCGGGGAGCGCTGGCTCCCTGCGGGGCCCGGGGCCGGTGCGGGATCCAGGCCCTGGTGGCGCGGTACACCGAGAGGAGGTGCTCGGGGCTGGGTGGTGGCCCGGGCCGTGGCGGCGTGGTGCGCCAGCCCGGTCCAGCAGCGTCTGCACGGTGGTGGGCAGCCACCCGTCAGGCGTCGGGGTGCTCATCGGGCGTCAATGGCCTCGACGAGGCTGTCCACCAGGCTCGGCCAGGTCCACTGCCGGAGCATGAGGTCACGTCCCGCCCGACCCATGCGCTGGCGCAGGTCGGCGTCACGCAGCTGGGTGACCAGGGCGTCCACGAGCGCGTCCGGGTCGCGTCCGTCCACCACGGTACCCGTCTGCCCCTCGACGACGGTCTCCGGGGCGCCGCCGCTGTCCCCGGCGACCACGGGCAGGCCGGTGGCGGAGGCCTCCAGGAAGACGATCCCCAGGCCCTCCACGTCCATGCCCAGGTTGCGGGTGCGGCAGGGCATGGCAAACACGTCCCCCAGGGCCACGTGCCCCGGCAGCTCCTCGCCGGGTACCGCGCCCGTCAGCACGATGGAGTCGCGTACGGGGCAGCGGCGTCTCATGAGCGCCAGCTCCCGGGCGTAGGGGCCCCAGCCGACAATGACGAGCCGGGCGCCGGGCACCGCCTCGACCACCCGGGGCCAGGCAGCGATGAGAGCGTCCTGCCCCTTGCGGGCCACCAGGCGTGAGACGCACACCACTGTGGGGGCGTCCCCTATGTGGTAACGACGGCGCAGGCGGGCCCGGGCGTGCGGGTCGGGGTGGAAGCGGTCGGTGTCGATGCCGCTGGGCAGGCGCAGGGTCGTGGTGCCCGGGGGGATGTGGGGGGCCAGCCGCTCCAGGGTGTACTGGGAGATGTAGGTCACGACGTCGGCGTCGGCGAAGATCCGGCGCAGCGCCTGGCGGGGGCCCGGCCACAGTCCCCAGCCCACCTCGTGGCCGTGGGTCGTGGCGATGACGCGGGTGGCCCCGGCCCTCCTGGCGGCGCCGCCCAGCAGGCCCAGGGGGGCGGCGGCCCCGAACCACACCGTCTCCACGCCCCGCTCCCTGATGGTCCGGCGCATCCTGTCGCGTACGTCCGGGGTGGGCAGGAGCATGTGCGTGGGCATGCGCACCACCTCGAAGGGCAGGGTGGCGTCGTGCTCCGCGGCGGCCTGAGGGCCCTGCGGCGGGGTGGAGGCCAGGACCACGAGATCCTGGCTGGGGAGGCGGCGCGTGTAGTCGTCCAGGTAGGACTGGATGCCGCCCACGACCGGGGGGAAGTCATTGGTGACGAGCAGGGTGGTGCGCATGGTCCGAGTCTACGGAGGAGCGCGCACCGGTGGACTGGGCGGTGGGCTCTCCGCGGCGCATGGTCTGAGTCTACGGAGGGGCGCGGCCGCGGTAGTGCCCGGTGTGCCCGAGCGCCTGTACCCCGGTGGGGTGCGGTGGGTCGGTACCCGAGCCCGCGCCTGAGTGCGGGCAGCGGGTGCACCCCGGGTGCGGTGCGTCGGTGGGTGCGGGTGTGGCGGGGTTGGCCGCTGGTGTGCTGCCTCGCGCCCTCTCGTGAGAACGGTACTTATTGCTCGTGAGAACGGTACTTATTGTGTGTGGGGGTGGGTGTTGTGCGAGGTGCGGGCGTGGTGGTCTGGGGGTCGTGTCCTGGTTGTGCGTCGTGTCCTTCTCCGGGGGTCTCTTCCTGGGCGTGGTCGGGTCTGGTGTGGGGGTGGTCGTGGTCCTGGTTCTGTGCTGGCCTGGTGCGGGCTAGGGGTTGTTAGTGTCCTTGTTTGTGTTCTGCGTGGTCGGTG
>ERZ772766.1069-NODE-1069-length-15200-cov-4.191482_pt1 | contig 15200 bp, 9 predicted proteins | sample MGYA00511379_ERZ772766 | MGnify/ENA primary metagenome ERZ772766 (study PRJEB29015, sample SAMEA2737895) | human oral metagenome | biome: human oral; feature: human-associated habitat; material: dental | place: China | collected 2116 ...
TTGACTTTTTTCGGAAACAAGTCAGTATAATTCTCAATTTTTTTACCAAATTCATCAATATTGTAATCATTAAAATCATTTACAAATATAACAGAATGGTCAGTTCCCATAAAAATATAAGAAATTTCAATTTCTGTTCCGTCGATATTGATTTTTTCTCTTAAAAACTGCTCTTTTTCAGTATTTATCAAGTCTTTTACGTTAAAAACAGGTTTACCCATATTCACTCTTGCTGAAAAATCATCTTTTTCCTCATCATAATTTACTCTTATCATTAAGTCGCCAGGAACTGTTTTTACAACAAATTCATCTCCTTCAACTAAATGATTATTCACAAGATAATGTGAAAAACATCTTATTCCATTTCCACACATTGGCGCTTGACTTCCATCTCCATTAAAGAAAAACATAAATGGCATGCTTGCCACATATTTTAAAATAATCAGACCATCCGCACCTATTCCAAAATGCCTGTCACAAACCTGACTAGCAAATTCCCCATATTCAGGTATCCCCTTTTCAATTAGTTCCCTTTCAGTAACAATAATAAAATCATTCCCCGCACCTTGATACTTTTCAAATTTTAACATTTCAAAACCTCCTTTAATTTTTAAAATATTCTCAACTTATACTAAAATTTTTTTATTAAGAATCTTTCTTTTTTTCCTGAATTTTTCTAGCTATTCTTACAACAAACTTTCTTGAAAAAAATCTAGTTCCAAAAACTGCAATTCTATTAAAAATTCCAGGAATTATAATCATTTTCCCCTTCTGAAATTCCTTATAGCCGATTTCAGCCACTTTTTTAGCTGTCATAACTTTCATTCGTTCAAAAAGTGAACTTTCTTCCAAATTACTGCTTTTTTCAAATTCAGTAGCTGTCGGACCAGGGCAAAGAGCACATATTTTTATATTTTTCGTGCGAACATCATTTTTCATTTCTTCCCTAACCGCTTCAGTAAACGACTGCACAAAGGCCTTGCTCGCATAATACGTGCTCATCAGAGGTCCCGGCATAAAAGCTGCGACTGAAGAAACATTTAATATCTCGCCTCTTCCATCTTTTATCATGTCAGCCAAAAACAGCCTTGTCAATTCTACAACTGCCTTTATATTCAAATTTATCATTGCATCATTTCTTTTCATCGTTTCTTCATCAAATTCAGAAAACCTTCCATAAATACCAGCTCCAGCATTATTCACGAGCGTATCAATTTTAAGATTGCTAGATTTTATCTGGTTATAAAGCCTTTCAGTAGCCTTTTCCTGCGACAAGTCATTTTCAATCACAGTTACTTTAATATTTTTAGAAATTTCCTCAAAAATTTCTTTTTGCAAAATTTCCAACTTATCCCCATTCCGTGCCACAACAACCAGATTATACCCATTTTCTGCATAAATTTTAGCAAGTTCATATCCAATTCCACTGCTTGCCCCTGTTATCAAAACTCTTTTCATAAAATTTCCTTAAAAGATACCTTATCTATTTCACATTATAAAATTTATTTTTTTTAATAATCTTTGAATTGCTTAAAAAGATACTTTGATATAGTTTCATTACTATTTTCTTCATTCAAATCCTCTTTTTACAAATCAAATTCCTTCGCAAATAACTCAGCTAATCTTTTTCCCATAACTTCGTCTACAACTAATGAAATACTGATTTCAGAAGTAGAAACCTGATGGAAGCTTATGTCGTTTTCTGAAAGGATTCTAAACATTTTAGCAGCAACTCCAATGTTGCTTATCAGTCCTATTCCTACTACAGAAACTTTTGTAATGTAAGGATTTATTATGAACGATGTTCTTGGAAATTCTGCTTCTATTTCTGCTCCAATTTTTTCAAGTGCGGCAATGTCTGTTTTTGGACAAGTAAAGGCAAAACTTCCGTGATGGCTTGTTACGTCATTTTGACTTATTATGTCAATATTTATTCCATTTGCTTCAGCTTTTTCAAAAATTTCATACACATTTTGTGCATTTGTTGGAATTTCCTCCACGTTTACCATTACCATATTTTCATTGATTGATACCCCTGTTATTACTTTTTGCTCCATTTCCTTATTCTCCTTTGTTTTTTCTCTCGATGTTATAATCGTTCCGTTTTTTTCTCCAAGCGATTTTCCAACGTAAATTTCTACACCATATTTGCTTCCAAGTTCAACAGCTCTAGGCTCCATTACTCCAGCTCCCAGAAAAGCCAGCTCCATCATTTCATCATAAGAAATTACAGATAATTTTTTTGCCTTTTTATAAACTCTTGGATCAATTGTATAAATTCCGTCAACATCTGTGTAAATCTCACATCTTCCACCAAGCGCCGCAGCCAGAGCCACTGCAGATGTATCAGATCCTCCTCGTCCCAAAGTTGTCACATCGCCTGCTTCATTTACTCCCTGAAATCCAGCTACAACTACAATTTTCCCTTTTGATAAATATTCTTTTATTTCTTTTCCGTTAATGTCCTCGATTCTGTTTTTTGTATAATGTCCGCTTGTTTTTATTCCTGCCTGAGCCCCTGTAAGCGAGATAGCCTCGTATCCAAGCGTCTGTAAAGCAATGCTAAGTAGAGCAATTGTCTGCTGCTCTCCAGTCGACATCAGCCTGTCCATTTCCCTCAAGTCAGGTTTATCGGTAATTTCGTGAGCCAATTTTATTAAGGCATCTGTAGTTTTTCCCATTGCTGAAACCACGACAACCACATCGTTTCCAGAATCCTTCACACTTCCCAGATATTTTGCGATATTCATTATTTTCTCCGTTGTAGCAACCGAAGTTCCACCATATTTATGCACAATAATCACAATAAATTCACCTCTTTCTTATTTCTTTATAATTCAAAAATTTCATCATTTCTAATCAGATCATCCAGTGTTTCTCTTTTTACCGCAACTTTAGCTTTTCCATCCTTTACGAATACAACTGCTGGTCGCATCATTCTGTTATAGTTGCTTGACATTGTGTAACAATATGCCCCTGTTGTCGTTACTGCCACAATATCTCCAATTTCTGTTGCTTTTGGTAATTTTCCTTTTTCAATGATAATATCCCCTGATTCACACAGTTTTCCTGCCAAAGTTATTTCTCTTACATCTGTATCATTTAGCTTGTTTACAACTCCAGCTTCATATTCTGCCTGATATAATGCCGTTCTTATATTGTCCGACATTCCTCCATCTATAAATACATACGTTTTTCCACCAACTGTTTCCTTAATTCCTCCAACTTCGTACAAAGTAGTCCCTGCATTTCCAACAATACTTCTTCCTGGCTCAATGCAAAGTTCCTTAAATCCAATCTGATATTTAATTTCCATTGCTTCCGTGTATGTTATTATTTCACTAAGTACTTCCTCTATCGGTTTCGGATCATCTCCTTCCTTATAGTAAACTCCAAATCCTCCACCCATATTTACTGTGTGAACTACTATTCCCAATTCCTTTTTCAATTTATCCAAATATTTAAAAATCTCATCTAGAGCAAATATAAAGAACGCCGATTGGAAAATTTGTGAACCGATATGCGTATGAAATCCTTTAAATTCTATCCATTCGCTATCATTCAGCCTTTTAATTATATCAAATAAATTATCCTGAAACAATGAAATTCCAAATTTTGAAGTAAGTCCTGAAGTCTTTATATAATGATGCGTATGTGCCTCTATTCCTGGATCGATTCTCACAAGCACAGCCTGCTTCTTCCCTTTCTCACGGCAAATTCTCTCAATTTTATCAATTTCATCTTCATTATCAACAACAATTGTATCAATCCCAAATTCGACAGCCATTTCAATTTCATTTACCAATTTATTATTTCCATGCAAATGCACTTTATTCATCGGAAATCCTGCTTTATGAGCAGTATAAAGTTCTCCGCCCGAAACAACATCCAAATCCAGCCCTTTTGATTCAACCAGTTTAATCATCCCTGTTGATAAAAACGCTTTTCCAGCATAAGCAATTCTTGTATTAAATCTCGTTGACTTAAATGCCTCTTTCATTTTATCTATCGTTGTTTCAATAAGCTCCTGATCCATCACATAAAGTGGCGTTTTAAATTCTTTCACGAGTTCAACTGTATCTACTCCTCCTATTGATAAATTACCATTTTCATTAACTTTCGACGTTCCAAATAATTTCATATTTCCACAGAAACTTTTTAAAAATAAAAAATTTCCTTCTCCTTTCAGTATTTTTGTTTTTTGGATAATAAAAAATGCCGATAACAAGCATCAGCATATAAAACATATATCTAAAAATTTTTATTATTTTTATTTAAAACTAAAAAACTTAAAAAATTTATATGAATTATATCTGACAGCTCCCCATTATCCTTTGATAATGACAGTCCTATGGATATTCTCCATAGCCCCAGCAATAAAGATAGTCAATCCCTACGCTTCGGCAATTATTCCTTTCAACTTATTTCACAGAATCGACTTTTCTCCGTAAATTTACTTTTAATAATTGCACCTCTATCACATAATATTTATCATTATAACTAATTTTTTCACATTTGTAAAGTTTTTTTCAAAATTTTGTAGACAAATATATTGACAATTCAAATTTTATAAGGTATTGTTATTACAGATGGGAGGTAGAAGAAAAATGAAAGGAATAATGCTTTTATTATTTTTATCAGCATTAACAACAAGCTGTACGGTGTGGTATTCAAGAAATTGTTCTTACTATGAAGGAGATGGACTGTATTATAATTCGGTAGATGATACACCTTGCACTTCTTTAAATAAAAAAATTGAAAAAAATAGAAAAAAATAATTTCTGTAAAAGAAAGAAAGGGAATTAAAATGAAAAAAATTTTATTATTGATTATTTTAGTATTAACAACTGGATGTGACATTTTAGAGCAAAGCAACTATAGAGGATGTTCTTATAACGACGAAGATGGCTTATATTATGATTATTGGGTCAAATATCCAGAAAAAGTGCCTTGTACGAGTTTAAATAAGAAAATTGAAAGAAAGAGAAAAAAATAATTTCTGCAAAGGAAAGAAAGAGAATTAAAATGAAAAAAATTTTATTATTGATTATTTTATCAATATTAACAACTGGATGCTATGCTTGGAATATGGGCTTATACCGAGAGTGTTCCTATGACAAGGAAAAAGATGCTTTTTATAAATCAGTATATGTTGATGGGAAATATGTCGGAATTAAAAAGTGTAATATAAAACCGAGGTAAGGAGCAAGAAAAATGAAAAACATTATATTATTGACTATTTTAACAGTATTATTAACTAGCTGTTATGCTTTGGAAATGGGAAATTATAGAAATTGTTCTTATAATGAGGAAGACGGCTTATATTATGATTGGAGAGAATACCCCCAAAAGGTGCCATGCAAGGCTTTAAATAAAAATAAAAGATAAAAAAGAGATTTAAAACTATTGTAAAGAAAGGTGATATTGTAAATTTTTTAATAAAATCTACCAGTATCACTTTTTTATTTCTGCTGTTTAAACAGGAAATATTATAAAAATAAACTCATCCTCCTGTAATTAATACCCCTATTTTATCAAAAAGACAAAAAAGAACAGCAAAATCTAAGTTTCGCTGCCCTTTCCATTCTTTTTCTATTTTTAAGTTCTTAATCAAAGAACTGTAAAATTTTTATTTGATAAAATTTTTGACTTTTTACGCAATTCTTCGTTTTAGTAAATAGCCCTGAATCCTATTCCACCTCTTACATTTTTACCTTTAGTGTCATATCCGGCATTTACAGTCACTCCAAATCTCGTATTATCAATTCCGATATTCAAGTCAAACTTACCGCTTCCTTTTCTGTCATCCTTTTCGCCTCTTATTCCAAACCAGTCGGCACTTGTATATCTTACTCTTGCCTTGTTGTTATTTTCTCCAACTTTTCCTAATTCATTTTCATAAGCTGCTGTCAATCCTACCGATAAATTTGTTCTTACTGCCAATGGCTGAACATATCTGAATTCCATTCCAACTTCAGGTTTTACTGAGAAGTAGTCGTTTCCTTTTACTTCCAGACGCATTTCCCCTCTGTCTTCTTTTATGTTGTTAAATCTTCCGTATTCCATCTTTAATGCTCCATAAGGACGTAAATGTGTTCTCTCGCTCATTCTTATGTTATATCCAAGCTCATTCTTAACTGCCGCTCCATAAGTACGGTAGTCAGATTTTGCTTCAAATACTTCATCTACTACAAGATATCTACGTTTCATATCATTAATTCCAGCATACACATCTCCCGAGATAGTCCATCTTAATGAACCGTTATGGTCATTTTCAGGCGACATTGTCTTGAATACTCCTGCCTTAATCATTGACTGATTTTCTTTAGAATGTCCAATATCCTTGAATCTGAATCTGTTAGTTACCGCTCCGGCATACCATCCTGAACTGTTTCCTAATTTTACTGTATCATTTTCATGAACATAAGCAAATCCGTAAGCGTTGCTAGTGTTGTCAATTACTCCGGCAGTATCAGAATTATATTCGTCCCTCATACCGAATACCTTAATTTTGTTGTTGTCCTTAGATGGTTTTCTCCAGTCTTTTCTCAAGTGGTTGAACTCTTTATCCAGAAGGCTTCCAGTTTTGCTGATTCTTTGCTGCAGATTGCCGTACTGGTGCCCCATCATTTCGTCAAAAGCTTGGTACAGAAGGATTTCTTCATTATTTCCAATTGAATTTAATTTCTGGAATATTTGATTTTCCCTAGTGCCAAGCGGCTTAACTCCATATCTTTGTTCCAGCCCGTCAGCAAAATTGTATGTATCTGTAACTTTTGTTGGAGTTACTTTGCTGTTAGAAGCCCAGTTAGTATATGCCGCTTTCGCCATGTACAGATTTGTAATTTCTCCTGTGTCAGGATCAAGAGTCGGTGTAGCCATCCAAGTCAACGCTCCAGAATAAACTGTCCATTTTGCAACTCCACCGTACACGATTGCCCTGTTATATGGATCCAGGATATTTCTGTCATTTATCTGAATATATTTGCTTGCCGTATTTTCTGCCGCCTCTACTCCTATTATCAGATCAGCCTCGCCTGTCAATGCTCCCAGATTATCAATCGCCTGAGTATAATTTTTGCTGGAAGTATCTACATAAAGCCCTATGCTTGAAGCCGATACTGTTATTGGATTTTCTGCTGTAGTTGTAACTAATGTAGGCTGAACTTCACCTTTTCCAGCTACTATTATTTTAGCAGTTGGCGATCCTGCAGGAGCATCAATTATTACATCTCCCATAGGTTTTGAAGTGGCATTCTTAGCCATGTCGTACTCTTCCACAGCTCCTTTTCCAGTTACATTTATACGTCCACGGTTGATAATTGTTCCACCTTTAAGATACACTCCTACTCCAGATCTTGAGTCAATATCTATCGTACCTCTATTATCCAAAGTTGAATTTTTGCTAAGTACAACCCCTGTCACGCTTGACAGCCCGCTTGCACCTGTTCTTATCGAACCATTATTTATAGCCTTTGCACCTTCCTCAACGTAAATACCTATTGTGTTGTTTGCGTTCAATACAATGTCACTGTTGTTTGTAACTGTAGTTCCTGCTCCAACACCGTACATTCCTATGCTGTATTTTCCGTTTACGTTGATTGTTCCGTTGTTCTCAATATTTCCAGTAGTTGCAGGCGTGCTGGAATCTCCTATATATCCAGCGGCCATTCCGACACTGAATATCTTGTTAATAGGGTCAGATCCCCCAACAGATATTGTACCAGTATTTCTCGCATTTCCATTTTTTACAGAATAAACACCGACATTTCCTATTCCTGTATTAAAGTCAATATTTCCGTTATTTTCAATTGTCCCTGCAGCGTAAATACCATAGTTATTTCCATTCGTACCTACTGATGTCAAATTTGTATTATTTCTGATTATTCCAGAAGTATCATTTGAATATGCGTAAACCGAATCATTCTTCAGTGTTACATCTGAAATATTGCTTTCAATCGTATTCCCTGTTCCAACATTTACAAATCCGAACGAAGTATCCCCTATGTCAAATGCTGTTCCTGTATTTGTAATCTGCTGTCCGCTTCCAACTGTATACACTCCGACAGCTTCATTTTTTCCAACCTTAATAGTCCCTGAATTTAAGTCAACATTTCCTCCTTTAGAGTACATTGCGACAGATCCATCGCCTACAGTTATGTTTTTATTGTTCACTTCTTCAAATCCATATATTCCAACGGCATTTTTTCCGATTGTTATATCTCCGTTATTTATAAGCGGATTTGTACCAGTTCCAGTTGCATTTGTATACATTGCCACATTAGGGTCAGCAAGCGAAGCAGAATCTCCAAATGTGATTACTTTGCTGTTTACTGTGTCGTATGAAATATTATTTTTTGCGACTTTTGCATACATTCCGACATTCTTATCTTTTGTACTTGTAATTGTCCCTGCATTTTCAAATACTGGCGCAACAGTTATATTTCCAGGTTCGTATGTCATTCCAACTCCTTCTTCGTCATCAAGAGTTATTGTACCTGTATTTTGAAGCCCTGTTTCTGTATCGTATATTGTTACAGCACTTGTTACTGGATCTGTAAATACGTCCGAATAGAACATTCCTGTCGATTTATTTCCTACCGAAATATTTCCTTTGTTATAAATCTCTGTATTTCTCAATCCATATAGCCCTGTCGAGCTTTTTGCTATCTTTATGATACCTGCAGTATCATTTACGACAATAGCGTTTTTCCCATAAATTGCAGCTGAGTTTTTACCAGACAAGTCTATAGTTCCTTTATTTATAAGTGTTACTGTAGATTTTGGTGTAGCCAGGTCTGAGTTTTCCTGCGCAATACCAATTTGCCCATCTTGAGTTCCTGTTATTGTGCTATTGTTAGTTATGCTTGAGTTTGAGATTTCAAGCAGGTTGTAGTCATCGCTTGGATTATCCAGATTTACTGCCTGATCCACGTTCAGATGACTTTGATAAAGCATAAATCTTCTATAATCGTTACTTCCTCCTACTGTCGGCTTTTCTGTTGAGGCAAGACCGCTAAACAAGTTTGAAACTGACGTATTTGACAAATTCATATTAACTTTTTGAGTCAGGAACAGTCTTGAATCAGCCTGCATATTTAATGTCAAGTTGCCAAGCGTACTTGTTGTACCGTTTCCATAGTTAGTTCTTGCCCAAGCTGCAACGTTCCCAGGTGTCAATGCCGTATAAGAAGCGATATTTCCTAATGTCCCTCCACCAGTATAGTAGAATGCAGTACCACGTGTAGTAGCTTTAGTTCCACCTTCAATAGTAGCAGTCATAGGACCGTTTATAAGCACTTTTCCTCCAGGAGTATAGAACAGAAGTGAGCCCTTGTCAGCACCAGTTCCTGTTACGACTGTGCTTGAGCCACCATTATTTCCAACAGAGATAGTTCCTCCATTATCAGCAAAGAAGTTTACTGCTCCATTGTATGCTTTTATATCAGCCTTGTCAATTTCAATTTTTCCAGCCGAATATATTCCTACAGAGCCTTCATCTGTAACATCTGCATCTACATTCATTTTTCCGCCAGTCAGATTTGCCCCTGCCAATGCGACAACTCCTGCAGTTCCTCTTCCATCAGTTCCAGTTGTAGCTTTTGAAGATCCTGAAGCGCCTGACACGGTAACGCTTCCGCCGTTAGCAGTTACAGAAGAATTTTTACCTGCTACAAATCCGTAAGCTCCATCACCTGTTACAGTCGTGTCCCCTTCGTATGTCAGTCCACCTTTATTTACAAATACACCATTAGCATTATCTCCTGTTACATCTATGCTTACACCTGAATCAATGCTGCTTCCTGTACCTTGATCAATATAGTATCCAGTAGTCTTATCTCCCTTTACAGTAATATCTCCACCTGCACCAAGACTAATTTTTGAACTTGCATTTGCATAAGCACCAATAGTTGAATCTCCTTCGGTAGTTACCGCTCCTGTATTTATGATTTCTCCATTTTTTCCATTTTCACTGTCTGCAAACAGCCCAATTCCATCTTTTCCGTCAATTGAATTAGCTGAATCTCCAATCTTGATAGTTCCGCTGTTTGTAACTTTTCCAGGTTTTGCTATAATTCCTATACTGTATTTTTTGTTTGCAGCGTCAGATTCTCCCAGTTCAATATTTCCACTGTTTGTAATGTTTCCATCTTCCGTAGCATAAATACCTACATTCCCTTTACCTTTAGTAAATTCGATTTTTCCGCTGTTAATTACAGTTCCTGTAGCATAAATACCGTAGTTTTCTCCATCAGTTGCAGTACTTAGCATTTCCATATCTGTTGAGTTTGTAATATTTCCTTTTGTATCGCTTGAGTAAATAAATTTACCTTTGTTTCCTAATGTAGCCTTTCCGCCACTTATTGTAAATGTATTTCCTGTTGATCCTGAATTTCTATTTACAAATCCGTAAGACCCATCTCCAATTTCATATTCATAGTTAGTGGCTGTAACAGTCTGACCGTCTCCTACAACAAGAATTCCTCTTGCGTCTTTCCCAACTTTTATCTTTTTAGTTCCAGACGCAGTCATATTGACATCTCCACCTTGTGAATAAATGGCAACTCCGCCATCTCCGACTGTTATATCTCCGCTAGTATCCAAATCCCATCCATACATTCCGATTCCATATTTTCCAAGTTCAATCGTTCCTGCATTCTCCAATGGATTTGTTCCTGCTGCAGTTGCATTCGTGTACATTCCTATATTAGCATCGCCTATAGAACTTGCACCATCTCCAAGAATCTTTATGTCTCCCGAATTTTTAGCAGTCAGTTTTTTACTGCTGCTGTTAGCTTCCGAATACATTCCAACTCTTTTTACAGATGTTGCTGGAGTTGTTCCACCCAATTCAGTTCCACTAATCTCAGCTCCAGTTTTATTTTCCATTGTTACATCTTGCGTCAAAGCCCCTGCCTTGTAGTACATTCCGATTCCACTGTCTCCAACAATAGCAATTTTACCTGCATTTTCAAGATTCTTTTCAGTATAATCTTCAGCAAAAAGTCCTACAGATTTTTCACCAATCTGGATGTTTCCATCATTTATAATCTCTGTATCACCTTTTCCTGTATTCTTCCCAAAGATTGCGGCAGATCCTTCTTTTTTCATTGTGATAGTTGCACCTGAATGATTTTTTATAGTACCATCGCTCGCATACATCGCAACTGAATTTTTCCCACCTAGTTCAATAGTTTTCTTATTTTCCAGAGTTACCCACTTATTAGCACCGCCATCATTTTCTTGTGCCATAAGCTTTACACCGTCATCATCTGTCTGTATAGCTGTATCATTAATAATTGATGAACTGGATAATGCTATTTTTTTATAATCATTATAAGTCTTTGGAGAATCAAGAGTCAATTTACTTCTGTACAGTAAAAATTCTTTATATCCTGTACCATTTATAGTCATACCTTGTGATGAAAGATCCAAATCAGATAAATTAGCCTGTGCATACGAGGCAACTACCAGATTGGAATCAGCACTCATATTTGCAGTCAACTTATTTAATCCCGAATAACCGCCAGACAGTTCTGTAGCAATGTTTACAGGATACGAAACTGTCGTTGGAACTGGAGATGTTGTTATATAAAATCCTGATCCGCCTGTGGCAACATTAAGTTCTGCAGCACCATCAAATATTATCCGTTTACCTCCCGTTCTCATAAATCCAAGTGAATCAGCTCCTACATTTACTGTAGTCTTTTTATTGTTTTTGCTTAAATGAATATCCCCACCGTTAGAATAAACATTTACGGCACCTCCAGAACTTGTAATTGTTGCATCGCCTGCATTAATTGTACCGCCGCTTTCTGCATAAAGTCCGAGTCCTGATTTTCCTTTTACTGTAATTGTTGTTGCATTGCTTGGTGAAGCTGTCGAAATATTTACAGTTCCATTCCCCATCGCAATTGCACCTGCAACTTCATCTCCTTCTACAGCAATAGTTCCACCGTTATTGTTAATAGTTCCTGAGTTGTCAGCTACAATACCTTTTACTTTTTTAGCCTTCATAGTTATATTTCCAGTATTAGTAGTAGCACCTGTTCCTTTTGAGTATATTCCAATTGATTCTTCCCCAGAATTTTTTGTTGTTTCAATTTTTGCGGCAGTTACTAAATCTTGTGCAGATTCATTAACAATCCCAACATTTTCTTTTCCATTAACTTTTAAATTAACATTTGTTCCAAAATTAGCTTTACTGGCCTTATTGTATATCAAAACATTTTTCTTGCCTTCTGAATCTAATGTTGAAGCGCTTGTGAACTTAAACTCATCATCTGTTGCTGTACCTGCGTATTCAAGGTATATTCCCACATTTTCATCTCCAGGCATTTGCATATTAAGTTTTGAAGTAGAGACATCTGCCCAGCCTTTAAAATATGTTCCTATATTTTTAGTTCCTGAAATTTTAGTTTTATCTCCAGCAGCAAGCTCAATCTTAGCCTTCCAGTATTTCCAGCTGTCATTTATAAATATTCCTGTATTCTGAGTCCCGCCTATATCTAACGTTCCTGTACTTATTATTTCCCAACCGTTACTATTACCTGCATTAGTTCCACCTGCAGAACCACCTGCTGGAACTCCTTTTCCATTCCAGCTTCCACCAATAGCTCCTATAGTAGTTGGCATATCTATATATGCAAATGTATTTTTAGAACTGTTCAGCTTTATTGTTCCGCCATTTCTGAAAATATTGTCTTTATGTCTGCTTCTTGCATTTTCATTCAATGCTACCCATACAATATTCTCAGTACCTCCCATATCAATAGTTCCATTATTTGTAAATTCAGCATTTAAATTTCCATTATGAAATTGAGAAGTATATACAACAGATTTATTACCCGTTGTATTAATTGTTGTTCCACTTCCTAGGACAAATGCAGATACTACGCTGCTATTATGGGCATCCGTGTGAAATAGCCATGCATCATAATTAGCACCTCCCGATCTGTTAAAGGTTATAGTTGTATTGTCTATATTTGAAGTATAATCTCCAGTATTTTTTATAAGCGCATGTCCAGTAAATCCTGTTACGCTATGAGTTCCACTAAAACTCCAGCTTCCACCCATTGAACCTGATCCAGTCAAATTTCCATTTATAGTAATACCTGAATCCGTGTAGCTAACTGTTCCCGAACTCATACTTGCCTGACCCATAAGTGCAACTGCCGCCCTGTCACTTGGAGCATAATATGAAGCCCCTTTTGTATAAGTCCATGTCCCAGGACCTCCACCTAGCATATATGATTCATCTCCATTACCTGTCGCTGTAAAATTTAGCGTTGGCAAAGAATTTGGAGTTGGAATACTTACATTTACTGTTGGTGAAGCCGGTGTAAACGAAAGTGGCGTTGGCAACGTAATACTAGGCAGCGTCGGAGGTGTTACTGTCAACGAGCTTATTGTAACTTGTGCAGGTTCCACTTGTGGCGCCGCTGGCGCTGTTACGCTTATATTAGGCGCGTTAAAAATTATTGTTTCTGGCTGTGCAGGTGTTGCAGGCGTTTTATCTGCAATCGTTATTGCTCCTTTTACAACCTGTTTTGGTCTAATTGCAACGCTTACATTAAATCCTACTGTCGGCTCTAGAAGAGGTTTTACTCCCACAAGTCCGTACGAATCTGAAACAAGCCCTGTTCTTTGCGAACTTGAAGCGGCATTTTTTCTTGAAGCAAGAGGCATCTCCTCGTACTTGTCACTTAAAGGATTTATTGTCCTTTCATATCTGTCCCCTCTTTCAAAAATTCCTTCATAAGGATATTTTGTTTTCTTATCTCCTCTTCCCTTGTAAGCGCCATGCCAGTCATCATAGAAAAAGTTTTGCCCAAATTGCCAGCTGCTCCAAGGACTTTTTGTTACATGATCTCCCTGTTCCATCAATTGTATCAATTCCATGTTGCTGTCTTTTATTAATTTTTTAGTTTCAGCTTTCACTCTTTTAAAGTTCTGACGCATATCTGTTATGGATGTAGAAATAGATCTTCTTTGACTTTCTATAGTAGGCTCTTTCGGAGCTGCATCCAGTTTTCCTGCAGAAAATATCATTCCTGTTATTAAAAATGTGATTAATGCTGATTCCGTATATTTGAAATCTTTTGTTCTTTTTGCAAACGCACGTAAATCCTGCGAAAATCTTCTCAAATTGTTTGTCATTTCTTCTCCTTTTTTATTAATTTTTCTAATTTTACTAATTTTCTTAGCCGTGATAAAATCTTTTACAATCAAAATCATCTATTCCTGAATACTGTTTCTAATAGCAAATAAAATTATCTAAAAATTATACATCCATAATTTTTATAATCATTATAATTTTTAAATAATATTATTTATATTTCTATTTCATTTAATCAAAAAATACAAATAAAAAGGTTATTCCACTCGTTAGTTACTATGAAATAACCTCATTAACAAAGGAAATGATTTAATTTATTAAAAAATTCATCACCTGTATATTTTATCAAATTTAAAAAAAATGTCAATACCTTTTTTAAAAAATTTATATTTTTTTCGTATCAAAGCATTTATTTTTCCTTATAAAATTAATATAATAATATTTACTATTTAAACATAGAAATAAAAAATCTCTAAAAAAGCACATATACCACTATGCTTAGATAGAGATTCTTTTATTAAAGGCATTTTCGATTAAAACTATTTTTCAACATTTAGAACTGCTGTTTCTCCAGCTACTGCCGATCCTGATTCAAGCGGATTTAATGCGCTGTAACTTTCGTAATTTGAAATAATTACTGGCGTAATAATTGATTTTGCGTTTGCTTTTAAGAAATCGTAGTCGTATTTGATTAATGGGTCTCCTACTTTTACTACTGCTCCCTCTTCAGCGATTCTTTCAAATCCTTTTCCTTCCAGTTGAACTGTATCCATTCCAAAGTGAACAAAAATTTCGATTCCAGAAGGCGTTACTATACTGAAAGCATGATTAGTATCAAAGATTTTTTCTACTCTTCCAGAAGCTGGTGCTAACATTACACCTGACGCTGTTGGTTCAATAGCGATTCCATCTCCTACCATTTTTTGAGCAAAAACTTCATCAGGTACTTCTGATAAAGGTAAGATGTTTCCTGAAATAGGTGCTACTACTTTCCCTTCAAATTCTTGTTTAGTTTCATCACCTTTATTACCTTTTTTGAATAAATCAAATAATCCCATTTTAATTCCTCCAATTTATTTAT
>ERZ772766.1073-NODE-1073-length-15175-cov-35.819378_pt1 | contig 15175 bp, 11 predicted proteins | sample MGYA00511379_ERZ772766 | MGnify/ENA primary metagenome ERZ772766 (study PRJEB29015, sample SAMEA2737895) | human oral metagenome | biome: human oral; feature: human-associated habitat; material: dental | place: China | collected 2116 ...
CCGCCTGATGCGGATCGCCTACATCTGCTGCGACCCGGGCATCCCGGTGTTCGGGGCCAAGGGCGCCTCAGTGCACATCCAGGAGGTCGTCCGTGAGCTGCGATCCATCGGCCATGAGGTGGCCCTGTACGCCGTGCGCTCCGGAAAGCACGTTCCCGACGACCTCACCGACCTCGAGCTGCACCTGGAGGCCGTGGCCGACGTCGAGTCCGCCGAGCGGGAGCAGGCGCAGGCGCACGCCGCGGAGCGGATCGTCTCCCGGGTGATCGCCGACGGCGCCGACCTGGTCTACGAGCGATACTCCCTGTTCTCCACGGCACTGGCCGACATCACGGCCGCCACCGGAGTGCCGGGGATCCTGGAGGTCAATGCCCCGCTGATCGATGAGCAGCGTCGTCACCGCTCGCTGGTGGACGCCTCCGGCGCGGCGCAGGTGCTGCACCGTCAGGTGGCGGCCGCCCGGGCCACGGTGTGCGTATCGGACCCGGTGGCCGACTGGGTGCGTCGCCGCACCGCCGATCTGCCGGACGCGAACGACGTCGTGGGCAGGATCCACACGGTTCCCAACGGTGTGAGCGTGCGCCGTATCCAGCCCCAGCCGGAGGACCCGGACCGGGTGGTCGTCACCTTCGTGGGGACTCTCAAGCCCTGGCACGGGGTGGCCGACCTCATCACGGCGGCGGCCCTGGCGCGCCAGAGCTGGAGCCTGCGGATCATCGGGGACGGCCCCGAGATGGACTCGCTGCGCGCCCAGGCCGAACGCCTGGGGGTGGAGGTGGACTTCCGTGGGGCGGTCGCGCCGCAGGACATTCCCACCCACGTGGCAGGCTCGGCGATCGGAGTGGCCCCTTACCCGGACCTGGGTGGGGGCGAGCAGCAGTACTTCTCCCCCATGAAGGTTCTGGAGTACCTGGCCGCGGGGCTCGCGGTCGTGGCCTCCGACGTCGGACAGGTCCCCCAGCTGCTTGAGGACGGCTCCGGACGGCACGGTGTGCTCGTAGCCCCCTCGGACCCCACGGCGCTGGCCGCGGCCCTGGATGATCTGGCGGTATGCCCGGACCGGCGCGCCCGCATGGGCCGCAGCGGGCGCCTTCTGGCCGAGCAGCGCCACTCCTGGCGTCGGACCGTCGCCCGGATCCTGGAGCTGGCCGGCCTCGCTCAGGGGGGTGAGCGGTGATGGGTGCGCCTGTGCTTCGGCACGCGGCCCAGGCGCACCGCTCCCCCATGCGCCAGACCTTGCGCCTGATAGGGCCCGATGCCGCGCCGCAGTGGCGTCTCATGGCCGGGGGCACGGTGGTACTTCTGGCGGAAGTGGCCTTCCGGGTGCTGGAGCCCTGGCCCCTGAAGGTCGTCATCGACTCGTTGGTGGCCTCCATGGGCCGGCACACGGGCAGCGCACCCGCCACGATCTCCTCCTTGGTGGGGCTGGGCGTGGTCCTCCTGGTGCTCGTGGCCGGCCGGGCGGGGTGCAACTACCTGGCCACCGTGGCCTTCGCCCTGGTCGGTTCGCGCACGGCGGCCTCCCTGCGCAGCCGCGCCTTCCACCACGTCCAGGGGCTCTCCCAGCAGTTCCACGCCCGCAACCGCAGCGCGGACACCGTTCAACGCCTCATCGCCGACGTCAACCGCATGCAGGAGGTGGCCGTCACCGCCGGCCTGCCGATGGCCGCCAATACCTTGACCCTCCTGGTCATGGTCGTGGTCATGGTGTTCCTGGACCCGCTGCTGGCCATGATCGTGGTCATGGCGGTGGTGGCCTTCGCGATCGCCTCCTCCGGCAACTCTCGGCGGATCTCCGCGGCCTCCCTGCGCAGCCGCAAGTCGGAGGGGAACCTGGCCAACACGGCCCAGGAGGCGCTTGGCGCGATCAAGGTGGTCCAGGCCTACGGTCTGGAGCCCCTGCTGCACAAGCGCTTCACGGGCGCGAACACCGTCTCGCTGAGCGAGGGAGTGCGTTCACGCCGTATCGCCGCGCGCCTGGAACGTTCCACGGACGTCATCGTCGGCGTGGCCACGGCCGTGGTCATGGTCGGCGGGGGCATCCGGGTCCTGAACGGCGCCATGTCTCCGGGAGACCTCGTGCTCTTCACGACCTACCTGCGCACCACCATGAAGCCGCTTCGGGACATGGCCAAGTACACCGGCCGCATCGCCCGGGCGACGGCCTCGGGCGAGCGGGTCGCCGACCTCATGGCGGTCGTGCCCGAGATCGTCTCCCCGCGCAACGCCGTCGTACTGGATCGGGTCCACGGCATGGTCCACTTCGATCACGTGCACGCCGCCTACGAGGGCCACCGGGTACTCCACGGCGTGAGCCTGACAGTGGTCTCCGGTGAGCACGTGGCGCTCGTGGGGCCGTCGGGCTCAGGCAAGTCCACCCTGGTCTCCCTGGTGGTGCGAGCCCTGGATCCGACGTCGGGCACGGTCAGTCTCGACGGTTACAGCCTCGACGACCTGGACCTGAGGTTCCTGCGCTCGCAGGTCTCCGTCCTGCACCAGGAGGCGGTACTGCTGACCGGCACGATCCGGGAGAACATCCGTCTGGGACGGCCAGACGCCACCGATGAGGAGGTCGAGGCGGCCGCGCGCGCCGCCCACGCCCATGACTTCATCACCCAGATGCCTGACGGCTATGACACGCCCGTGGGCGAGCGGGGCGGCACCCTCTCCGGGGGCCAGCGTCAGCGCATCGCCATCGCCCGGGCGCTGCTGCGCGACTCGCCGATCATCATCCTGGACGAGGCGACCACCGGACTGGACCCCGCCTCGACGTCGGCGGTGCTCGAGGCGATCGATGAGCTGGTGACCGGGCGCACAACGCTGACGGTCACCCACGATCCTCAGGCCGCGATGCGCGCCGACCGGGTGGTGTGGATCCAGGACGGGCGGATCCTGCTGGAGGGCAGCCCGCAGCGGCTCCTGGACACCTCGGCCGAGTTCCGCCGGTGGGCGAACAGCCATCTGTCCAGCTCCTTCGCCCTGGAGGGGAGCGGATCGTGAACCTTCCAGCCGCGACAGCGACCACGGCCGACGCCGTCTCCATGCTGCTCGACGCCGACCGGCTCAGTGAGCTCCTCGGTCAACCTGTGCGGGCAGGCCGGCTGCGCATCAAGCCGAACGTCTCGGTCCTGGTGTCCTTGACGGAGCGCTCCACCGGGCTCGCGTCCGGGTGGGCTCGGCTGCTCTGGCCGGTCTCGCACTCCAAGGCCGCCCAGGCCGAGCGCCTGGCTGCATCCTTGGGACTCGACAAGGCTCCAGTCACCCGGGGCGCAGACGGCGACCTGCTGCTGCAGAGCGGTCCGGTTCACACCGATCCCAAGCTGGCCGAGCCGATGGCGGGCGCCGCCCGCCAGGGGGTGCTGGGGCCCTGGAAGGCCGGGGACGTCCTGCGCTACAACCCCTCACGGCGTCTCGTGCTGCGAGCCGGCTCCACAGTGCTGCGGATACGTACTCGGCCCGGTGAGCCAGCCGACGACGTCCATCGCGCCCTGGCCGAGCGCCTCCCGGTCCCGCGTCTGCTCGACTCCGAGTCCGTGGCCCGGTGCGAAGGGCATGTCAGCATCCAGCAGTGGTGTGGCGACACGAACCTGGCCGAGCTCTTCGACGCCCGTACCGCTGAGCACACCACGTCCGAGGTCGTCTCCGAGACCACAGCCGGTGCCACGCGACGCGTAGGGGCGCTGCTGGCCGACCTGCACTCCTGCGTGGAGGCGCTGAAGCCGGAGCTCGTCGACCAGCTGCCTCACCGGCTTCCCGATCCTCGGGACCTGGCTGAGGTTCATGCCCGTCAGCTCGATGCCCTGGACCCCGAGATGGCCCGCCGCGTGCGGGCGGTGGGCGGCATGCTGCCCGCCCGGTTGTCGGGCGAGCCGGTCCTCGCTCACGGCGACGCCTCCCCCGACCAGGTGCTGTACGAGCGCTCCTCCGGGCGGATCTGGCTGACCGACTTCGACCGGGTGCGCCTAGCGCCGGCAGTCGCCGACCTGGGCTCCTACCTCGCGGTGGCCCCGGCCTCCCAAGGGCGCGCCCTGCTGGAGGGCTACGCCGAGCACCGACCAGTGCCCTGCGCCGAGCAGCTTGGGGTGGCGGTCGCCCACTCGCGCCTGGCGCGGCTGGCCGATCCTCTGCGCCGGGCCGATCCGTCCTGGCGTGAGCGCATCGGAACGGAGCTGGCCGTCATTGAGGGCATCGCCCGATCACCTGAGAAGGAGACCGGGTGGGCATGAGCGAAGCCGCGACTACGACACGGATGACTGAGATGACACAGAAACCAGAAGTGACCGGCATGCTGAGCACGCTGCGCGCGATCCCGGGACTGCGCCGCGCCTGGCCCGAGCACCGAAGCCCGGGCTCCACGAGCGTGAGCATCGAGTGCGTCGACGGGGAAGGGCGTCTGCGCGCCGGTCACGTCAACGCCGGAGCGATTCCCGACCTGCTGCCCTATGCCACCGACCCGGCCCTGCCTGCCCTGTCCACGCACCTGACCGGGGCGCTCGTCGTCCACCGCGCCGGCCGCCGCGCCGTGGTGATGGAGGATTCCCGGGTTCGCAAGATCGTACGACCCCACAGAGCCGTCTCCCTGGTACGTGCGCACAGGAGCGCCGCCTCGGTGCTGCGAGTCACCGGCCTGCGCACCCCCAGGATCCTGGGCAACGAGGACGACGTCGTCGATCTCGAGCTGCTGCCCGGCCGCAGCCTCGACGAGCTCGGCGATGCCGGCCTGCCTGGGTGGCAGCGGCTCACGGACTCCTGGGCCCACCTGGCCCACGACAAGGCGGACCTGCCCGTCCACGGACCGCGTCAGGAGACCGAGGTGCTGCGCCGATGGTTCACCTCCGCCCAACGCCACGGAGTCATCGACCAGCCAACTCCCCTGCACGAGCAGGTGGTGGACACCTGCCTGAGCCTGCGGGAGGACGACGGGGAGCGCGTCATCGCCCACCGCGACCTCCACGACGGCCAGCTCCTGTGGGACGGAATCGATCTCTCCCTGCTCGACCTGGACACCGCGGCCATGGCCGAGGCTGCTCTCGACCTGGGCAACCTCTGGGCCCATGCGGATCTCATGGCGGTTCAGGGACGGCTCGGCCCCGAGGCCCATGCACAGGTCCGCGGGCTGCTCGACAACCTGGCCCGCACGCTGCCCACGACGGCGGAGCGTCTGGAGACCTACTACCGATCCTCGGCGCTGCGACTCGTCTTCGTCCACGCCTTCCGACCCACCGCCCACCAGTGGCTGCCTATCTGGGTGCGCCACTGCCTGGGGTACGCCTCGCCTTTCGCCCCCCTCGACCTCAGCAACGATTGGAACAACTCATGACCCCTCTCAAGCTCACCGTCATCGGCTGCGGATACCTCGGTGCCGTCCACGCCGCCGCTATGGCCCACCTGGGACACCATGTCCTGGGAATCGATACCAGGACCGAGCAGGTCGAGGCCCTCTCCCAGGGCCGCGCCCCCTTCTACGAGCCGGGCCTTCCCGAGCTGCTGATCACCGGCGCCCAGCAGGGCGATCTGCGCTTCACCTCGGCGCCGACGACGGCGGAGCTGGCCGAGGCCGATATCCACTTCATCGCCGTGGGCACCCCGCAGTCAGCCACCGGCGGTGAGGCGGATCTGAGCCAGCTGTGGAGCGTGGTCGACATGCTTCATGACGCCCTGCCCGAGGGCGGGCGCAGCGTCGTGGTGGGCAAGTCGACCGTTCCGGTCGGCACCGCCCAGCAGGTGGCCGAGCGCCTGGCCGACCGTGCCCTGGTGCTGTGGAACCCCGAGTTCCTGCGCGAGGGCTTCGCCGTGGCCGACACCCTCCACCCCGACCGCATCGTCTACGGGACGCCCGCCGACTCCCGCGACGCCCAGGAGGCCCAGGCCGCTCTCGACGCCGTCTACCAGCCCCAGCTGGAGGAGGGCATTCCCCGCATCGTCACCGACTACCCCACCGCCGAGCTGGTCAAGACCGCGGCGAACTCCTTCCTGGCCACCAAGATCAGCTTCATCAACGCCATGTCCCACCTGTGCGACACCGCGGGTGCCGATGTCACCGTCCTGGCCGACGCGATCGGCCACGACCCGCGCATCGGCAGGCGCTTCCTCCAGGCCGGTGTCGGATTCGGCGGAGGCTGCCTGCCCAAGGACATCCGGGCTCTGCAGGCCAGCGCCGACATCCACGGCGCCAGGCACCTGGCGGATCTGCTGGGGCGGGTCGACTCCATCAATCGCGAGCAGCGCGACCGGATCGTCGGGCTGGCTCGCACCCACGTGGGAGGAGACTTCTCCGGCAAGGCGATCACCATCCTGGGAGCCGCCTTCAAGCCCCTGAGCGACGACGTGCGCGACTCCCCCGCCCTGGACGTCGCCTCCCGCCTGGCCGACCTCGGGGCGGAGGTGACCGTCTGCGACCCGCAGGCCCTGCCCATCGTGGCCCGGTCCCACCCCCATCTCACGGTGGAGGAGGACCCCCGCACCGCGCTCAAGGGCGCCGAGCTGGTCCTGCTGCTGACCGAGTGGGACCAGTTCGTGGCCCTCGACCCTGCTGACGCTGCCACCGACGTCGCCGATCGCGTCATCATCGACGGACGCAACGCCTTGGACCCGGTGGCATGGCGCCAGGCCGGGTGGACCTACGCGGGGGTGGGACGCTGAGTACTGCCGCAACCGGCTCCGCCCGGACCCGGACTCGCCGGGCGGAGCCCAATGGGTCCGGGCACAATAGCGACGTGACCTCACTGATGCCCACCCGTACCATCACCATCGGTACCCGCGTCATGTGGGCGATCGTGCTGGTCGCAGGCGTCGCACTGGTCACCTGCGGGGCGATCGTGTGGGCGCTGGGGCACTCGAGCGTGTCGGCCGACGCCACGAACCGGCTCGAGCACAGCCGAGACCGGATCCGCGAGCTGGCCGCGGAGGGTACGGATCCCTCCAGCGGCCGGCCCTTGGAGGACGTCTCAGCGGTGCTTCGCGTCCACATCCAGCGCACTGCGGAGGGACCCGGTGAGGCCGAGCTCGGATTCGTGGGGACCAGCTCCAGTACGGAGCTGGTCTGGGTCTCCTCCGACAACGTCTCCTTCCGCCCGGAGAAGGACGCGACGCTGCTCAAGCACGTGACCTCCCGGGCCGCCGCATCGGAGTCGGTCATCGAGACGGTACGCACCCCCTCATCGAGCTACCGGGTCCTCGTCGTCCCGGTCCAGGGCGGCTCCCAGCACGGGGCACTCGTGCACGTCATCGACCTCAAGGTCGCCGAGTCCCAGCTCCTGCGCACCATGGCCTTCTACGCGGCAGCGGCCGTCTTCACCGTCGCCCTGGTCACCGGCCTGGCCTGGTTCGCCGTCGAGCGGCTCCTGCGCCCCATCGAGCAGCTGCGGCGCGCCACCGAGTCCATCGGCGAGGACGACCTGACCACCCGGGTCCCGGTCAAGGGCCGAGACGATCTGACCGCCCTGGCCGCAGCCGTCAACCGGATGCTGGACCGGGTCCAGACCTCGGTGGAGGCACAGCGCAACCTGCTCGACGACGTCGGCCACGAGCTGCGTACGCCCATCGCCGTGGTCCGTGGGCACCTTGAGCTCACCGACCCCTCCGACCCCGAGGATGTGCACCAGACCCAGCTGCTGGCCATTGATGAGCTCGACCGGATGGGTGTGCTCATCGATGATCTGATCCTGCTGGCCAAGAGCGCCCAGAGCGACTTCATCACTCCGGTGGACACCGACGTCGCCGAGCTCACCGAGATGGTCTTCGACAAGTCCCTCGCCCTGGGCGAGCGCCGGTGGCAGCTGGAGTCGGCGGCCTTCACCCGCGCGATGATCGATCCCACCCGAATCACCCAGGCCTGGCTCCAGCTGGTGGCCAATGCCGTGAAGTACTCCAGTCACTACAGCACCGTCCGCCTGGGCTCGGCGGTGAGGGGCGGACGCCTGCTGATGTGGGTGGGCGACGAGGGCATCGGGATCGCCGCCGAGGAGATCGAGGTGGTGCGTCAACGGTTCAAACGCACCGCCGGTGCTCAGGAGATGAGCTCGGGAACAGGGCTGGGACTGAGTATCGTGGAGACGATCGTCGCAGCGCACGGGGGGCGACTGGACATACGCTCTGAGGTGGGCGAGGGGTCGGTGTTCACCATGACGATCCCTCTGGAGGCGTCCCCTGTTCCGTCCTCGTCCGAGACCGCGACCTCGGGCGACGTCGGTGCCTCACCCCCTGAACAGTCCCCGACAGCGTCCAAGGAGTGACCCACCATGAGCAGCATCCTCATCGTTGAGGACGAGCCCCGCATCGTCGCGTTCCTCACCAAGGGCCTCAAGGCGGCCGGGTTCACCACGCACACCACCGCCGCAGGACGGGAGGCCGTGGAGCTCGCACTCCAGACAAGCTTCGACCTCATCATCCTGGACGTGGGCCTGCCCGACATCGACGGTTTCGAAGTGCTCCAACAGCTACGTGGTCAGGGGGTGACGGCGCCGGTCATCATGCTCACGGCGCGCTCCTCGGTGGCCGATCGCGTCACCGGGCTCGAGGGCGGCGCGGACGACTACATGCCCAAGCCCTTCTCCTTCGAGGAGCTTCTGGCCCGTATCCGGGTGCGACTGCGTCCGGAGGCCGCGGGAGCGGACCAGATGAGGTTGACCCACCGTGACATGGTCCTGGACCTGCGCACCCGGACCCTGACGCTGGAGGGCCGGACAGTGGAGCTCTCGGCACGGGAGTTCGCCCTGGCCGAGACCTTCATGCGCCACCCCGGCCAGGTCCTCAGCCGTGAGCAGCTCCTGAGCGCCGTGTGGGGGCTGGACTTCGACCCCGGCTCCAACGTGGTGGAGGTCTACGTCTCCTACCTGCGCAACAAGCTGGGCAGGGACAGGGTGGAGACGGTACGCGGCATGGGTTACCGCCTCGCCTGACGCGCAGCAGTCCTTCCGGCGCGGCGCACCGGCCCAGCACCGGTGGCGTCAGTCGCCTTCTCAGTCGTCTTCTCAGTCGTCGATGTCGCGGTCGTCGTCCGTCACCCCGGTCCTTGCGGGGCTCTTGTCGTCGTCATCGTCGTCGATCTCGGTGCGGGAGTCATCGGACCCCCCGGTCGCGGCCGAGGCGACGGGAGCAGCGGGCGCCACCTGATGACTGCCGTGGTCGACGGCGACAGGAGGATCGGGCTCAACCGCCTGAGGCACGTGGCCCTGCGTCGAGGAGACCGAGGAGTCCTCCTCCGTGCCGTGCTGCTCGTGGTAGGTGCTGCTGGCTGCGCCGGAGGCCTGGCCCGGTACCGACGCGGCGGGGGACTGCGGTGAGGTGGCCCGTGGGGTTGCGGTCAGAACAATGCCCGGTTCACTCGCGGACTCGGCGGGGTGGACGAGCACCATGCGGGTGACTCCGATCAGGAGACCCGCTGTCACTACCACGACCGCGGTGGCGACGACGCGGCCGCGACCGAAACGATGCAGCAGATTCACCATCTGGCATCCCCTTCTCCCTAGACTCCCTGGTCTCCGGCTGACTGCCCTGCAGGTGTCCTCTCCGACGACAGAGACACGACACGGCCCCAGAACGATAAGACCGACGATACGACCTTTGTCGAAGGTAACACGAACGACAGGTCAATACATTGGCGCAGAGCACAAAGGAACACTCGGGAACTTCTCAGAATCTGCAGGTGAGTGGATGAACCGGCGCTCACGTCTGAGCGTCTCAGGGGCGGATGTGGCCGGCCCCCTCGACGATCCAGGTCGTCGTCGTCAGCTCGGTCAGGCCCATGGGGCCGCGGGCGTGGAGCTTCTGGGTGGAGATGCCCAGCTCGGCGCCCAGGCCCAGCTGCCCGCCGTCGGTGAAGCGGGTCGAGGCGTTGACCATAATGGCCGCCGAGTCCATACCGGCGATGAAGGCGTTGATGACACCCACGTCCTGGGCGAGGACCGCCTCGGTGTGGCCGGTGGTGTGGGCCCGAATGTGGTCGATGGCCTCCTCCAGGTTCTCGACAACGCGCACGGCCAGGTCCAGTGACCCGTACTCGGTGTCCCAGTCGGCCTCGGTGGCCTCGGTCAGGAACGCCTCGCGTCCGCTGCCGGAAGCGACTTCGGCCAGGATCCGGCGAGCGACGGGATCGGCGTGCAAGGTGGTGTCCTTGACCCACAGGGCGGCGGCAGCGGCCGGTAGGTAGGTGGCGGCGACGTCGGCGTGGACCAGGAGCGTCTCGGCGGCGTTGCACACGCCGACGCGCTGGGTCTTGGCATTGACGATGATGTCCACCGCCGTCTCGAGATCGGCGCTGGAGTCGACGTAGACGTGGCAGTTGCCCGATCCGGTCTCGATGACGGGGACGGTGGACTGCTCGACGACGGTACGGATGAGCCCGGCCCCGCCGCGAGGCACGAGGGCATCGACCAGACCGTGGGCGCGCATGAGGGCTCGGGCCCCGTCCCGACCTGCGGCATCGACGCTCGCAACGAGGTCTGCGGGCAGTCCCTGCGTCTCCAGGGCGCCGCGCAGGGCCGCGACGATGGCGGCGTTGGAGTCCTGGGCGGCGCTGCCTCCGCGCAGGACAATGGCGTTGCCGGACTTGACGGCCAGGGCGGCGGTGTCGACGGTGACGTTGGGGCGGGCCTCGTAGATCATGCCGACGACGCCCAGTGGCACCCGCACCCGGCGCACTCGCAGTCCGTTGGGCATGACCGAGCCGTCAACGACCTGCCCGACGGGGTCGGGCAGGGCGGCCACCTCGTGCAGCGAGTCGGCGATGGCTGACAGCCGCCCGCTGTCCAGGGCCAGGCGGTCGAGGAGACCGGCCTTCATCCCCGCCTGGCGTCCGCGTTCCAGATCGGCGGCGTTGGCCGCAAGGATCGCTTCGCCGTGCTCGGTGAGGCTGCGGGCCATGGCCTCCAGGGCGGCATCCTTGACGGCACGTGGAACCCCGGCAAGGCCCCGTTGCGCCACACGGGCTGAGCGGGCGGTTGCGGTGACAAGCTCGTGGGCGTCGACGTCGTTCATAGGGCCACCATAGAAGAAGATTCCTCCTCAGCAGGAGCCCCTGAGGAAGGGCAGAACCATCGACGGGCCGCTGGTGTCAGAGCGGACATGCCCATGGTGATCACGAACAGCAGGACAACGACGTAGTCAATCCCCCCTCCGTTGCTGCGAAGGTCGCCGGGGCTGACGATGCTGGCACCCAGCACGAGTGCTCCCGCCTCGGAGGCGATGAAGACCCCCACCGCACCGATGGTCCCCACGAGAAAGCCGGTTCCGTGGGACGGGCCAGCACCTGCGACGATCGAGATGATCGACAGCACCAGGACGATGGTCAGCGCGGCGAGGCCCACCGAGAAGGGCAGCCCGTCACGGTGCTGCGACTCGCGGGCCACGTGCCAGGACAGCCATGGTCCCAGACCAGGTCTGAGATATGCCCCGGAGTCGTGTCTGGTCGCGAACATGGCGAAGACGATGACCGGCACCTGCGCCAGTGAGGTCGCACTGCGTTGCACCAGGAACACCGATGCCCCCACTCCTGCGGTGACCGCCGGCGGTCGGGGATGAGGCCCATGAGTCGACGCCGCCGTCGCCACAAGAGCAGTGACCACGACAAGGGCGTCGAAAATGATGATGAGCACCGCTGCCACGGGACCGGGCGAGTTGGAACCGCCTTCCACCAACTGATTCGCTGTAGACCCGAGCACCGGTATCACGACGCCGACCAGCGCCAGGAGTACTCCGGTCGGGCGACGCCGGAAAAGCTGGATCATCCCGATCAGCAGGAGATAAGGAATGGGATCGAACAGCACCGACATGGCTGCCAGAACAATGTCGAGGCCTCGCATCCCCCCAGGTCGTGCGCTACTGAAGGCGTTGACAAGAGTGACCACGTAGAACAGGGGCAGAGCAACGATCGTGAGGGTCAGAGCGGCCCTTTCCACGCCGGTACGAGTCGGCGCAGGTGGAAGAGGAGGACTCGGCGAGACGTAGGAGAAGGGCGGGAGGGCAACGGGGTCGCCGTAGGGATGGGAGCTCAGGGGCGGCGGCGACTGCATCCACGGCCCAGTGGGCGGCCGACCGGAAGGCTGCTGCGGGGGCGAGTAACTCACCCAACCATTGTGTCCTACCGATCGATCGAATCACCGAGGCTCGTGGTGGCTCCCGACATGGTGGCCTCAGACTCCGGCGGTACGGGGTAGCTCGGCGAGGTCGTCACGGTGAACGACGGGAGCCACGTGATCTGGCGCAGGCACCCCTTCCGCCCGGGCCACCAGGACCTCGTGCAGCTCGGCGGCGGCGTAACGGCAGATCCCACGGGCCAGGGTGCGCTCGGGACCGACGACGTCGACCACGGCCCCGGACTCGAAGTCGCCGTCGATGCCGGTCAGGCCAGGCAGCAGGAGCGACTTCTTACCGACGGTCAGGGCATGGGCGGCACCGGCGTCGACCAGCAGGCGTCCCTCGGGCTGGGAGGCGTGGGCCATCCACAGCCGGCGACTGGGGCGGTGCGGCCCGGTGGGCTCGAACCAGGTCCCCAGGTCCACCGGAACCTGGACCTCCCCGAGAAGGCCGACGGCGTCGTCGGCCCGGGCGATGAGGGTGGTGGTGCCCGAGGCGCAGGCGATGGTGGCGGCCTGAAGCTTGGTGGTCATGCCGCCGGTGCCCACGAAGGAGCCGCGCCCGGAGACGCTGACTCCCTCCAGGTCGGCGGCTGAGCGCACGTATCGGATGGGCTCGGCGCCGGGGGTCCCGGGCCGCGCGGTCCACAGGCCGTCGACGTCGGTGAGCAGCACCAGGACGTCGGCGGTCACCAGGTGGGCCACGAGGGCGGCGAGGCGGTCGTTGTCGCCGAGGCTGAACTCGCTGGTGGCCACCGCGTCGTTCTCGTTGATGATGGGGACGGCTCCCAGTGAGAGCAGGGAGTCGAAGGTGGCGCGCACCGTGCGGTAGTGGCTGCGGATGGCGACGTCGTGGGCGGTCAGGAGAACCTGGGCGGTCACCAGCCCGTAGGCGCTCATCGCGGTCTCCCATCGAGCGGCGAGCCGTCCCTGTCCCACGGAGGCGGCCGCCTGCAGAAGACTCAGCTCGTCGGGGCGCCGGCTCAGCCCCAGGGGGACCAGGCCTGAGGCGACGGCACCGGAGGAGACGAGGACGACGTCGTGGCCGCGCCGCCGCATGCCGGCGAAGAGGCCGGCCAGGATGTCGATGCGGTTGAGGTCGAGCCCGCCGTCGGCGCGCGTCAGGGAGGAGGAGCCGACCTTGACCACCACGCGGGCGCCCTCCGGCAACCGTCTCGGACGTCCCTGCCCGTGGCTCGTGCTTCTGTCAGTCGCTGCTGGAGTCACTGGTGCCCGCCTGTCAGTCCTCGTCCTCGTGCCAGGTGGCGGCGTCGGTCCACAGCCCCTCGGCGGCCTCATCACGCAGCTGCTGGCGCGCGGCCTCCTTGGCGTCCATCATCTCGTGGTACTGGCTGCGCCGCTCCACGTTGGTCCGACGCCGACTGCCCTCCAGGCGCAGGTCGGTGCCGCGGGCGCCCAGCAGCTCGGGGCCGGTGGTCATCGAGGGCTCCCAGGTGAAGAGCACTCCCCCATCGACCTCACCGATGAGAACGGTGTCACCGGCGCGGGCACCGGCCTTGACGAGCTCGTCCTCAACTCCGGCCGCGGCCAGGCGGTCGGCGAGGTACCCCACGGCCTCGTCATTGGAGAAGTCGGTCTGACGCACCCACCGCTCAGGGCGCTGCCCGCGGACCTGGTAGACCTGCCCCTCGCTGGGGTGGGCCAGCGGACGCACCTGGGCGACGCTCTCCTTCTCCCGGCGCCCGACCGCCGCCGGACGGATGACGGGACGCGGCTCACTGGTCCCACCGGACTCGCTGGGCCGGACACCGCCTTCGGCGGCCGTCGCCGGGACCATCTCACGGGCCCGCTCGACCTCACCGGCCAGGGCGAAGGACAGGGGCCGGAGCCCCGTGTGCGCGACCGCTGAGATGATGTGGACGGGTAGACCCCGGGCCTCGATGTCGGCACGCACGAACTCGGCGAGCTCGGCGGCGTCGGGGACGTCGACCTTGTTGAGCACCACGATGCGGGGCCGCTCCATGAGCGGGATCCGGCCAGTGAGTGAGGGATCGTCCTCCTGGTCCCCAAGGCGCTCGGAGTATGCGGCGAGCTCGGCCTCGATGGTGTCCAGGTCGGACAGGGGGTCGCGGCCCGGCTCAAGGGTGGCGCAGTCCAGGACGTGCACGATGACGGCGCAGCGCTCGATATGCCGCAGGAAGTCCAGTCCCAGCCCCTTGCCCTGGGAGGCTCCGGGTATGAGTCCGGGGACGTCGGCGATCGTGTAGCGGACATCGCCGGCCTCGACGACCCCGAGGTTGGGCACAAGGGTCGTGAAGGGGTAGTCGGCGATCTTGGGGCGGGCCGCGCTCATGGCGGCGATGAGGGAGGACTTACCGGCACTGGGGTAGCCCACCAGGGCGACGTCGGCGATGGTCTTGAGCTCTAAGGTGACGTCCCTGGCCTGGCCGGGCTCTCCCAGAAGGTGGAAGCCGGGGGCCTTGCGCTTGGAGGACGCCAGTGAGAAGTTGCCGCGCCCGCCGGTGCCGCCCTCGGCGACCACGACACTGGCGCCCTCGCCTACGAGGTCGGCGATGACCTGACCGCCCGCGTCCTTGACCACGGTACCCTCGGGCACGGGCAGGACAAGGTCCTTGCCGTCGGTACCGCGACGCCAGTCCCCCATACCGGGCGTACCGTTTCCGGCCCGCTGGTGCGGGGAGCGGTGGTAGCTCAGCAGCGTCGTCACCCGAGGGTCGACGGCCAGGACGATGTCCCCGCCGTGACCGCCGTCGCCGCCGTCGGGACCGGCCAGGGGCTTGAACTTCTCACGGTGCACGGAGGTGCAGCCGTTGCCGCCGTCGCCGCCGGCCACGTGGAGGACCACTCGGTCAATGAAGCTGGGCATGGGGTCTCCTGTGAGTCCGGGGATAGCGCGAGGGCGGACGGCAGGTGCCGTCCGCCCTCATGCGACGTGTGAGGTGCTCGGGGCTCAGGCCTCGGGAAGCACGACGTTGACGACCCGGCGACCGCGGAAGGTGCCGAACTCGACGTTGCCGGCAGCGGTGGCAAACAGGGTGTCGTCGTTGCCACGGCCGACGTTGCGGCCGGGGTGGAAGTGGGTGCCGCGCTGGCGGACGATGATCTCGCCGGCCTTGACG
>ERZ772766.1076-NODE-1076-length-15163-cov-4.532830_pt1 | contig 15163 bp, 13 predicted proteins | sample MGYA00511379_ERZ772766 | MGnify/ENA primary metagenome ERZ772766 (study PRJEB29015, sample SAMEA2737895) | human oral metagenome | biome: human oral; feature: human-associated habitat; material: dental | place: China | collected 2116 ...
CCCTGAGGAAGTGGCGAAGGTTAAGGGGAGTTACACTGGAAAGTATTTGAAGGTAGCATTAGAGCAAATCGCTTGAAAAAATTACTTTTTAGTTTAAAATTTTAGTGGCTAATTAAATTAATTTATTAAAACTATGAATATTTCTGAAATGATTTGTTATGAATATGAAAATCAAACTTATACATATAAAGCAAATCCAACACACAGGTCTAACCATAATCAAGATAAAAGTCAATGGTTAATTCCTCTTGATCAAGAATACAACATGTTTAAGAAGGTAGTTGAAAATAACTGGTTTACTAATCCAACAAATAACAGTAAATTTTTTGGATATGGTATCTTCCTGCCACAAGAAAAAGAAGCAACGCCAATTTGTATTGGAGAAAAACAAGCTGCAAGTGGAAATAAAGTCTTATATATAGCTAGGTTTGATGTAGATTTAGATGTATGGCATGGCTACCCATGTGGAGATAAACAAAGTGATTTCTTCATTTTGAAAAATTTCAAAGAAATCTTACAAAAATGGATTAATGCTAAATATATTACAAAAGCACAATTTCTCAAAATCCATAAAGGATATTCATTATGAAACAATGGTCTATTAATATACCTGGAAATTACCTAGATAGTTTTATGTATATGGGCATATTATTTTTATTTGACTTTGATGGAAAAATTAATGTATTTAATTTTGAGAATATGTTAAATAAAAGACTTGATTTAGAAAATGACCAAAATAAGAAACAAGAGTTTCAGTCTATTTTTTCTAGGCAATGTGAAAAAAATAGAAAATCGAAACAATACAATAAAAATTTGGAGATTGATTCTAATTTTCTAGAACAGTTTAGAACTGATGAGTTTGATATAGGCGAATGGGTAACTGATGTTAACATTACTTCAAAAAATGTTTATTTTTCTTCATCAAAAGGAGTACAAAAAAAACGTTTTTTTGCTGACGAGCATACTCCTGAAACATATGGGAAATTTAACAAAGAGAAAAAAGGCAAAGTGGATTTGTTTCTAGATACCAAAGTTTATAGCATTGCATCATCTGCTGGCCGTACTGTACTATGCTGCGGAGATGAGGGGGCAATATACGGCTTGGAACAAAATAGTAAATTTACATATATAAAAGAAAAAGATAGTTTATTTTGTAATGGATATGCAGTATTTGAAAATAATGTTTATGAACTGGAAATAATACAAAAAATTTTAAATTCTGATGTAATGGATTATTATATAAAAAATACTAGTTATAGTATCGAAGGTGGCTATTTTTGTTATCAAAAAAAATACGTAGAAAATTTTTCTATTCCTAAGTTAAATCAGGAAGAAATAAATTTTATCAAAAATTGCAATATAGAATCCTTAAATAAATTTCTTTGGACAAAATACAATTTAAAATAATAAAAAAGTTATCTATATGAATAATTTTATTTCCGTAGATAACTTTTTTCCATAGATGTAAGTTATTTTAATAGATTACAAAGGTTATATCGATTTTTATAAATTTTCAAAATATCTTTTGCAAAATTTTTAAAATTTAATGTAGAATATTCAATATTAAATGAATCAGATAAATATCCATGTTCTTTTAATTCAGCAGTACTTTTAAATAAATATGGAGTTTCTCTATTAAAATCCACTATAAGTAAAGAACATCTATCATAAAATTTTTCTCCTGATATTTCCTTATTGTTAATTGCATCAAAAAAACTAATATATGAAGCTAAATTTGTTATTCTATTTTTAAAACCAATACGATTTAATTTTACTGAATTTTCATCATATTCATATAAAGGAATCAAATATACTTCACCTAGTACTATATTTGGGTAAATCATACGTAAATTTAATGGTTCTGCAAATGTTCTTTCAAATAATGTATCTTTATTTTTTTCAATGCTACTCATTTGACTTCTTACATTTATTACTAATGTGTTGGTTGAATATTCAATTCCATATTTATCAATTTTATTGTTATATCTTAATGGACCCCAATTGATTGATGTTTCTTTTGTTTGAATATTAGAAGGAACAACACATATATCTTGGTTTTTTTGTTTTAAAAATCCTGCTATTTTTAATTCAGGTTTAGTTTTTCCTAAAGGTGGAAAAATATTATTTTCATTGACTCCTTCATTTATTAATTCAAATTTTACTGCGTCGTGAATGAAATTAATTAATTCAGATGATCTGATAATGCTTTCTTTTCCTTTTGAACCATCTTTTAAAATAGCCTCTTCTAATTTGTTCTTAAATTTTATTAGTTGTTCATCAATATAATCCATAATAAATTAAAATATTCCTTTCTTAGAAATTTATTTTATTTCAAATCTTTTATATATTTTTTCACAAAATCCTGAATATCAGCCTTATCAATCACATCTGAAAATCTAATCTCAGAATTTCTAACTTCAGTCAATTTTTCAGGAAATTTTACTCCAGTAATTTCTGAAACTTCATCCAAAATTGCATAAGGTTCTTTTGTATCATCAATTCCCAATGCTTTTGCAATCGGAGCTGGGAACTTGAATGGATGAGCAGTTGACATTATTACAGTGTGAATGTCTTTGTCCAAATGTTTTTCATCTAGTTTTTCGTAAACTGAATAGGCAACGGCTGTGTGGGGATCCATTAAATAGTGGTAATTTTCATAGATTTTTTTAATTGCACTTACAGTTTCTTCATCATTTGCAAATTCTCCGTAAAATTCATTTTGAATATTTTTAAGTTCTTTGTCGCTTACTGACAATTCTCCGCCTGAAAGCAAGTTTTTAATTAATTCGCTTACTCTCTTGCTGTCTTCATTTAACGCATAATATAAATATCTTTCAAAGTTTGATGAAAGAAGAATGTCCATTGATGGTGAATTTGTCGCATAAAAGTCTCTATTTTTGTTGTATGTTCCAGTTTGGAAAAAGTCAGCTAAAACTTTGTTTTTGTTTGAAGCTGAAATAAATTTTTTGATTGGTATTCCAAGTTTTTTGGCGATAAATCCTGCTAAGATATTTCCAAAATTTCCAGTTGGAACTACTACATTAAATTCTTCCCCAGCTTTAATTGTTCCAGCATTTACCAAATTTACATAAGTTGTCACATAATATATAACTTGCGGGAATAGTCTTCCAATATTTATTGAATTTGCACTTGAAAACATAACATCGTGTTCATTTGCATATTTTTTAAATTCATCGCTTGAAAAAATCACTTTTATAGCGCTTTGAGCATCGTCAAAATTTCCGTTAATTGCAACGATTTCTACATTATTTCCAAGCTGTTTTCTCATTTGTTCTTCTTGCATTGGACTAACTCCATTTTTTGGATAAAAAACGACAATGTTAATTCCATCAACATCTTTAAATCCTTCAAGTGCTGCTTTTCCAGTATCTCCAGAAGTTGCCGCTAAAATTAAGATTTTTTTGTCTTCTTGTTGTTTTTCTTTACTTAAAAGAAGTAAATATGGGAAAAGTGATAAAGCTAAATCTTTAAACGCCAATGTTCTTCCGTGAAATAATTCTCCAAAGCTCACTTTATCATTTAATTTGTGAACTGGAACAATGTTTTTGTCGTTAAAAGTTGTGCTGTTATAAGCATTATTTATAGCAGTTTTTATTTCTTCGTCTGAAAATTCTGTAAAAAATAATTTTATAATTTTTTCTGAAATTTCTTGATAAGATAAGTCTTTTAATTCATCATAAGTCAATTTTACATCTGGCAATTTTTCTGGAATATATAATCCTCCATCTTCACAAAGTCCATGAAGTGCCGCAAAAGTGGAACTTTTTACATTATTGGGATTAATTTCTCTCGTACTTTTATAGTTCATAACATACCTCTTTTCATTTTCATTTTTTTATATGGAATAATTATACTATTATTTTTTATAATATGCAAGATGAGGGACAAAAAAAATAAAATTTTAGCTTTTATATAAACGAAAATATGGTATAATTTAAGTAAAAAAGAGAATATTTTATTAGAAGGATGTGTTTTGTTTGAAAAAAGTATTTTTAATTTTATTGCTGCTATTTACGATTGTGTCATGTGAATTAGAAGATGCCAGAGAAGCTTATAATAAAAAGGAATATTTAAAAAGTATAGAATTAGTTTTTAATTATTTTGAAACAAATCCAAAAAAAATTAATAAAATTAAGCCTGAAATAAAAAATGAAATTATGGAGAAATTTTTGAATATTACAAATCATTATAAAGAGATGACAGGAAGCAGTGATTTGAGCGAAAGACAGAAAGGTTATGAAGAATTAGTTAAAATTTATGCATTATTTGACACTTATAAAAACTCTTCAGCTTTTTCGGATTTTCAGCAAAAATACCCTTTGGATGAATCTTTGAATAATATTGAAAAAATAATTACGCAAAGATTAAAAAATAATAATTATAATTATGAATATTATGGTTATGACCATTTTAAAGATGTGACGAATGATATAAATAATTACTATGAAGATATCTTAAAATTTATTGATTCTATGGAAAAAAATCCAAAAATATCTAATGAAATGGCTTTAAAATATGAACAAATAAGTAAGCAGATAAATAAAAATAAAGCTAATAAATTTATCGAATTTGCTAATGCAAGTGAAAATAAAAAAAATTATAGAGAAGCACAGAGATTTTACGAAGAAGCTGATAAACTTTTTGTAATAACTCGCCAAGATGCAAAAAAAGTCTCAATTAAAACAAAGGAATTAAAAGAAAAGGCTGATTTGCAAGCAGCAGAAAATGCATATAATATCGCTTTATCAAGCCTTAAAAATGCTAAAACTAGAAATGACTATAGAAACGCAGTTTGGGATTTAGAAAGAGCAAATGAACTTGTTCCAAATTATAAAGATTCTGTAAGTTTGATTTCAAAATATAAAGATAAAATTTATGTAAAATATAATATTTTTGGGTGCAGCAATAGCTGGGTTGAAAAATATCTAGATAAAAAATTGGAAAATGTCATTGGTAAGAAAACTTCTGCAAATTCTGCTGAAGTTCAAATAAATTGCAGAGTTACTGATAACTATAATATCTCTACATTTCCTAGCAATATTGAGAATCTGAGAGAAATAAGGGAAATTGTAAATAATGCTGGTGAAAAGGTTACAAAAGAGTTTATATTTCAAAAAATTAAAAGTCTAGCAATCGAAAAAATAAGTTTTAACTATGAAATAGAAGTATCAGGTCTTGTAAAACAAAGATATTCAAATAATCTTTCAGAAAAGAATGAAGTACATTCACTCCAATATACAGGAGATATTCCAAAAGAATATAAAGATAAGGATAAAATAGAAAAACCTTTAGGTGAAACCAAAATGAGAAATAAAATTTTAGAAAAATCTAATTTAGAAAGAGAATTAAATCAAATAATTGATGCGATGGATAGGTTATAGTTATGAAAAATAAAATAAAAAAAATAATTTTAGTTAGTACATTTTGCTTTTTACCAATTATAGTGAAATCCCAAAGTTTGAGAAATATTTCAGATATTTCAAAATTGGAAAATTTTTCAAAAATAAAAAATATTGAAGCAGAAAAAATATTGGATTATGATACACAAATTGTACTAAATAATAATCTAGCTTATGAAAAAGAAAATAATAAATTATTTACTGGAATTACAGTTCAAAAAATAAAAGATAACATAAAAAATATAAATTTTTATGAAAACGGAAACCTCATTTCTTATTACAAATATTTTCTGGACGGAAATATTGAAGAGACAAAGGAGATTGACAAAGAAAAGAATCAAGTAATTATCCAAAAATATGATAAAAATAAAAAAACTGCTTCACAAAAAATTTATGAAAATGGGTTTTTAAAATCAGAAAATCAATATATCAACGGAAATTTGGCCGCAGAATATAAATCCAATGGAAAAGAAAACGGGAAATTTATTTACTATAATGGCAACAAAAAAGTTTTATCAGAAATGGAAGTTTTACAAACTAACAAAAAAGGACAGAGTTATCAAATGCCAAAGACTATAAAAATCTTTGGAAAAAACGGGAAAATTGAGAGGGAATACACTTTTGAAAATGGAACTCTTGAAAATCAAACACAAAAAGTTTATTATCCAAATGGAAATTTGAAATATACTGGAATTGCTAAAAATAACGATATGATAAATATGGAAATAAAAGATTTGTATGAAGAATATAATTCCAATGGAGCGAAAATAATGAGTTGTAAAGAAATTGAAACTGATAAATGGAGCTGCGAATACTATAAAAAAAATGGAGAACTAAAAATTAGAAAACAAATTAAAAAGGATTTTTCTAAAAATTTATCTACTTCAAAGTATATCTATGATAGTGAGCCTGGAATGAATTTTTTAAAATCTGTGGGAGAAGGAATAGGAAATATATTTTTGATGATTCTAGAAGGAATATAGATGTATTTGAGTTTAAATAATAAAAAATTTTAATTGAAAGGATCTATTCTTATGAAAAAAATATTTTTAATTTTATTGCTGTTATTTACCATTGTATCTTGTGAATTAAAAAAGGCACAAGAGGCGTATGATAATAAAGAGTATATAAGAAGCATATATCTTACTTTGAGTTATTTTGAGAAACATCCAAACAAAGTTGAAAAAATTAAACCAGATATTAAAAATGAAATTATGGAAAAGTTTTCTAATATTGTAAATTATTATAAAACAGAAGCTGGAAGCAGTAATTTAAAAGAAAGACAAGATGGTTATGAAGGGCTTTATAAAATTTATGCATTATTTGATGTTTACTCTCAATCTTCAAATTTTACTGATTTTTTGTCAAAATATGATGACGATGAACTTTTAGGCGAAATTTATAAAATTATAGATGAACGTATAAAAACAAGAGAATTGGAAGGTAAATATTCTAGAGATATTATTTCAATACTTGATGAATATTACAGAAATATGATTGGTTATACTAAAGAATTAAGTGAAATTAAAAAAATAGATGAAAATAAAATTTTAAAATATGAATCAATATCAAGAAAAATGTCCCAAGCTGAAGCTGATAAACTCATAGAATATGCCAATATAAAAGAAAAAGCTGAAGAATACCGTGAAGCACAAAAATTAAACGAAGCAGCACAAAAAACTTATGGACAATATCAGAAAAATTATAAAAATATGTATATAAAAATTAGAGAACTCAAAAAAAAAGCTGATTATCAAGAAGCAGACAAGCTTTACCAAAGTGCTATACGAACTTCTGGTGCTGTAAGTAAACATGGATACAGAGAATCAATAGAAAAATTAAAAAAGGCACAAGAAATTATCCCTAATTTTAAAGATTCAAAAGAGAAAATTGCAGAGTATTCTAAAAAAGCCTACGTAAAATATAACATTTCTGGTTGTGATAATAGCCATGTTCCTGCATATATAAATGGTCATTTATCCAAAGTTGGAGTTTATACAAAATATTCAAGTGAGGCTGAAGTCCAAATAAATTGTAAAGTTACAGATAATTATCAAGTTTCTACGTATCCTAGCCAAATAAAAAATTTATCTCAAGTAAAAGATGTTAAAAATAGCGATGGACAAACGGTAAAAAAAGAATTTATATTTCAGGAAAGTAAAACTAAATCAGTTGAAAAACTAGATTTCAGTTATGAAATAGAACTTTCTGGATATGTGAAAAAAAAATATTCAGGTAATGCATATAAACAACACGAAATAAACTCGTTACAGTATTTAGGAAATGTTCCGTCTGAGTATTCTGGCAAAGATAAAATTGAAAAACTTTGGGGAGAAAGTGAAATGAGAAGAAAAGTTTATGATAGTGCATCTTTTTTTAAAGATCTTGAAGATATAGTTAAGGAGTTGGAAAAATTATAATTATATATAAAAATAGATGGTGCACTTGAAAATAACATATCTTGCTCTTTGAATTAATAAAAAAATATTAATAGTATACTTAAAATTTATACTTTACTAAAAGAGCTTTTAGTGAATTCATAGTAAAAAAATTTAAATGTATTTTGGTATAATGCTTGTATTTTTTTTATTAAAATGTTATCATAATAAACGGGAGAAGGACAAAAAATTATGAAAAGGAGTAAAAAATTGAAAACGGTCAAAACAAAATCAAAAAGCATTGAAAATAAAGAAATTTCTTTAAAACAGATGCTTAAAAGTGTAGATGATGACTTAAAAAGAGAAGAAATAATACATATTCTGTTAGAGCAAAAAGTTTCTAAAGTTATAAAAGAAGAAAAAGATGAAAAAATAAAAATTTCAAATAAAATTTCAAGATTTATTGGAAGCAAAAAATTTATCAACTTAGTTATCGCAGTTGTGGCAATCTGGCTTTTTATAAATTTGATATTTATATTTAATAAACAGTTTGATTCTTATTCTTTTGTAATTTTAAATGCAATTTTGTCTTTTGTTATGCTTTTATTTTGTTCACTTATTATAATTAATCAAAACAAATCAAAGAAACTTGATGAGAAAAAGTCTTTGAATGATTATAAAGTGAATTTAAAAAATGAGATTGTAATTGAAGATTTGCACTATAAGTTGGACGAGTTAATAAAAAAACAAAATGAAATGGCACAAAGAGTGGCACAATTGGAAAATAAAAAAGGGAAAAACAATAAAAAAGAAAGGACATTTAAATTTATAGATATTACAGAAACTGAAAAGGAACACGATAGTTGAGGTAAATATGAACATTTTTGATTTGAAAAAATTTGGAAATTTTGAAAATAATGAAGAAATTATAACAATTTTGGAAAAAAATAAAAATATAAAAATCGAAAGAATTATTTCAGAAGGTCAAACTACCGACTGGCAAAGTTGTGATAAGAATGAATTTGTAATTTTGGTGCAAGGAAATGCTGAAATAACTTATTTTAAAAATTCTGAAATTGTAAAATTATCGAGTGGTGATACGCTTTTGATAAAAAAAAATAAAAAACATAAAGTGAGTTATACAAGTAAAAATCCGCATTGTGTGTGGATTTGTATTTTTTATAATTAAAAGGGAGATGATTTTTTATGGTAATGATGATAATGTTACTTATATTTTCGCTAGTTGTAGCAATTTTGGCAGGGATTCCATACATAAAAAAAACTGTGGAAGACAATAAAAAATTAAAGGAATTTGTTGAAAATGGAATGGGTAAGAATGAGGCAAAAGGAAAATTGAGAGATGAAAAGACTTCGACTGATAAAGTTATTTGCTATTTGTTTTATTTTTCTTTTGTTGTTTTTGTAATAAGCGGAGTTTACAATATCTATTCACTTACTCAAAATAATGGCATGGGATCTGACAGCACAGCTCAGACTCAACTGCAGCCAACAAGTTCGATGCCTGAAGTTTCAACTGGACCAAATGGAGAAACTGTACAAAGTCATAATAATACTACTTCTTCTGACTCTCAAAATATCCCTGCAACTAACAAGAATTTAAATAGTTCATCTGAAAATGAAAATGATGCAGCCATACAAAATAATGTAAGAAGAGAACAAAATAGAATAAACAAAATGTTTGAAGAAAGTGAAAGAAATACAAAGGATTTACTTAGCGCCTTTACTCGAAATGTTCAGAATAAAGAAGCTGAAGAAGGTATAAAAAATGGAGAAAAAGCTCTCAAAAATGTAAAAAAATCCAATGAAATGTTTAAAAACGCTCAATGTGTTCAAACAGGCGACGCAAGTTTTGACAAAGAATGTCCAAAATTGTTGGAACAAGGAAAAGAGTTATATTCTTCAAAACAAGTGACAGTTGAAAAAGCATTAGAAATGCTAAAAAGTATTGAAAAAGGAATAAAAGATGTTCAATCTAGCCAAATTGGACAGGAAGTGATGAAAAAAGGCGAAGAGCTATGGGATAACATTAAGAAAAATATAAATGGTAATTAATTAAAATATATTTATTAAAAAATAGGGAAACTTAAAAATATAAATTAAGTTTCCTTATTTTGTTTTTTTATTCTTAAAATATTTTCAATAAATAAAATATAACTAAATAAAATTTTACATATTAAAATATTTGCAAAATGGCTGTGAAAATACGATAGCACTTACAGATGCTTCAGGATACATCATAAATTCATCAGTAAGTTTTATTCCATAAATTTCAGGTTTTAACAATTTAAACAATTTTTTCTGGTCGCTTAAATCTGGACACGCTGGATATCCAAATGAATAACGGTTACCTTGATAATTTGCTTTTAATATATCTTCTGTTTGCAATTCTTTATCAATAATTCCCACATCTTTTCTCATAATTTGGTGAATATACTCAGAAGTAGCTTCCGCAAGTTCCAGTCCTATCGAATTTACCAAATGTCCTTTATAAAACTCACCTTTTGCTTTTAATTCGTTAGACACAATTCTTGACTTCTCTCCAGCTGTTGCAACAAAAAATCCTACATAATCTATTCCATCAGGATTTACATAATCGTTTAATGACAAATATTGACCGTATTTCTGTCTTGGAAAATTAAATGTTTCGATAACTTTACTCAAATCATCGGTTAAAATTTCCAACGAAAATTCGTTTTTTTCTTTACCATATTTTCGCCGCACAGGAAAATATTTGTAAATTGCAGTTATATCAAAATATTCATCGCCGTGTTCAATAATCTCTTTAATTTCATTATACATTTTTACTGTACGAGGATCTTGTTTTTCAAGCATTTTTCCAACAATCCATTTAAGACCCAGATGTTTTCCAATAAGCATTTGTAAATTGATAAACGGAAATACATCTTTTGCCTTTATATTTGTAATAATTTGCTTGTTCAAAGTTTCAGGCTTATAAATTTTCTCAAAATTATATTTTGGAATTTCAATTTTAGAATAGTCAAAAGTTCCGTCTTTATCTTTAATATCGCTAACTGTCTGTTTTACTTTTAATTTTTGCAGTTCTTTTTCATCTTTTATTAAAAGTAAATCTCTTCGTTTTTGCAAATATTCCCTAAATTCTTCAAATTTCTTTTCGTCAATCATTTTATTCAAGTCAGAAAGTGCTGTCATCGCATCTTTTGAATAAATTACAATATTATTTTCATAAGCTGGTTCAATTTTATTAACTGTGAATTTTTCTGTAAGAGCAGCTCCTCCAACGAAAATCGGTATAGAAATTCCCGCTTCTCTCAACACAGCAACAGTATTCACCATTTCAGCCGCAGATTTTACCAGAAGCCCTGAAAGTCCTAAAAAATCAGCTTTTTCTTTTACTACAGCATCTCGAATTTTTTCCGCAGGAGTATTAATTCCCAAATCAATTACTTCGTAGCCATTGTTTCCAATAATTATTCCAACCAAATTTTTCCCGATGTCGTGCACATCACCCTTTACAGTTGCCATAATTATTTTACCTTTCACAGAAGACTCATCTTTTTCCATAAACTGCTCTAAATGTGCCACACTTGCTTTCATAACTTCCGCACTTTGCAAAACTTCCGCAACAATTAAGTCATTTTTGTTAAAAAGTCTTCCAACTTCGTCCATTCCAGTCATCAAAGGCCCATTTATTATTTCAATTGGAGTATATTTTTTCAAAAGTTCATCTAATAAAATTGTCAAATCCTTTTTACTTCCTTCAACAACCAAATTTGCAACTTTTTCTTCCGCCGTCAAGTTACTTACATCAACTTTTTTCTTAGTCGCTTTTTTATCTCTATAGAAATTTGCAAATTTTGAAACATTTTCATCATCTGTATGAAATAAAATATTTTCTGACAGCTCTTTTTCTTCATCTGAAATTTCATCCATCGGAATAATTTTTTCAGTATTTACAATCGCAAAATCAAGCCCAGCTTCATAGGCTTTATTCATATAATAAGTATTTAGCACTTCTCTTCCCGCAATCGGCAATCCAAACGAAATGTTACTCACTCCCAAAATCGTTTTAACATTAGGCATTTCTTTTTTTATTTCTCGAATAGCTTCAATTGTCGCACTTGCAGAACCAATATATTTCTGGTCTCCTGTCGCAACCGGGAAAACAAGCGTATCAAAAATTATATCTCTTTCATCAATTCCATATTTTTTCGTAAGCAGCTCATAACTTCGTCTTGCCACTTTAATTTTTTTCTCAAGCGAAACAGCCATTCCTTCTTCGTCAATAAGTCCCACAACAACCGCAGCCCCAAATTCTTTGATAACTTCAGCCATTTTCTTAAATTTTTCTTCCCCGTCTTCCAAGTTTATCGAATTAATAATCCCTTTTCCTTGAAGATAAGTCAGTCCTTTTTCAACAACATTTATATCAGTTGAGTCAAGCATTATCGGCACTTTTGCAAATTTTGAAATCTTTTCCAAAAATGCTTTCATATCGGCAACTTCATCTCTATCTGGATTTGCAAGACAGACATCAATCACATCGGCGTCCCCTTTAATTTGAAGCCTTGCAACTTCAGTCGCTTCATCAAATTTTTCCTGCGCAATAAGATTTTTAAAAATTCTTGAACCTATTACATTTGTCCGTTCTCCCACATAAATTGGTCTATTTTTGGGTATTTCAAGTGAAATCAGACCAGACAAATTATTAAAATTTTTATTTTTGTCGATATTTCTAGGTTCATAGTTTACAGTTTTCTCTTTAATTTTTTTGATATAATCCGGCGTAGTTCCACAGCATCCGCCCACAATGTTCAAATATTTATTTTTGAAAAAAGGCTCCAATTTATTTGCCAAAGTTACTGGAGTTTCTTCATATTCTCCATCTTCATTTGGAAGCCCTGCGTTTGGATAAACAGAAATGTAAGTATTTGAAATATCATTTAATGTTTTTAAAAACTGAGTCATAAATTCAGGTCCAGTTGCGCAGTTTAATCCGACAGAAAATGGATGCATATGATTTACAGCGTAATAAAAGGCATCCGCAGTTTGCCCGGCAAGTGTCGTTCCTGTACTTTCAATCGTAAATGATAACATAAGCGGCACGGTATAATTTTCTTCCATAGCCTTTTTAAGCCCTAAATATGCAGCTTTTAAGTTTCTTGTATCTTGAATTGTCTCAAACAGGATTAAATCCACTCCCCCAGCTAGAAGCCCTGAAACAGCTGTATAATATGTATGGACAAGTTCATCAAAAGTAACTCCTCCAGTAACACTAATTGACTTATTAGATGGTCCTAAAGCTCCTGCAACATAAAGATGCCTAATATCATCAGGATTTTCACTTCTATACTCTAAAATTGCCTCATTTACAAGCTCTGCCGCTCTTTTGCACATTTCAAAAGCTCTGTCTTCTAAATCATAATCTTTTAGAACAATGTCCAAAGCTCCAAAACTATTTGTTTCAATGATGTCACTTCCAGATTTCAAATATTCTTTATGAATATTTTTAATAATTTCAGGTTTTGTCAACACAAGATAGTCGTTACACCCCTCATATTTTTCGCCACCAAAGTCATCCGCAGTCAAATTCTGCTTTTGAATCATTGTCCCCATAGCTCCATCTAGCAGTAAAATTCTATTTTTTAAATCATTTTGTAAAAAATCATATGAATTTTTATATTGTGATGTTGCCATTAAATCACTCCTTTTATTTTATTTAAAATTAAATAAATTAATTTGTTCTTTTTATTTATTTTATTGAAATTTGAAAATTATTCCTGCAATTGCCGATAATACAATTAAAAGTATGGGATTAAACTTAAACTTTGTAAGTATTGCAATAATTATTGCCAAAATAATGGATTTGTAATCAAATAAATTGACAATATTTTTTGACAAATTGTATTTTTCTATATCAAATAAAGACCCTTTTGCTACACTAATCCCAGCTGTTACAATAAGTGCAATAGAAGCTGGTCTCAATCCATAAAAAATATCTTGCACCAAAACTGAATCCTGAAATTTTCTTAGTGCGTTAGAAATCATAATAGTTATTATTATCGATGGTATTGTAAGTGCAATTGGCGCAATTACTGCTCCCCATAGTCCCGCTATTGTAAATCCAACTGAAGTTGCCATATTAATTCCCATAGGTCCAGGTGTTGACTGAGAAATCGCTATCATATCTGACACATCATTAGCGGTAAACCAATGTGTTCTCTGTCCCATATGATAAAGAAACGGCAAAGTGGCAAGTCCTCCACCAACTGAAAAAAGTCCAACTTTTCCAAATTCAATTGATAAATGCAATAATTTCATTATTTCATTCATTATTCTCTGCCTCCATTTCCTATTTTCTGACTATCTTCGTCACTTTTTTTACCATCTTTTTTTCTTGTGAAATTTTTAATAATAATCCCTGTCACACCAGATAAAACCACAAGTAAAGTTGGATCTAATATATTCGTAACTGAAAATATAATTACAAGAATAAATATTACGATACAAATTAAATCAGGCAGTGATTTTTTTGCCATCATAAATATAGCTTGAAAAACTTGTACGCAGACACATGCACGAATTCCGTTAAAAGCGTATTTTATGACCATAAGGTGAGAAAAGTTTTTCAAAAATAAAGCAATCAAAGTTATAACTATAATAGGAGGAACAATCATTCCCATTGTTGCAAATATAGATCCGATAAGACCTTTCACTTTATGTCCAACAAATGTTGCCGTATTTACCGCAATAACTCCCGGAGTCACTTGTCCTATCGCATAATAATCCATAATTTCGTTTTCTGTAGCCCATTTATTCTTTTCAACAACTTCCCTTTTTATCATTGGAAGCATAGCGTATCCGCCACCAAATGTGAAAAGTCCCATTTTTGCAAATGAAAAAAATAATTTAAATAATGTTCCCATTTCAATTTCCTTTCTTTGCTTATAAGCATATATTTTATTATACAAAATATAATTTTAAAAATCAATATATTTTTATTTTATCATTAATTAAAATTTTATTATAAATTATATAAGGGGGAAGTGAATATGAGTAATAATCTATACAAAGTAGAAAAAGACTTACGTTCAATTGCAAAAAGGTATAAGTCAATTAAGTATTCAGTTGGTTTAGCAATTTTATTTTTAATGTTAGGAACAGGTGCATTTTCTGAAGAGGTTAATAATGTACAAGCTAGTGAAGTACCAACAAGAGAAGAAATAGCTTCATCAAGAGAAAATCTAAAAAATTCGGTGGGAAGTTTACAATCTAAAATTGATCAAGCAAGAGTAGAAAATGAAAAAGGCTTGGCAGGATTAAGATTAGAGTTAATTCAATTAATGGAACAAGGAGATCAAGTAG
>ERZ772766.1077-NODE-1077-length-15122-cov-4.665760_pt1 | contig 15122 bp, 12 predicted proteins | sample MGYA00511379_ERZ772766 | MGnify/ENA primary metagenome ERZ772766 (study PRJEB29015, sample SAMEA2737895) | human oral metagenome | biome: human oral; feature: human-associated habitat; material: dental | place: China | collected 2116 ...
GATCTCCAGGTCCAGGTTGCGCAGCACGTGCTGCTGGGCCCCGCCCACCGAGAAGCTCTTGGAGAGCTTGTCAGTGGTGATAACGGCACTGTCAGGGTCCTCTTGTGGTGTCGGTGGCACAGGTGCTCCTCTCGTAACGGGGTCGACGCTATGGGAGGCACCACGGGTAAGTCCTTACGAAAGCCCTACGTTTTGCCTGCGATCGGCTGCTGGCGCCAGCGCCGTCAGCAGCTCGAGCCGGTCCAGGGGACCAGGCCCCTGGTGCGCCGGCGGCGGGCAGGACCGGGGGTGCGCCGCTGTAGGACGCCAGCTGGCCCCCGGTAGCCACCGGGTCAGGCCAGCGGCAGGTAGAGCGTTATCGCCAGGCCACCTGTGTCAGGCAGGCTCGCCTCAATGTGCCCGCCCATGCGCTCCATGAGCTGGGCGCAGGTGAACAGGCCGAGCCCCTGGCCGGGGACGCCCACGGCACCCCGGCCACGCTGCCCCCGGGCAAAGATCAGGCTGGTCTCGTCGGGGGCGACGCCGGGGCCGGCGTCGGTCAGGACCAGGCGCAGGCAGTCCGTCTCGAGGCCGCCGGTCAGGCGGATGGGCGTGCCCGCGTACTTGTAGGAGTTCTGCACGACATTGTCAATAACCTGCGCCAGGCGCAGGCGGTCGGCACGTACCAGCACCTGGGGCAGGTCGGTGGCCTCCACGAGCTGACGGTGGTCGGCCTGGCGCACCAGGGCGACCACCTCGCGGCTGCTCAGGTCCGCCGGGGTCACGCTCAGGGCGCCCACCTGGCTGGAGTGGGCCCGGAACAGGTCACTGATCAGGGCGTCCACCTGGTGGCCCTTGGAGCGGACCACCTCCAGGCGCTCACGGGCAGGGGAGTCCTCGGTGAGCTGGAGGAGCTCGGCGGTGGCGCAGATCGTGGCCACGGGCGTGCGCAGGTCGTGGCCGATCTGGGCGATGAGGGCCTCCTTGGAGGCCTGCGCGTCCGCCTCGCGCTGGCGTGAGGCGGCCAGCTCGGTGCGCAGCAGGTCAAAGCTCTGCGTCCAGGCCCCGAAGGCGTTGGCCCGGTCCATCTCCAGCGGGGCGGACAGGTCCCCTCCCGCCACCCGCGCGGCAAAGCGCTCCAGACGCTTAAAGGGGAGGAGTACCCGGACGCCCAGCCAGCCCACCAGGGCCAGGACCAGGACCAGGGTCAGGACCAGGGTGGCCGTGCCCGCCCGGGCCAGGGCACGCTGGTGGGCGGCCACGGCGGTGGTGTACCCGTCGTCGAGCCAGGCCCAGGCCACGATACGCCCGTCCACGACCACGGGGCTGGTCAGCGGACGGTGCTCGCCCGTCCACTGCATGACCCCGAACCCGCTGTACCCCACCGGCGCGGCCCCGGGGCCGAGGGGCACCGGGGCTCCTGCGGCGTCCACCACCCTTAGTGCGTCGGCCATGCCGTCCAGTCCAGCTGCCTCAGGGTGGGGCCAGGCGGCTGCCAGGCGCTGGACGACGTCGTTGATCCTGGCGGTGTCCGCACCGGGGGCCTGGCGGGTGCCGAGCAGGGCCAGGGTGCACGTCCCCGTGACCAGGACGGCCACCAGCAGGGCCACGGGGACGGACAGGCGGCGCACTAGCGGGCCTCGAACAGGTAGCCGCGCCCCCACACCGTGTGGATGTAGGTGGGGGACTCGGGTGTCTTCTCAATCCGGGCCCTCAGACGGCGTACGTGCACTGTCAGGGTGCCCGGGGTGGTGAACTCGTCACCCCACACCGAGCGGATAATCTCCTCCTTGGTGCACACCGTGCCGCGCCTGGACACCAGGTGGGCCAGGATCCGGTCCTCCAGCGTGGTCAGGTGCAGCTCGTGCCCCGCCAGGTAGGTGCGGCCGGTGGACAGCTCCACCCGCAGGCGTCCGTCGTCAAAGTCCGCCCTCACCCAGCCGGTGGGGCCAGTGGTGGCGCCGCCACGTTCCAGGGCCCGGCGGACCTTGGCCAGGAGCACGGCCAGGGAGAAGGGCTTGGTGACGAAGTCGTCGGCACCCAGGGACAGGCCGTGTACCTGGTCCACGTCGGTGCCGCGGGCCGAGACGAAGATAACCGGTACCTGCCTGTCCCGCAGGTGCTGGCACAGCTCGAAACCGCTCATACCGGGCAGGTTGACGTCGAGCAGGGCGACGCCGGGCGCCTGGGGGCGCAGGTGGCGCAGGGCGGACTCCGCGTCAGGGCAGCTGAGCACGTGCAGGCCGAAGGCCTCCAGGTAGTCGCGGGTGACGGCGGCGAGGTCCACCTCGTCCTCGACCAGCAGGACGTCCACGGGTGCGCTCATGGTGGCAGTCTCCCACCACGGCCCCACCAGCCAGGGGCGTCTCCGTTTACCGTGTCGCGCCCCCGGCCCCGGAGCCCGCGCGGCCCCCACTCAGCTCCGCAGCGTAGCCCGCTACGCTCTCCCGGCCCCGGAGCCCGCGCGCAGGCGAAAGTACGCACAAAAGGGTGGGGCGGGAACCGTAAGGTCCCCGCCCCACCCACGTTGGGAGCCGGTGGTCAGCGGTTGCCGCGGACCCGGCGGGCGATGAGGAACGCGCCCCCACCCAGCAGCGCCACGACCGCAATGACCGCGGGCACCAGGGTGGCACCGGTCTTGGCCAGGCCAGAAGCAGGCTTGGTGGCCGGTGCGGCAGGCTGCTCGGCGGCGGGGGCCGCGGGCTGCTCGGCGGCAGGCTGCTCGGCGGCGGGGGCCGCGGGCTGCTCGGCGGCAGGCTGCTCAGGAGCCAGGGCGGCGGGGGACGCGGCGTTCTTCTCAGCCGGGGGCTGGACCTGCTCGGGGGGCAGGGCGGGAGCCACGGCGGGAGGGTTCTCGACCTGGGCGGGCAGGACGCCGAAGCCCTCACCGCCACCGTTGCGGGTGCTCACGGTCGCCTCGGCGTGGAAGGTCTTGTCACCCAGGGACAGCGTGGCCGAGTCCGTCCAGCTGCCGGGGCCGGAGAACTTCATGGGGACGTAGACGCGGGCGAACTGGCCCGCGGGGACGGTCACGGACCCGGAGACCTCGGTCTCGCTGCAGCTGGTGACCGTGGCGGTGGCCGCCTTGGCGGTGTCGTACTTGGGGTCGCCCCACTTGGTCCGGCCCTCGTAGGACCAGGACAGGAGCCCTTCCTTGCTGGCCTTGTCGCAGTCAAAGGCCTGGTCGGGGCTGGTGGTCTTGTCCGTCCAGTTGAAGGTCTTGGAGGTCTCGCTGCCAGCCATCTCGGGGGTCAGGCCGGGGGTCTGGACGACGACGCTGCCCGGGCGGGTGCCGTCCTCCCCGGGGGCGAGGGCCCAGCCGAACTTGCCCATGGCCGTGGGAAGGCCCTCGCAGTCGGGCCCGCACTCGCCGACCGGGACCGGGGCGTTAATGGGCTCGCCGTTGGCGCTGAACTTCAGGGTCTCGGTGGTGTTGGGCGTAATGGAGGCGTCAATGGTGGCCTCGACCCAGCCCGAGATCTCGACCTTCTCCTTGCCCTTGACGTAGTCAGACAGCTTGACGGACAGGTAGCCGCCGTCGTTCTTGTCGTAGGTCATAGTGGCCACGACCGGCTTGCTGGCGTCATCGGAGACCGGCTTGGTGTCATCGGAGACCGAGCGGTCCTGCGCGGTCGAGCTTTCGTTCTTGGCCGAGCTGTCCTGCGCGGCGGTGCCTTCCGGCTTCTTCTCCCTGAGGTTCCAGGTGGTTCCCAGGTCGAAGTGGAGGCTCTCAGGCGCCTTGATCTTGTACTCCTGGCCCTCGCAGTGGCCGCTGGACAGGTTGTAGGTGTACTGCAGCTTGACCCGGTTCCAGGCGGTGACCTTGTTCTCCTCGGACACCGGCTTGTCGTCCTTGAAGACGGTGACGGAGGTGGGGACCTCGGTGGTGGGGGTGCAGGAAGTGGAGTCCGCGGGTTCGGGGTCGGCGGCGCTCGCCGCCGGCGTCAGCGCCGAGGTCGGGACGACCACGGCCGCGGCGAGCGCGAGCACGGACAGGGCTCGCGTCAAGGTTGGGCAGGACATAAGGGGACTCTCCAGGCAAATCGTGGGTGGCGGTCCCTCCCCCCTGGCGGAGGGTGCGGACCGGGGTCTACCGGGCGCACAGACCTCTCGGGGCAGGGTCCCAGGGGACCTACCGTGATTTCAGGACGGTTACATCGTAACGCCAATGTGACCAGTAGACGAGACCTAACCGCAAGCAGTTCCGTTGGGCGCGTCACCCTGCCTGGGCGTCCTGGGGGTCCTGGGCGTCGACCCTGACCTGCCAGCGACCCCCGACGTCCTGCCCGGCGCCGGGCACCCGGACCATGCCCTCCTGGCCGATGGTGGACAGTAGGCGCCCGGCGCGGTCGTAGACCCGGGCGCGGCCCATGGCCCGGCCCCCCTGGGAGGTGGGGGAGTCCTGGACCACCAGCAGCCAGTCGTTGGCGTCCACGTCCCGGTGGAACCACTGGGCGTGGTCCAGGGTCGCCAGGCTCATGCCCCGGGTGCGCCAGGACAGCCCCCGGCTGCGCAGGGCCGGCTCCAGCATGACCTGGTCGCAGACGTAGGTCAGCAGCGCCCGGTGGACCGTCTGCGTGGCACTGGCGGGTACCTTCCCGCGGGCGCGCAGCCACAGCTGCTGGCGGTCCCGCCGCACCGCGTCCGGACGCAGGTAGATACCGCCCTGCACGTGGCGTACGTCAAAGGCCGCGGTGCGCCCCAGGAACCTGGCCGCCGGGTGATTGACGGAGCGGAAGATCTCAATGGCGCTGGGCAGGTCCTCGGGCGCGGGCACCACCGGGGGCGGGATCTGGACGTCCTCGCCCTCCTGAGGAAGCTGGTAGGAGGAGATCATGGCCAGCAGGACCTCACCGTCCTGGACGGCGGTGGTACGGCGCTGGGAGAAGGAGCGTCCGTCGTGGAGCCGTTCCACGTGGAACTCGATCGGCTCCTTGAGCCTGCCGCCGCGCAGGAAGTAGGCGTGCAGCGAGTGCGGCTCGCGCACCGGCAGCGGGGCCCCGGCCCGGGCCGCCTCCGGCCGGGCGCCCGGCCCGCTCGGGGCGCCCTGGTGCGGCCCCGCCCCGGAGGCCGGAGTCGCGACCGCCAGGTCATCGGCGGGGTGCGGCCCCGTCCCGGGGGCCGGGGAGGCGGCGTCGCCAGCCCCCGCCTCACGCGGGAGGGTCGCCGCCGCCGCCAGGAGCCCCTGGGCCATGACCTGCCCGCCGTAGACACGCCCGGAGAGCTGGGGCAGGCTCCGCCCCACGAAGACGTCTACCCCGTCGCCCTCCGCCAGGGCGAGCACCCGGGTCACCGAGCCCAGGGGCTCCTCGCTGGCGAAGGGGACGGGGTAGGACGTGGTCACAGGGCGAGCTCCTCCAGGATCGGCAGCTCGGCGCGGACGGTGTTGCGCGCCTCCTCGGCCGTGCCGGCGCTCGTGGCCAGCTCCGCCAGGCGCTGGCAGTCCTCGAAGGTCACGGACTTCAGGACGGCGTCCACGTCGGGCAGGGCGCGGGCGGTCATGGACAGGCTGGCCACGCCCAGCCCCACCAGGACGACGGCGAGGGCCGGGTCGGCCGCCGCCTCACCGCAGACGCCCACCGGGCGCCCGTGCACGGCGGCGCCGTCACAGGCGGTCTTGATCAGGCGCAGGACGGCCGGCTGCCACCCGGTGGACAGGTCCGCCAGGGAGGACAGCAGGCGGTCGGCGGCCATGACGTACTGGGTCAGGTCGTTGGTGCCGATGGAGGCGAAGTCCGCGTGCTCGAAGAGCTTGTCCGCCATGAGGGCGGCCGAGGGGACCTCGATCATCATGCCGGCGATCTTGAGCCCGTGGGCGCGGGCCTGGTCGGTGAAGGCCTTGGCCTCGTCTTTGGTGGAGATCATGGGGGCCATGACCCACACCTTGGCGTCGGTGACGGCCTCCGCCTTGGCCAGGGCCTGGAGCTGGTGCTCCAGGACCTCGGGGTCGCGGCGGGTGGTGCGGTAGGCGCGCACGCCCAGGGCGGGGTTGGCCTCGGTGGCGTCGGTGAGGAAGGGCAGGGGCTTGTCCGCGCCGGCGTCCAGGGTGCGGACCACCACCTTCTTGCCCGGGAAGGCCTCCAGGACGCCCTTGTAGGCCTCGATCTGGGCCTCGATGGTGGGCTCCTCGGGCTGGTCCAGGAAGCAGAACTCGGTGCGGAACAGGCCCACGCCCATGGCCCCGGCCGCGGCGGCGGAGCGGGCCCCGGCGGCGTCGCCCACGTTGGCGAGCAGCTGGACCTCGTGGCCGTCCTTGGTGGCGCCGTCACCGCGGAAGACCCGCACGCGGCTGGCCAGCTCCTTGGCCCGGCGCAGGGCCTCCTCGCTGGGGCTGACCGTGATCTGGCCCTTGGTGCCGTCCACCAGGACGATGTCGCCGTCGTGGAGCTGGTCGGTCACCTCCGAGCCGGTGCCCACGATCGCGGGCATGCCCAGGGCGCGGGCCAGGATGGCGGTGTGGGAGGTGGGGCCGCCCTCGGAGGTGATAAAGGCGACAACCTTCTCCGGGTCCAGCAGGGCGGTGTCGGCCGGGGCCAGGTCCTCGGCCACCAGGACGAAGGGCTCAGGGAGCACCGGGATACCGGGCATGGGGGCGTCGGTGAGGACCGCCACAATGCGGTCGCGCACGTCCGCTACGTCGCGGGTGCGCTCGGCCATGTAGCCCCCCAGGGACTTCAGCATGGCGGCCAGGGTGCCGGCGGCCTCCCAGACGGCGCGCTCGGGCACCAGGCGGCGCTCGCGGATCATGGCCTGGGCGGAGGAGGTCAGGGTGGGGTCGGCGGCCATCTGCGCCGTCGTCTCCAGGAGGGTCCGCCCCTCTCCCTTGGCCTGGGCCGCTGAGAGCTCCAGGTTCTTCTTGACCCTCTGGGCGGCCGCGGCGACGCGGTCGCACTCCTCCTCCAGGTCCTTGCTGGGTTCCAGGGTGGCGATCTCGGGCTCGATGATTCCGGGTGCCATGCGTGCGACGGGGCCCGCGACGAGGCCCGGGCTCACGCCGATCCCGGTCAAGGAGGTGGGGGTTGCGTCTGACAATGCCATGCGATGCTCCTGTGGCCGCGGCGGGTGTGGGTTAGGACCCATTGTGCATGGTCGGAGCCGAAAATGTGCAACCTGCGCCACACTGTGACGAATCGCAGGCCGCGAACACGCTCCCGGCGGCGCCCTGAGGTGTAGGGACGTAACCCTCTGTGATAGAGTGATCTCGCACACTGGTCTGAAGAGCTCGGAGAGGAACGCCATGAGTACCGCAGCGGATATCGTCACAGGTCTGGGTGGGGCTGACAACATCACGGACCTGGAGCCCTGCATCACCCGCCTGCGGGTGGAGGTCAAGGACCAGGAGAAGGTGGACGAGGAGGCGCTGCGCGCCACGGGCGCCTTCGGCGTGGTGCGCTCCGAGCGTGTCGTCCAGGTCGTCGTCGGCCCGACTGCCGACGCCCTCGCGGCTGAGATCGCCGCCCTGTGACCATGGACATGACACAGACCGTCGTGCCCGACGCCGGCCCCGTGCGGCACGAGGCCAACGAGGCCCTGCGTCGCCTGGCCGAGGCCCACGACGTCTCCACCGAGTACTGGGACTACCAGGGGCACTACGCCGCCCCCTCCCAGGAGACCCTGGAGGCCGTGCTGGCCGCCATGGGGGTGCGGGCCTCCACGCAGGAGGAGATCGCCACCTCCCTGAAGGAGGTCGAGCTGGCCCCCTGGCGGCGTGTGCTGCCCCCCAGCGTCGTGGTACGCGGGGGCGCCTCCCACGTCCTGGTGGTCCACGTGCCCGACGGCGCCGTGGTACGGGCCAAGGTGGACCTGGAGGACGGCGGGGTCAGGCGCCTGGCCCAGGCCGAGGACTGGACCCCCGCCCCCGCCCGGGAGGTGGACGGTGTCCTGACCAGTCAGGCCTCCTTCGTCCTGCCCAAGGACCTGCCCCTGGGGTGGCACCGCATTGTCGCCGAGGTCGACACCGGCCGGGGGCTCGGCCCCCACACGGCCTCCTGCCCCCTGGTCGTCACCCCGGACCACCTGGATCTCCCCCTCAGCCTGGGGGAGCGGGGGTGGGGCGTCATGGCCCAGTTGTACTCGGTGCGCTCGCGGGGGTCCTGGGGGGTGGGGGACGCCGCCGACCTCACCGAGCTGCTCAGCTTCCTGGGGGACGAGGGGGCCGACTTCCTCCTCATCAACCCCCTCCACGCGGCCGAGCCCACCGGGCACATGACGCCCTCGCCCTACCTGCCGGTGACGCGCCGCTTCGTCAACCCCCTCTACATCCGTCCCGAGCAGATCCTCGAGGTCGCCGAGCTCCCCGGCCCGCAGCGCTCGCTGGTGAGCTGGGGGGCGGAGGAGGCGCGCGCCGCCAACCACGGCGCCGACCCCATTGACCGCGACGCCAGCTGGAAGGCCAAGCGCGAGGCCCTGGAGGTGATATTTGCCACAGGACGTTCCCGGTCCCGGCAACGCGACTTTGATCGCTTCCGCGCCGAGCAGGGGCCCGGCCTGGAGCGCTTCGCCCTGTGGTGCGCGCTGAGCGAGAAGTACGGGGACATGCGCCAGTGGCCCGCCACGCTGCGGGACGCCAGCAGCGCCTACGTGGCCATGGAGGCCCGCACCTTAAGCGAGCGGATCGACTTCTACGCCTGGCTCCAGTGGGTGGTGGACGAGCAGCTGGGGCGGGCCCAGCGCCAGGCCGTGGCCTCGGGGATGGCCCTGGGCGTCATGGACGACCTCGCCGTGGGCACCCACCCCCGCGGGGCGGACGTGTGGGCCGACCCCCAGGCGTTCGCCCCGGGGGTGACCGTGGGCGCGCCCCCGGACATGTACAGCCAGAAGGGGCAGAACTGGTCCCAGCCGCCGTGGAGCCCCACCTACCTGGCCCGCAGCGCCTACGCCCCCCTGCGGGACATGGTGCGCACCGTCCTGCGCCACGCAGGCGCCCTGCGGGTGGACCACATTATGGGCCTGTTCCGCCTGTGGTGGATCCCCAACGGCATGGGTGCCGGCCAGGGCGCCTACGTCCGCTACGACCACGAGGCCATGGTGGGGGTCCTCCTGCTGGAGGCCTACCGGGCGGGGGCCGTCATTATCGGCGAGGACCTGGGCACGGTCGAGCCCTGGGCCCGGGACTACCTGACCAGCCGGGGCATCCTGGGCACCTCGGTGCTGTGGTTCGAGAAGCAGGGCGACGGCTGGCCCACCCAGCCGGAGGCCTACCGCCGCCTGGCCCTGTCCACGGTCAACACCCACGACCTGCCCCCGACGGCGGGCTACCTGGCCGACGAGCACGTCACCCTGCGTGAGCGCCTGGGCCTGCTGACCCAGGACATTGACGAGGTCCGTACCGACTCGCGTATCGAGCGCGACCGGATGATGGCCCGCCTGCGCGAGCACGGCCTGCTGGGGGAGCGGCCCAGCGAGCGGCAGGTCGTCGAGGCCCTCTACCGCTACGTCCTGCGCACACCCTCGGTCCTGGTGGGGATCGCCCTGGTCGACGGCGTCGGGGAGAGGCGTGCCCAGAACCTGCCGGGCACGGACCAGGAGTACCCCAACTGGAGGATTCCCCTGGCGGACGGCAGCGGCGAGGTGGTCCTGGTGGAGGACCTGCCCGGTAACGCACGCCTGTCCAGCCTGCTGTCCGCGGTGCGCCAGGAGCTGGGGCGCGGGCCCCGGTGGGGCCGGGACCTGCCGGTGCCCCCGGTGTAGGGGCCACGGCGCCGGCTACCGGGCCCGGTCCTCAACAGGGAGTCGGGGCGGGGATCCCCGCCCCGACTCCCTAAGGTCAGTCCCAGGTCACCAGGGCGTCCCCGGCGGCGACCTGCGTGCCGGGTGCGGTGAGCCCCAGCGTGGTCTCCTCGGCCTCCAGGAGGATGACGGGGACCACCGGGTCCAGGCCCCTGGCCTGGACCGCGTCCGGGTCCCAGGTGACCATGGGGTCGCCGACGGACACCGTGGCGCCCTCCGCGGTGTGGACGGTGAAGCCCTCCCCGGCCAGGGACACCGTGTCCAGGCCCAGGTGGACCAGGACGCCGCGCCCCCGGGGGCTGGTGACCACGAAGGCGTGCGGGTGGACCTTGGCGACCGTGCCGTCGATGGGGGACACGGCCGTGACCTGGCCGGGCCCGCCCGTCCTCGGGTCCAGGGCCAGGCCGGGCCCGACGATCTTGGCGGAGAAGACCGGGTCCGGGACGTCCTCGACGGCCAGCACCCGGCCGGGCAGGGGCGCGCGGACGACCAGGCTCATCGGAGGTCCTCGATGTCCTCCGCGATCGTGTCCGCGTTGGGGCCGACGACGACCTGGACGGCGTCGCCCACGCGCACGACGCCGTGGGCGCCGGCGGCCTTGAGTGCCTGGTCGTCCACGAGGGAGACGTCCTCCAGCTCGCAGCGGAGCCGGGTGATACAGGGCTCGATCTCGATAATGTTGTCGAACCCGCCGAGGGCGTCGACGATGCTCTGTGCCTGGGACATGGAAGTCTCCTTAGCGTCTGGGTTGCGTCAGTGCCGGCTGGGACCGGGAGCCGGGCGTCCTCGCCCGATAGTGGTCCATACCAGTCCACATCCTAGCGTGGTCACGGTGCGTGCGCACCTGCCGGGGCCTCAGGGCGTCGGTGCCCCGCAGGGCGCCGGGGGCTTCCCCCTCAGGGCGCCGGGGTCTCCTCGCCCCAGATGAGGTCCGCCAGGTCCGAGGCGATGGTGTCCGCGTTGGGGCCCACGACGACCTGGACCACGTGCCCCGCGGCGGTGACCCCGTGGGCGCCGGTGCCCCGCAGGGCGGCGCGGTCCACGGCGCCGGGGTCGTGGACCTCCGTGCGCAGCCGGGTGATGCACGGTTCGATGGTGTCGATGTTCTCCGCGCCTCCCAGCGCGGCGACCAGTCGATCGAGGTTGATCATGAGGCGCTCCTGGTGTCTGGTGCGGTTCTGGGGCGGGTGGTGCGACCTGTGGGCTGGGGGGCCGACACCGGGACCCACAGGGTGTACCGGTCGGCACGGTACAGGGAGCGGGAGTAGTCCACGACGTGGTGCTCGTGGAAGGTGCGCCGGGTGATGTCCAGGGCGGGCGCCCCGACGGTCACGCCCAGCAGGGTGGCCTCCTCGCGGGTGACCACGTGGCCCGCGATGACGTCCTCGCCCCACTGGGGGTCGAACCCCGCCGCCGTCAGGCTGGAGTACACCGAGGCGGGCGGGCCGGGCTCCAGGAGCGCGGGCAGCAGGTGGGCCGGGATCCAGTTCTCCTCGATGGCCATGGGGATGGAGTCCGCCGTCAGCAGGCGGCGCAGGTGGTGGGTGGGGGCAGCGGGCTCGGCCTCCAGGGCCTGGGCGACCACCGGCGGGGCGGGGGCCGTCTCCATGGTCAGGACGACGACGCCGGGCGTCATGCCGCGGCGGCGCATCTCCTCGCTGAAGGAGGTCAGGCGGGGCTGGAGGTCCAGCTTGGGGGGCGCCACGAAGGTGCCCCTGCCCTGGTGGCGCTCCAGGACGCCGTCGACAATGAGGGTGTCAATGGCCTGGCGCACCGTCATGCGGGAGACGGAGAAGGTCTCGCACAGCTCGCGCTCGGAGGGCAGCGGGGCGCCGGGCTCCAGGCCCTGGGCGATCAGGCCGAGGAGGTACTCGCGGACTCGTAGGTACTTGGAGGTGGGGCGTCTGGGCATCATCACCATTGTCCTCCCGGCGGGCGGGGAGGGTGTCGGGAAGGGTGGGGCCGGGCCGACCAGGCGGCGTCTGGTCCGTACCACCGTACCGGAGAGGACCGGGGCGTGGGCACGGACCCAGCCTGGTCCGTACCACTGTGCCCGACCGGGAGCGGCCGGGACGGGGCGGCTGGCGCGCGAACCGTCGCCCCTCTCATGGGAACGGCCCTGACCAGCCAAGATAGGCGGCCCCTGGATGCCGGGCCCCGGTGCCAGCGACCCCGTGCCCCGGAGCCGGGTTCCGCCAGCCCGCCCTCCGGGGCCCGGCAGCGGACCAGGTGGTCTACCGGAGGGCGCAGAGGAAAGCAAAAAAGTGAGATATCCCACGTTATTAATGACTAATCTTGTCGTTATCTAGTCGTTAGGGTGCACGGCCGCTTGACATGTACAGCGAGATCGGCTTTGCTGGAAGCAGTGGTCCAGACATGTTCGACGCCGAGCGGTCCGGACCCGCCGTCCCCGAGGGCGGTTCCCACTGGCGTGGCGCAGGTGCCGCGCCGTCCCGAACGGAGAACAACGTGACAACAAGGAAAAAGGGCGGCGTCTTCGCGGTCGCCCAGCGGCTCGGTCGCTCGTTGATGCTGCCGATCGCGACCCTGCCCGCCGCAGGCCTCCTCCTGCGCCTGGGGCAGGACGACATGCTCGGCAAGGACGGTCTGTCCTCCCCGCTGCCCTGGCTGGAGCCCGTGGCCAAGGTCCTGGCCGCCGCCGGTGGCGCGGTCTTCGACAACCTGCCCCTCATCTTCGCCGTGGGCGTGGCCATCGGCTTCGCCAGGAAGTCGGACGGATCCACCGGTGTGGCGGGCCTGTTCGGCTACCTGGTGCTCAAGGGCGTGCTCGGCGCCCTGGCCCCCTACTGGGGTGCCGCCCCCAAGGAGGGCGATGACCCGGTCATTAACTACGGGGTGCTGGCCGGTATCATTATCGGTGTCGTGGCCGCCCTGCTGTGGCAGAGGTACTACCGTATCAAGCTGCCTGACTGGCTGGCCTTCTTCGGCGGGCGCCGCTTCGTCCCGATCGTCACCTCAATGGCCGCCATTGTCGTGGCCATGGTGCTGGGCGCCGTCTACCCGGCCTTTAACTGGCTCATTAACGAGCAGCTCGGCGGCTGGCTCATGCGCGCGGGTACCGAGGGCGGCGCCGCCGGCGCCCTGGCCGTCCTCGTCTTCGGTACCATTAACCGCCTGCTCATCCCCCTCGGCCTGCACCACCTGCTCAACTCCGTGCCGTGGTTCCAGCTCGGCAACTGCACCAACGCCAAGGGTGAGACCATGCACGGCGACCTGACCTGCTTCTTCAACGGCGTGGACGGCACCAACGCCTGGACCGGCAGCTTTATGACCGGCTTCTTCCCCATTATGATGTTCGCCCTGCCGGCCGCGGCCCTGGCCATCTGGCACACCGCCAGGTCCTCCAAGCGCAAGGCCACCGGGGCCCTCATGGTCTCCGTGGCCCTGACCGCCTTCCTCACCGGCGTCACCGAGCCCCTGGAGTACGCCTTCGCCTACGTTGCCTTCCCGCTCTACGCCGTCCACGCGGTGCTCACCGGCACCTCGCTGGCGGTGGTCAACGAGCTGGGCATCAAGGACGGCTTCTCCTTCTCGGCCGGCGCGATCGACTACGCGCTCAACTTCGGCAAGTCCGCCGAGCTCTCCGGCGGCGTCCTCAACGGCCCTGTCCTGCTGGCGGTTATCGGCCTGGTCTACGCCGTCATCTACTACTTCCTCTTCCGGTTCCTCATTGTCAGGTTCGACTTCAGGACCCCCGGGCGTGAGGAGGACGACGTGGACGCCTTCACCACCGCCCAGGCCCAGGCCGCTGAGCGCACCGGCAAGAACGCCGAGGCTGCTCGCAGGGCCTGACCTCGGTCCCGTAGTAAGGGCCTGCGTCCACCGTCGGTCCCAAGAGCCTCGGGGCCTGCCCGCCAAAGGCCTTGAGCACGTGCGCGGGGCCGGATCCGCTGATCCGGCCCCGCGCACGTCCGCCCCCGGGAACGGGGCGGGGATACCTCAGAGGATGGTGCGCGGCACGGAGGCCGCCTGGGCGGCGGCCACCCGGCGGGTATCGTCCAGGTTCTCCGTCACAATGCGACGCAGGGCCGCGGGGGCGCTGGCGTGGGAGGCCAGCCAGTCCTCCAGCAGGCCCGTGGCCGCCTCCGCCTCCGCGCCCTCCTGGCCCACCGCCGCCAGCGGCCACAGCCCCGACAGCAGGTTCTCCGCCATGTGGAAGGTCCGGGAGGACCAGATGCCGTCCACGATCTGCGGGTAGCGTCCCAGGAAGGGCACCAGGAGGGCCGGGTCGCCCTCCACGGTGGCCAGGCCGCGCAGGACCTTGACCTGGGTCTCGTTGGGCATGTCCGCGTCCTCCACCAGGGCCGTCCAGGTGGCCTCCTTGGCCTGCTCGGTCGGGACGGTGGCCCGAGCCTGGGCGGCGCGCTCACGGCCGGTGGTGGTCACGTCGCGCGCCTCCTCGGCGGCGATCTGCTCCTCACCGTAGCGCCCCGAGGCCACCAGGCCGGTCAGGAGCTCCCAGCGCAGGTCCTGGTCAATGGTCAGGCCCACCAGGGTCTCCCCGCCGGTCAGGAGGGCCTCGACGGCGTCGACCTGCTCGGTGGTGGAGGCGTGGGCGGCCGCGGCCCGCACCAGCTGGAGCTGCTTGTCGCTGCCGGCGGCGGCCGTGCGAGCCAGGTGCAGGACCTTGCGGGCGGCCTCGGCGCGGGCGGTGGGACGCACCTGGGCGGGCAGGTAGAGCCCCAGGCAGGTCGAGACCCGGGCCAGGAGCCCCTGGACCACCGAGGAGTGCTCCTCCACCCGCAGGGCCGACAGGGCGGCGTCCAGGTAGTCCTGGGCCGAGGCCTCGGCGTCGCGCACCATGTCCCAGGCGGCGGCCAGGACGATGGAGCGGGGCAGGGACTCGGTGAAGGCGTCCACCCGCTCCAGGCCGGTGGCCAGGGAGGCCTCGTCCAGGCGGACCTTGGCGTAGGTGAGGTCGTCCTCGTTGAGCACGATGACGTCGGCCCGCCGGGTGCCCACGAGCTCGGGCACCGGCGTGCGCTCCCCGTCCACGTCCAGCTCCACGCGCCCGGTGCGCACCAGGGAGGTGGCGCCGTCGGCCTCCCGGAGGCTGTAGGAGCCGATGGCCAGGCGGTGGGGGCGCAGCGTGGCGGGGGAGCCGGCGGGGATCTCCTGGAGGACGGCGAAGGAGGTGATGACCCCCTGGTCGTCGGTGACCACCTCGGGACGCAGGGTGGTCACCCCGGCCTCCTGCAGCCACAGCCTGGTCCAGGCGCCCAGGTCGCGCCCGCTGGTGGCCTCCAGCTCGGCCAGCAGGTCGGTCAGGGTGGCGTTGGCGTAGGCGTGGGCGGCCAGGTAGCGCTTGATCCCGGCGAAGAAGTTGTCCCGGCCCACGTAGCCCACCAGGGCGGCCAGCACGGCGGCCCCCTTGGCGTAGGTGATGCCGTCGA
>ERZ772766.1081-NODE-1081-length-15076-cov-13.059583_pt1 | contig 15076 bp, 10 predicted proteins | sample MGYA00511379_ERZ772766 | MGnify/ENA primary metagenome ERZ772766 (study PRJEB29015, sample SAMEA2737895) | human oral metagenome | biome: human oral; feature: human-associated habitat; material: dental | place: China | collected 2116 ...
TTGTCAATCAATTATTCAAAGAGAAAAGAAAAGTAACTGAAAAAGACATCATTCAGTATCTACACAATGTTGATGGCTACGATGGAATCGAACTAAAAGGAATTGAAAAACAATTTAACGCTAGTCTTTCTACTTATCATGATTTACTCAAGATTATCAAGGATAAGGAATTTATGGATGATGCTAAAAATGAAGCAATTCTTGAAAATATAGTCCATACTCTCACAATCTTTGAAGATCGTGAGATGATTAAGCAACGCCTTGCTCAATATGACACTCTCTTTGATGAGAAAGTAATCAAGGCACTGACTCGTCGACATTATACTGGTTGGGGAAAACTCTCTGCAAAGCTGATTAACGGCATTCGTGATAAACAATCTGGAAAAACGATTCTTGACTACTTGATTGATGACGGTAAGATCAATCGCAACTTTATGCAGTTAATTAATGATGACGGACTATCTTTCAAAGAAATTATCCAAAAAGCACAAGTGGTCGGCAAGACAGATGATGTGAAACAAGTTGTCCAAGAACTCCCAGGCAGTCCCGCTATTAAAAAGGGAATTTTACAAAGTATCAAGATAGTTGATGAACTTGTCAAGGTGATGGGCCATACTCCTGAGTCTATTGTGATTGAAATGGCACGAGAAAATCAGACAACTGCCAGAGGGAAAAAGAATTCTCAACAAAGATATAAGCGCATTGAAGATGCACTAAAAAATTTAGCACCTGGGCTTGATTCAAATATATTAAAAGAACATCCAACAGATAATATTCAACTCCAAAATGATCGTCTCTTCCTCTACTATCTCCAAAATGGGAGGGATATATATACTGGGAAACCTCTTGATATCAACCAACTGAGCAGCTATGACATTGACCACATCGTCCCACAGGCCTTTATCAAGGATGATTCGCTCGATAACCGTGTCCTGACTAGTTCAAAGGATAATCGTGGTAAATCCGATAATGTTCCAAGTTTAGAGGTTGTTCAAAAAAGAAAAGCTTTTTGGCAACAATTATTGGATTCCAAATTGATTTCAGAGCGTAAATTTAATAACTTAACCAAGGCTGAACGAGGTGGACTAGATGAGCGTGATAAAGTTGGCTTTATCAAACGCCAACTAGTTGAAACACGGCAAATCACAAAACATGTTGCTCAGATTTTAGATGCTCGCTTCAATACAGAAGTGAATGAAAAGGATAAGGATAAGGATAAGGATAAGCAGAACCGTACCGTCAAAATCATCACTTTGAAATCCAACCTGGTTTCCAACTTCCGTAAAGAATTTAGGTTATACAAGGTTCGGGAAATCAATGACTACCACCACGCGCATGATGCCTATTTAAATGCAGTGGTTGCTAAGGCTATCCTTAAGAAATATCCTAAACTAGAGCCTGAATTCGTCTATGGTGACTATCAAAAGTACGATCTTAAGAGATACATCTCAAGATCCAAAGATCCTAAAGAAGTCGAAAAAGCAACTGAAAAGTATTTCTTCTACTCAAACTTGTTGAACTTCTTTAAAGAAGAGGTGCATTACGCAGACGGAACTATCGTAAAAAGAGAGAATATCGAATACTCCAAAGATACTGGAGAAATCGCTTGGAATAAGGAAAAAGATTTCGCAACAATCAAAAAAGTTCTATCACTTCCGCAGGTGAATATTGTGAAGAAGACAGAGATTCAAACACATGGTCTAGATAGAGGTAAACCTAAAGGATTGTTCAATTCTAATCCATCTCCTAAACCTTCAGAAGATAGTAAAGAAAATCTTGTCCCAATTAAGCAAGGGCTTGACCCACGAAAATACGGTGGTTACGCTGGTATTTCTAACTCATACGCAGTCTTAGTTAAAGCTATTATTGAAAAAGGAGCGAAAAAACAACAAAAGACAGTGCTTGAGTTTCAAGGTATCTCTATTTTAGATAAAATAAATTTTGAAAAGAACAAGGAAAACTATCTCCTTGAAAAAGGATACATAAAAATTCTATCAACTATTACTTTACCTAAATATAGTTTGTTTGAGTTTCCTGATGGTACAAGAAGAAGACTAGCAAGTATTCTATCAACAAACAATAAACGAGGAGAAATTCATAAAGGTAATGAATTGGTCATCCCCGAAAAGTATACGACTCTTTTGTATCATGCTAAGAATATTAATAAAACACTTGAACCAGAACACTTAGAGTATGTTGAGAAACATCGAAATGATTTTGCTAAACTTTTAGAATCTGTACTTGATTTTAACGATAAGTATGTAGGTGCATTAAAAAATGGAGAAAAAATCAGACAAGCATTTATTGATTGGGAAACAGTTGATATCGAAAAGTTATGTTTCAGTTTCATTGGTCCAAGAAATAGTAAAAATGCTGGTTTATTCGAGTTAACTTCACAAGGAAGTGCTTCTGACTTCGAGTTCTTGGGAGTAAAAATTCCACGATACAGAGACTATACACCTTCGTCACTCCTCAACGCCACCCTCATCCACCAATCCATCACTGGTCTCTATGAGACTCGGATTGACTTAAGCAAACTGGGAGAAGACTGATGGGATGGAGAACCGTTGTTGTCAATACACATTCAAAGCTTTCTTACAAAAATAACCACTTGATTTTTAAAGATGCCTCCCAGACAGAGTTAATTCACCTGTCCGAGGTGGACATCCTGCTTTTGGAGACGACGGATATCGTTCTCTCCACTATGCTAATCAAACGCTTGGTGGATGAAAATATTCTGGTCATCTTTTGTGATGATAAACGTTTGCCAACGGCATACTTAATGCCCTACTACGGTCGGCACGATTCCAGTCTGCAACTCTCTCGGCAAATTGCTTGGAGCGAGGAGGCTAAAGCACAAGTTTGGACCACCATTATTGCACAAAAAATTCTCAATCAGGCTTTTTATCTGGGGAGTTGTGGTTTTCTAGAAAAATCTCAGTCCGTCATCGATCTCTATCATGGGTTGGATTTATTTGATCCTAGTAACCGCGAAGGGCACGCAGCTCGTATTTATTTCAACACCTTGTTTGGGAATGATTTTAGTCGTGAGCAGGATATTGATGTCAATGCCGCCTTAGACTATGGCTACACCTTAATTTTAAGTATGTTTGCGCGTGAGATTGTTTTGTCTGGCTGCATGACTCAGTTTGGCTTGAAGCATGCTAATCAGTTTAATCAATTCAACCTAGCTAGCGATATTATGGAGCCTTTCCGTCCGATTATTGACAGAATCGTCTATGAAAATCGAAACAGTTCCTTTATCAAAATCAAGCGAGAACTTTTCACTATTTTCTCAGACACCTTCCACTACAATGGCAAAGATATGTATCTGACCAATATTGTTAGCGATTATACTAAGAAAGTCATTCAAGCTCTCAATCAACCGGAGAAAGGAGTTCCTGAGTTTAGGATATGAGTTATCGATATATGCGTATGATTTTAATGTTTGATATGCCAGTTGATACCGCAGAGGAACGCAAGGCCTATCGGAAATTTCGGAAGTTCCTCATAGATGAGGGATTTATCATGCACCAATTCTCCATCTATAGCAAGCTCTTGCTCAATAACTCTGCTAATAACGCCATGATTGAGCGCCTTAAGACGCACAATCCTAAAAAAGGAAATATTACTCTCTTAACCGTGACAGAAAAGCAGTTTTCTCGCATGATTTACTTAAATGGTGAGCGAAATACCAGCATAGCAAACTCCGATGCACGTTTGGTTTTTCTAGGAGAGGAGCCTAGAGATGAAGATTAATTTCCCGCTATTAGACGAACCATTAGCTATTGAAAATGCAACTTTTTTGGTGCTGGAAGACCAATTTACCTTTTCAACTATCGTCAAGCAATTCTACCAGTACACTGATGATGGAGAGCTAAAGTTGTTTGATAGAAATCTAAAAGCTCTGAAAGAAGCTGAATTACTAGTGATAACGGATGTCTTAGGATACAATCTCAACTCACCCGCCATGCTCAAGTTGATACATGCAGATCTTGAAAATCAGCTCAATGATAAGCCCGAAGTCAAATCCATGATTGAAAAGCTGGTTGCTACGATTACAGAATTACTGGCATTTGAGTGCTTGGAAAACGAATTGGACTTGGAATACGACGAAATCACCATTCTGGAGTTGATCGATGCGCTAGGGGTCAAAGTTGAAACTCTAAGTGATACACCTTTTGAAAAGATGCTAGAAACTGTTCAAGTTTTTAAATATCTTTCCAAAAAGAAACTTCTTGTCTTCATCAATGTGACCGCTTATCTATCAAAGGATGAGTTAGTAAATCTGATAGAGTATATCCAACTAAATCAACTAAGAGTTTTATTTGTCGAACCTCGAAAAGTCTATGATTTTCCGCAATATGTGCTGGATCAAGACTATTTCTTGAACCCTGAAAATATGGTATAATAAGGGTAACAATTGGGACCTGACGAACTGAAGTCCGGCTGGGACGAATGGCGCGATTACGAAATTTCGTAAGAAAAATTTTTCTACGAGGTTTTAGAGCTGTGTTGTTTCGAATGGTTCCAAAACTTAGGCTCTTTCAATACGAGTCACCTCCTCGTTTTAGAGCTGTGTTGTTTCGAATGGTTCCAAAACATACTCTGCCATTGCTTTAAAAAAGCCTGCGTTTTAGAGCTGTGTTGTTTCGAATGGTTCCAAAACGGAGTAAATGCGGAGATTGTTTTGGGAAAAGTTTTAGAGCTGTGTTGTTTCGAATGGTTCCAAAACAAATAGTGAAATGCTGACGGCTATCTATTCGTTTTAGAGCTGTGTTGTTTCGAATGGTTCCAAAACCATTATCTTGTGGTAAGTCAGTAAATAGTGGTTTTAGAGCTGTGTTGTTTCGAATGGTTCCAAAACAGTTACATCAGATCACGAATAGCATGTATCGTTTTAGAGCTGTGTTGTTTCGAATGGTTCCAAAACGCTATTTTCGTCTATAGATAAGCCTCTGTAGTTTTAGAGCTGTGTTGTTTCGAATGGTTCCAAAACATCTTATTGTGGTGGCTGCATAGGTGGTTTGTTTTAGAGCTGTGTTGTTTCGAATGGTTCCAAAACAAATAGTGAAATGTTGACCGCTATTTATTCGTTTTAGAGCTGTGTTGTTTCGAATGGTTCCAAAACAACAAGTAGTTACAATCATCTATTAAACATGTTTTAGAGCTGTGTTGTTTCGAATGGTTCCAAAACCTTATTCTTTTAAAGGAGTAATATAAAAAAGTTTTAGAGCTGTGTTGTTTCGAATGGTTCCAAAACGACCGATAGCCTACTACGGTCTGAGCCATAGTTTTAGAGCTGTGTTGTTTCGAATGGTTCCAAAACAATAGAAATCCATTTCTTATCAACTTGTTCGTTTTAGAGCTGTGTTGTTTCGAATGGTTCCAAAACTGAAAAAAGTGAGTTCTCATTTAAGTCATTGTTTTAGAGCTGTGTTGTTTCGAATGGTTCCAAAACATGCTAAGAAAGATAAACCTAAGAAAAGAAGTTTTAGAGCTGTGTTGTTTCGAATGGTTCCAAAACAAGTATGAACATTCTAAGAAACTTGCTAGAGTTTTAGAGCTGTGTTGTTTCGAATGGTTCCAAAACTTCAGCTTGGTCTTTTTCAGCTCTTGTCCAGTTTTAGAGCTGTGTTGTTTCGAATGGTTCCAAAACTACTTCTATTTTAGAAAATTTGGGAGTTATGTTTTAGAGCTGTGTTGTTTCGAATGGTTCCAAAACGGTCTGCTGATGAAAGATTCGCGACTGCTAGTTTTAGAGCTGTGTTGTTTCGAATGGTTCCAAAACGTCTTTGATGTTCTAATTTCTTTAAACTTCGTTTTAGAGCTGTGTTGTTTCGAATGGTTCCAAAACTAGCTATAGATAGTTATAGGTTTTGGTTATGTTTTAGAGCTGTGTTGTTTCGAATGGTTCCAAAACAGATGAAGTAAAAAAAGAAATGATCGTCTAGTTTTAGAGCTGTGTTGTTTCGAATGGTTCCAAAACTGAAGCTTACGAAAGAATTTCTAGTTTTTAGTTTTAGAGCTGTGTTGTTTCGAATGGTTCCAAAACCTACACTCAAGGAAACGTACTAGAAACCATGTTTTAGAGCTGTGTTGTTTCGAATGGTTCCAAAACATTAAACTCTATGCTTGGTCTTAATTCTCTGTTTTAGAGCTGTGTTGTTTCGAATGGTTCCAAAACGGTCACCTGAAAACAGGGGGCGTAAAGCCTGTTTTAGAGCTGTGTTGTTTCGAATGGTTCCAAAACAAGAGTCAAGTCTTTCAACTGTCTAATGTAGTTTTAGAGCTGTGTTGTTTCGAATGGTTCCAAAACCGGTATAGGTCAAACCCCTTGGGAGAGTAAGTTTTAGAGCTGTGTTGTTTCGAATGGTTCCAAAACCTTCTATTAATTCTTTGACCCGCTGTTGCAGTTTTAGAGCTGTGTTGTTTCGAATGGTTCCAAAACATTAAACTCTATGCTTGGCCTTAATTCTTTGTTTTAGAGCTGTGTTGTTTCGAATGGTTCCAAAACCTTCTATTGAGGTGGATAGGCGAACAGTGAGTTTTAGAGCTGTGTTGTTTCGAATGGTTCCAAAACTGGGAAGTTCTTTTCTGCTTCAATCATGGAGTTTTAGAGCTGTGTTGTTTCGAATGGTTCCAAAACAATAAAGTAAGGTTGTCCGTCTTTATCTTTGTTTTAGAGCTGTGTTGTTTCGAATGGTTCCAAAACCCATGCTCACAACAATTCTTTGAATTTGGCGTTTTAGAGCTGTGTTGTTTCGAATGGTTCCAAAACTAATGTTAGACAAAAAACTACTTACACTGTGTTTTAGAGCTGTGTTGTTTTGAATGGTTCCAAAACTTCGGCCACAGACACCATTTTTTCTGGCTCGTTTTAGAGCTGTGTTGTTTCGAATGGTTCCAAAACACGCTCTCCACGGATTAGAATGATCCGATTGTTTTAGAGCTGTGTTGTTTCGAATGGTTCCAAAACTGGTGGTAAAGAGGTGGCCTCTATATCTCAGTTTTAGAGCTGTGTTGTTTCGAATGGTTCCAAAACGAGATAGTACCGAGTTCAGTTTCTACGTAAGTTTTAGAGCTGTGTTGTTTCGAATGGTTCCAAAACTTGATGATATATAAACTTCACCATCTTTAGGTTTTAGAGCTGTGTTGTTTCGAATGGTTCCAAAACGATATTAAGATTTAATTCAATTCAACCATACTAGCTAGAGGTTGGTGGGGAGTTCAATGAGAAAGCAGATAGAAAAGCTATTAAAAAGTAAGATGAGCACAAGCGCAATCGCTAAAGGAGCAGGCGTTCTTTGGTCTACAGTAGCGGACCTTAGAAAAGGGAAAACCAGTATCGATAAAATGGCCCTGCTTACAGCCGAGAAATTAAATGATTTTGCGGAAGAATTAGAAGCGGAAAAGCACGATGAGTTTTACAATTAATCTATCAAAAAAAACCACCTAAATAGGTGGTTTTTTCAGTATCTATCACTGCTTACTAGAAGAAGAACTTGAGCTGCTTGAGCTGTCGCTGCTGGATTCAGAACTGTCTTCTGAGGAGCTGGTGCTTTCAAATTGTTCTGGGTGGAGTGCTCGATAGCTTGGAGCATCAAAGAGGTCAATGGTCGATTCGCCCTTGCGTTGGCTGTAGAGACTGGTTGATTGGTCTCCTTTTTCTTCCTCGATTTTCTTCAATGCTTTGAAAGAGTGGTTGTAAGAGTATTTCTTGATATCTACCTTGCCCAAGTCATTACCCTTGTAGAAGCGAATCAAGTCACCGGTTTGAATAGCGTCACTAATCTTCAGCTGAGTATTGGCAGCATTACGAATGTCATCCAGTTCTTTCTTGATGGTTTCGTCTGGATTGGTAATTTCCTCACCGGTCTGAGTGTAGTAGGTCCGTCCGTTGAAGCTAGTGTATTTTGGAGTGACAAAGTTATTGCTGGAGCGGAAAGCTACGATTTGCTGATGCTGAGTTGATAGCATATCCTGGCCGACCTGAAGATAGTTTTTAGAGTCAATACCCAGCAAATGTTCTAATGTTGGCAACATATCTACCTGACCACCGTATGTATCTATTATCTTTCCTTTGTCCATGCCAGGAATTACGACCATGTAAGGGACGCGCTGCATCATGGCATTGTCGTAGTTGGACCAGGTCTCAGAAGTCTTTCCTACAAGAGGGGCCAAGTTAGGATTGCGGGTTTGGGAAATTCCAAAATGGTCTCCGTAGAGAACGATAATAGAGTTGTCATAGAGGCCAGATTTTTTGAGATAATCAAACAAGGCCTTGACAGAAGAATCTAAATAGTTGGCAGTAGCAAAGTAGCCATTGATGGTCTCATCCTTGGTCTTAGCCAGAGGGAAGCCAATCTCGTCACCAATCAAGCTAGTCGTGTAAGGATAGTGGTTGGAAACCGTGATATATTTAACATAGAAAGGCTGCTGCAGGCGCTCCAGGTATTTGATGGAATCTTTCAGCATAATCTTGTCATTTAAGCCGTACTGGAAGGAGTTAGTGTCGTCCTGCTTAGTAAAGTAAGACGCGTCGAAGAAATAGTTATAACCCCATTGTTTATAGGCTGTATTACGATTCCAGAAGCTTCCAGCATTACCATGGAAAACCGCAGAAGTATAGCCGCCATTTTTGGAAAGAATAAAAGGTGCAGCTTGCTGGGTATTAGTACCACCGTAGTTAACCATGAAGGAGCCTTGGTTGAGACCGAAGAGCCCAGTTTCAATCATGGTTTCAGCATCAGAAGTCTTACCAGCCTTAACCTGGTTGAAGACATTTGAGAAAGCTAGAGTCGAATTGGAGTGGTAGAGGGAGTTGAGAAAAGGTGTTACCTCGTACTCTTTTCCATCTGCCTGAAGCTTATAGTCGATCAGGAATTGCTGGAAGCTTTCCAGATGGACATAGATAACATTGCGACCTTTGGCAATACCAAAGTAATCCTTGTTAGGTTCTGCATAGTGATTTTGAATGTATTCTTCTACAGGCTTTAAATCTTCAGCAGAGGCTTTGGAGCGCTCTTTGTTGGCTTGATAGGTTTGATTTCCGCTGTAGCCCAGAAAGGCTGGAAGTCCCAGTGCCCGAACGACATAGTAGTTTGAGAAACCACGGGTCAAAAGCTGAGGACGGTCAATTTCCGCCAAAAAGAGATTGGCTGTAAAAAGCATGCTAGAAAGTGCTGTGATGGCAAAGCTAGCTCTCTTATTAAATGGACGATGGTCAACTCTGATTAACTTTTTATACATGAGGTAGCCCAGAATTGGAAAATCAATCAGATAGATGATATCCCATGGTCTAAATAAGCCAAGGGCAGCCTCACCCAAACCAGCAGAAACACTGCTGGAAGCCATCATGGTATTGACGGTTACAAAGTCACTAAATTCGCGGTAGTAGACGGCATTTGAAAACAGCCAGATAAAGAGCAAAATATAAATAGAAATTGAAAATCCATAGAATATGGCGCTTCTTTTGAAATAAAGCGCTAAGCCAATAAATAATAAGCCTAAGGGGATAGGATTTACAAAGGCTAAGAAGGCCTGATAAAATCCTTGGATATCCAAATTAAAGTCGACAGTGTATGCCCACATGGTTTTTAACCAGTAGAAGCAAAGCAAGGTCAAGACAAAACCTAGTCTGGTACTCATGAAATTGAGTAATTTCCTAGTCATTTTTTTCACAAAAGTACTTCCTTGTCTTATTTCCTAAATTTTTCTGTATCGTATTAAGTATATCACATTTTGTTTTATAGGGTGAACGAAAAGTATATGCTTTGTCTAAATTAACAATCAACCAGAATTTGCTGAGGAAGCTGGTTAAGAGGAAGTAGAAGGATAAAATAGAGGGAGCTAATGTTACTACGGGCTTGCTTTACGTAATTTTTTTGAAATATTTCTCAATATTTGATATAATTTAGAATATGAAAAAGCTTACGGTTTCTCGTTATAAGGAAGAAAAGATTCGGCAGGGTAGCCTGCTTTTAGAAAAAGAAGACTTTCCAGAGCTATCTTTTGATCATCAAGCTGTGGAGCTGGTATCAACCCAGGGAAAGTTTCTGGGCTGCGGTTATATTTCAAAGCAGAACAAGGGACTTGGCTGGCTTGTTTCTAAGCAAAAAGTAGATTTTGATAGAGATTTTTTTATTTCCTTATTTGAGAACGCCAAGGAAAAACGTCGTTTTTATCGTCTAGCTGAGGATATAACTGCTTACCGCCTCTTTAATCAAGAGGGCGATGGTTTTGCAGGATTGACTGTTGACGAGTACGGGGACTATGCTCTCTTTTCTTGGTACAATCCTTTTGTCTTTTCTTTAAAGGAAGAAATCCTTCAAGCTTTTCAAGAAGTCTTTCCAGAATTAATGGGAGCTTATGAAAAAATTCGTTTTAAGGGGCTGGACTATGAATCAGCCCATGTCTATGGAGCTGAAGCACCAGAGGTCTTTACGGTTTTAGAAAATGGTGTGGCTTATCAAGTATTTCTAAATGATGGTCTCATGACTGGGATTTTTCTAGATCAGCATGAGGTTCGGGCCAGTCTTGTTGACGGTTTGGCCCTTGGGAAAAGCTTGTTAAATATGTTTTCCTACACAGCTGCTTTTTCTGTTGCATCTGCTATGGGAGGTGCTAGCCAGACGACCTCAGTTGATTTAGCAAAACGTAGTAGGGAACTGTCCGAAGCACATTTTCAAGCCAATGGTCTGACTTTAGACAATCATAGGTTTGTGGTTATGGACGTTTTTGATTATTTCAAATATGCTAAGCGACATGGCCTCAGCTATGATGTTATTGTTCTAGATCCACCAAGCTTTGCCCGTAATAAAAAGCAGACTTTTTCTGTCGCGAAAGATTACCATAAGCTTATCAAAGAATCACTGGAAATTTTAAATCCAAAGGGAGTGCTGATTGCCAGTACCAATGCGTCCAATGTGACGCGTGCTAAATTTAAGAAAGAAATTGAAAAAGGTTTTGCAGGAAAGTACCATCGTTATATCAAAGAATATGGTTTGCCAGCAGACTTTAGTTATAATAAGAAAGACGAAAGTAGTAATTACTTAAAGGTTTTTACGATTAAGGTAGAAGAATGAAGTTAGTTGTCTCTGTCACCCCTAGAAATTTAGAAGAAGCTCAACAGATCGACGCGCAACGTTTTGTAGATGCGGATTTGATCGAGTGGAGAGCAGATTTCTTGGAAAAAGAAGAAATCTTAAAGGTTGCACCAGCTATTTTTGAAAAATTTGCTGGCCGTGAACTGATTTTTACACTTCGGACCAAGAATGAAGGTGGTCATATTCAGCTATCTGATGACGAATATGTGAAAATGATAAAAAAGGTAGCCCAGCTTTATCAACCAGATTATGTGGACTTTGAGTATTTCTCCCACAAGGACAAAATCGACGAAATGTTGGAATTTCCAAACCTGGTCTTGAGTTATCATAACTTTGAAGAAACCCCTGAAAACATGATGGAAATCTTGTCCGAGTTGACTAGCTTAACACCTAAGGCTGTCAAGGTATCGGTGATGGCTAATAGTGGCCAGGATGTTTTGGACTTGATGAACTATACTCGTGGCTTTAAGACTTTAAATCCTGAGCAAGAATTTGTAACCATTTCTATGGGAAGGGTTGGACGCATCTCACGAATCGCGTCTGATTTGACAGGTTCTTCTTGGTCTTTTGCTAGTTTAGACGAAGCAACAGCACCAGGTCAGATTTCTTTGAGCAACATGAAAAAAATTCGGGATATTTTAAATGAAAATTGATGGACACACTCGTTTGGCTGCTGTCATAGCTAAGCCAATCAAGCACAGCATTTCGCCCTTTATTCATAATATGGCTTATGACCTTACAGATACTAATGCGGTTTATCTGGCTTTTGAGGTGGACAGGGAAAATCTGGAACAGGCTGTTGAAAATATTCGGCTTCATCAGATGTTGGGAGCCAATATTTCTATGCCCTATAAGCAAGAGGTAATTACTTATCTTGATGAGCTTGATGAATCAGCCTTGCTTATCGGTGCGGTCAATACGATTGTCAATCAAAATGGTCGACTTATTGGATACAATACAGATGGTTTTGGTTTTTTCAGAAGTTTGTCTAACTTTCATATTAAGGGGAAAAATCTGACAATCCTTGGTGCTGGAGGTGCAGCTTCAGCTATTATTGGTCAGGCTATGCTGGATGGAGTGGAAAAAGTCTGTGTCTTTGACCTCAGAGATAGATTGGCAGGACATCAAGAGAAAATAGAACAGATGTCTCGTCGTCTGGGTCATCCCATTCAATTACTAGCTGTTGAAGATCTAGCAGCTCTTTCTGATGCAGTCAATCAATCAGATTTATTTATCAATGCGACAGGTCTAGGGATGGATGGAAAATCACTGCCAATTCCAAGCGATTTTGCTTTTCCTAAGGGTCTGCTAGTAGCCGATATGACTTATTGTCCAGCTGAGACACCTTTTCTGCGCTTGGCTAGAGAACAAGGCCTACAGACTGTAAATGGTCTGGGGATGTTGCTTTATCAGGCTGAAAAGGCATTTGAACTGATGACAGGTAAAAAGATGCCTTCTGAAGAAATCAAAAAAGCCTTGATAGAAAAATTGGAAATATAATTTATAGTAGATAGTATGGGACATTCTTGGACTTTGTAGGCTTTGGGTGTCCATTTTCATATATAAAGGAGGCGCTTATGAAACTGAATGTAAATCTTCCTCATCATCCCTATGATATCATCATCGAAAACGGGGCTTTATCTCAGGTTGGTAGCTGGCTGAGTCAGCTTTGGCAGCCTCAGAAACTAGTAATTATCACAGATAACCGGGTGGCTAGACTCTACGCAGAGAAGGTTAAACTGAGCTTGGAAGCTGCTGGCTTTAAGGTCTTTACCTTTGATTTTCTTGAAGGTGAAGCTAGTAAAAATCTAACAACTGTTAATAAAGCCTATGAATTTTTGGCAAAGGTCGGTCTGACTCGTAGCGACGGTATCGTGGCCTTGGGTGGCGGAGTTGTTGGTGATTTGGCAGGCTTTGTTGCTTCGACCTACATGCGAGGCCTTCATTTCGTTCAGATTCCGACCAGTCTGACAGCTCAAGTGGACTCCTCTATCGGTGGTAAGACAGGTGTCAATACGCCTTGGGCCAAGAATATGGTCGGGACTTTTACCCAGCCTGACGGAGTTCTGATTGACCCTCAAGTCTTGCAGACTTTGGGGAAACGTGAATTGATCGAAGGCATGGGCGAGGTGGTCAAGTACGGCTTGATTGAGGATAAGGAACTCTGGGATGAGCTGTCAGAAATGGATGGCAGTCCAGAGTCGATTTTGGAGCATGCAGAGAGCATCATTTACCATTCCTGCGATGTCAAGCGTAAGATTGTGGTTGAGGACGAGCTGGATAATGGCATCCGCCTCTATCTGAACTTCGGTCATACCATTGGGCACGCTATAGAAGCGACAGCGGGCTATGGTCAGGTCATGCACGGTGAAGCTGTTGCAATTGGCATGGTACAGGTTTCTCGTGTCGCTGAAAAGCAAGGCCTTATGCCAGCTGGGATTACTGAAGGCATCATTCGTATGTGTCAGAAGTTTGGCTTGCCGGTGGATTACCAGCCTTGGGATGAGAATGCTCTTTATCAGGCCTTGACCCATGATAAGAAGGCTAGAGGCAACTCTATCAAGCTAGTACTTGTGCCCGAGCTAGGTTCAGCAAGCATTCACCAGATTCCGCTGGAAGAGATGAAAGAATTTCTGAAGAAATAAGTGCCAGATGGAGTTTAAGACGATTGGACAGTTTGGATAAAAAATAGACAGAATGTCCAGTGTTTCCATCCCAGAAATAGGAGAAAATGTATGAGATACTTAACAGCAGGAGAATCCCACGGACCTCGTCTGACAGCTATTATTGAGGGGGTGCCGGCTGGTCTTCCTTTGACCGCTGACTATATCAATGCCGAGCTCAAGCGCCGTCAGGGTGGATACGGCCGCGGTGCCCGTATGAAGATTGAAAGCGACCAAGTTGAGATTACCTCTGGGGTTCGGCATGGCTTGACCATGGGCGGTCCGATTACCCTCAATGTTACAAATCTGGATCACCAGAAGTGGCTGGAGATTATGAGTGCGGCGGATGTGGACCAAAAGAAAAAAGGGCTGCGCAAGATTACCAAACCACGCCCTGGCCATGCGGACTTGGTTGGTGGTATGAAATACCGCTTTGAGGATTTGCGGAATTCCTTAGAGCGTTCTTCTGCTCGCGAAACGACCATGCGTGTAGCAGTCGGAGCGGTAGCCAAGCGTTTGCTGGAAGAAATCGGTGTAGAGGTGGCCAGTCATATCGTAACCTTCGGTGGCATTGATATTGATGTGCCGAATAATCTGACTGTAGCAGAAATCAAGGAAAGAGCTGCCCAGTCGGAGGTTTCCATTGTCAATCCCGAGCGCGAAGAAGAGATCAAGGCCTACATTGATCAGATTAAGAAAGACGGGGATACCATCGGTGGTGTCATTGAGACTGTCGTTGGCGGTGTTCCGGTTGGTCTGGGCTCCTATGTCCAATGGGATAAGAAGCTGGATGCTAAGATTGCTCAAGGAGTCGTGTCCATCAATGCTTTCAAGGGAGTTGAGTTTGGTGTGGGCTTTGAAGCCGGCCGTCTCAAGGGCAGTCAAGTCATGGATGAAATCCTCTGGTCTGAGGAAGATGGCTTCACTCGCAGAACCAATAATCTAGGCGGCTTTGAGGGCGGTATGACCAATGGTCAGCCAATCGTGGTGCGAGGTGTCATGAAGCCTATTCCAACCCTTTACAAGCCACTGATGAGTGTGGATATTGAGACCCACGAGCCTTATAAGGCGACAGTGGAGCGGAGCGATCCTACGGCTCTGCCAGCGGCGGGTGTAGTTATGGAAAGCGTGGTGGCGACAGTTTTAGCTACCGAAGTTCTGGAGAAATTCTCTTCGGACAATCTGGAAGAACTCAAGGATGCGGTAGCCCGCCATCGGGAATTTGTCAAGAACTTTTAAAAGTAAGGAGAAGGGCATGGAGAGAAAAACAGTCTATATCGCAGGTCTGGGACTGATTGGAGCTTC
>ERZ772766.1086-NODE-1086-length-15044-cov-13.904463_pt1 | contig 15044 bp, 9 predicted proteins | sample MGYA00511379_ERZ772766 | MGnify/ENA primary metagenome ERZ772766 (study PRJEB29015, sample SAMEA2737895) | human oral metagenome | biome: human oral; feature: human-associated habitat; material: dental | place: China | collected 2116 ...
TTATGAAAAGTTAGGTTTGTCCAATCCTTTCATCATGGTTGATACGAACCATGACAATTCAGGAAAGCAATATTTAGAGCAAGTGCGGATTGTTCGCGAGACTCTCTTAAATCGAGACTGGAATGAAAAGATTGAGCAGAGTGTTCGTGGCTTTATGATTGAATCGTATTTGGAAGATGGTCGACAAGATCAGCCAGAGGTCTTTGGAAAATCCATTACAGATCCTTGCTTGGGATGGGACAAGACTGAACAGTTGATTCGAGAAATTTATAGCCATTTAGAAAAATAACTCTATTATTGAAATGAAAGGGACCGCTTGGCAAAAGAAGATCTTGCCAATTGGTCGGAATGCAGCAAGCTCAGTTGGATTTCCAACTGAGTTTTGTCTCATTCTGAGAACAAAGATGATTATAGGACATGGAATTGATATAGAGGAGTTATCTTCTATTCAGCGGGCCTACGAAAAACATGCTCGCTTTGCAAAAAAAGTCTTGACAGAGAAGGAATGGCTTCGTTTTGAAGAACTTTCTGGCAAGCGAAAGATAGAATATTTGGCCGGTCGCTGGTCAGCTAAAGAGGCTTTCTCTAAAGCATGGGGAACAGGCATTGGCAAGCTTAGTTTTCAAGATTTAGAAGTCTTGAATGATGAAAGAGGTGCTCCAGTCTTTACAAAAGCCCCTTTTTCTGGGAAGGTTTGGGTGTCTATTAGCCATGCAGGTACCCTAGTAATGGCTAGCGTTATTTTGGAGGAAAGAGATGAAAACTAGTATACATAGGCCAAGTCAAGCACTTGTTGATCTGTCAGCAATTTATTTTAATATTGAGCAATTAAAAGCTCATTTGCCTCAAGATGTTGAAAAATGGGCTGTCGTTAAAGCTAATGCCTACGGCCATGGTGCAGTAGCTGTTTCAAGTTATATTGATGATATTGTAGACGGATTGTGTGTCTCAAACATTGACGAAGCTTTGGAATTAAGAGAGGGTGGCCTTGATAAAAAAATCTTAATTTTAGGGGTCTCAGCCATAGAGGCAGTACCTCTGGCAATTCAGAACAAGATTACATTGACTGTGGCTAGCTTAGAATGGCTGGATTTGCTGGAGGCTTCAAGCTTGTCTTTGCAAGGTTTGGTTGTTCACCTGAAAGTGGATTCTGGTATGGGCCGGATTGGCTTTAGAGATCGCCAGCCTCTTCAAGAGGCCATTAATCGTCTCCAGGTAGCTGGTGTTCAGGTAGAAGGAATTTTTACTCACTTTGCGACAGCTGATGAGGCAGATGCTAGTAAGTTTGAAGAGCAGTTAGCTTGTTTTAAGGGAATCTTAGCGGACTTAGACGATCTTCCACCGATTATTCATGCTAGTAATTCAGCCACTTCTCTTTGGCATGCGGACACTGTTATGAATGCTGTTCGTTTGGGAGATATTATTTATGGTCTCAATCCTAGTGGTAGTGTTTTGGAACTGCCTTATGATATAAAACCAGCTCTTTCTTTGGTTTCGGAATTAGTTCATGTCAAGGAAGTGGAAGCGGGAGCTGATGTTGGTTACGGAGCAACCTACACAGCGGATGAAGGACAATTTATTGGAACAATTCCACTGGGTTATGCCGATGGTTGGACTAGGGATATGCAAGGTTTTGACGTTCTCATTGATGGTCAACGTTGCCCAATAGTTGGTCGAGTATCCATGGACCAGATTACAGTTCGCTTGCCGGAGAAATATCCTCTAGGTACACCAGTTGTTTTCATTGGTAAAAGCGGAACAGAAAGTATCTCAGCGACTGATGTTGCTGAGAAACGAGGAACGATTAACTATGAAGTGGTTTGTTTGATTAGTGATCGGGTGCCACGGATTTATAAAGATTAGATGGATTGAGATTTTTTATTGAAAAATACTTCTAGAGAAATCTATCTTGGTACGAGAACTGAAAGAGGAACTATGAATTTACACCAACCTTTATCGGTTCTGCCGGGAGTAGGACCGAAATCAGCAGAAAAGTTTGCAAAGCTTGGCATTGAGACTTTGCAGGATTTATTACTGTATTTCCCTTTTCGCTATGAAGATTTTCAAAGCAAGCAGGTGCTTGATCTAGAGGATGGAGAAAAGGCCGTCATTTCTGGTATAGTTGCGACACCAGCAAATGTTCAGTATTACGGGTTTAAGCGCAATCGTCTCCGTTTTTCAATCAAGCAAGGGGAAGTCATTCTAGCTGTTAATTTTTTCAATCAGCCTTATCTGGCGGATAAGGTGGAAGTTGGAGCCAGTGTTGCTATTTTTGGAAAGTGGGATAAGGCTAAAGCTAGTTTGACTGGGATGAAGCTCTTGGCTCAGGTCGAAGACGATTTGCAGCCGGTTTATCGGGTAGCTCAAGGAATCAGTCAGGCGAGTTTGGTCAAGTTGATTAAAACAGCTTTTGATCAAGGACTGGATCTACTGATTGAGGAGAATTTACCTCTGATCTTGTTGGAACGCTACCATTTGATTTCTCGCTCAGAAGCGGTGAGAGCCATGCATTTTCCAAAAGATTTGGCAGAATACAAACAGGCGTTGCGCCGTGTAAAATTCGAAGAATTGTTTTATTTCCAAATGCAGCTTCAGGTGCTCAAAATGGAAACTAAGGACGCCAGCAATGGTTTGGTACTGGATTGGCAGGATGAGTTGCTACAAGAGAAAAAGAGTCAACTCCCCTTCCCGCTGACAGGAGCTCAAGAGAGGGCTTTGGCTGAAATTTTGTCTGATATGAAATCACCTGCTCATATGAATCGCCTCCTACAGGGAGATGTTGGAAGTGGGAAGACAGTAGTGGCGGGATTGGCCATGTATGCTGTCTATACGGCTGGCTACCAATCGGCTTTAATGGTTCCAACAGAAATTTTGGCTGAGCAGCATTTTGAAAGCCTTAGTCAGCTCTTTCCTGAATTAAGAATTGCTTTATTGACAGGAAGCATGAAAGCTGCTCAACGTCGAGAGACTTTGGTGGCTATAGAGCTTGGTCAGGTTGATATGGTAATTGGGACCCATGCTTTGATCCAAGATGGTGTTCAATACCATCATCTAGGTCTGGTTATCGTAGATGAACAGCATCGCTTTGGGGTTGCTCAGCGTCGTATCTTACGTGAAAAAGGAGACAATCCTGATGTTCTCATGATGACTGCTACTCCCATTCCCAGAACTTTGGCCATTACGGCTTTTGGAGATATGGATGTATCCATTATTGACCAGATGCCGGCAGGACGAAAGCCCATTATTACCCGTTGGGTTAAGCATGAGCAACTCGAGGTCGTACTCGATTGGATAAAAAAAGAATTAGTAAAGGGAGCTCAGGTTTATTTTATTTCTCCTTTGATTGAGGAATCAGAAGCTCTGGATCTAAAAAATGCTATTGACTTAGAAGAAGAACTGCAAGCCTACTTTGGAGGAGATGCCCGAGTCTCTCTCCTTCATGGTAAGATGAAGAGTGACGAAAAAGAGGCTATTATGCAGGCCTTCAAGAATAAAGAGGTAGATATTTTAGTATCTACAACTGTCATTGAAGTGGGTGTTAATGTGCCTAATGCAACGATTATGGTTATCATGGATGCTGATCGTTTTGGACTCAGTCAGCTGCATCAATTGCGAGGACGAGTGGGGCGTGGTGATAAGCAATCCTATGCGATTCTTGTCGCGAATCCTAAGACTGAATCTGGAAAGAAACGTATGAAAATCATGACGGAGACAACAGATGGCTTTGTACTTGCTGAGGAAGATTTAAAAATGCGTGGTTCAGGAGAGATTTTTGGAACTCGTCAGTCTGGTATTCCAGAATTTCAGGTGGCCGATATCGTAGAGGACTACCCTATCTTGGAAGAAGCTAGAAAGGTAGCTAGCCAAATTGTGCAGAATAAAGACTGGCGGAGGGATCCTAACTGGCATCTAGTGGCTCTTCATTTGGATAAACAAGATTATTTGGATTAAGCTTTTTGAAAGTTTTTTATAAGAATGACTTAAGTTTTACTGCCTATAATAAAGTCAATCAAAAGAAAAGAGGTATTGATCATGACAGTAAATATTCACGTAGATTATAAAAAAGTTTTCAAGGATTCGGAAAAGATTTTTTCTACTTACGGCAAGTAAGTAGAACGTCTATTTTTCATTACCCCTCCTTTCATAATCCTGATGAAAAATAGTAAACCAGCCGAGATTTAATCTCGACTGGTTTTTGTTTATCCTTCTAGATACTCTTTTAGTTCTTGGCCTGAAAGTCCTGCATTGAGAGCAATAAGGAGTTTAAGACGGGCCTTAGGCGCATTTAGTTCTTTGATGAAATAGACACCAGATTCGTGAAGTTGTACCCCACCGCCAGGATAGGCATAGACAGGTTCAGCAATACCGTTAAAGCAGCGAGAAACCAAGGCAACAGGGATTCCTTGCTTAATGAAACAGGTTAATTTTTCAGCGACTTCCTGAGGGAGGTTACCTGCTCCAAAAGCTTCAATGATCAAACCATCCAGATGACTACAATCAAGTATATCTAGTAATTCAGTCTTCATGCCAGCGTAAGCAGGGATAATAGGGACACAGCCGGTGATCTTATCTAAGTCAAAACGAACACGTGGCTCAGCTGTTTTAAAATAAAGAACCTCTTGTTTCATAATAAGTCCAAGGGGGCCGTGGGTTGGAGTTTGGAAGGTGCTGACATTTGTGGTATGAGTCTTGGTGACGTATTTGGCTGCGTGAACTTCGTCATTCATAACGACCAAGACGCCCTTGCCGTGAGCTTTCTGATCAGCAGCTACACGTAAAGCAGAAAGGTAATTATAGACTCCGTCGCTACCGAGCTCATTTGAACTACGCATGGCACCTGTGAGGACGACTGGTATGTCAGGGATTTCCATAGTGTCTAGGAAATATGCTGTTTCTTCGAGGGTATCGGTCCCGTGGGTAATGACCACTCCATCAAAATCCTTAGAAGTGGTTTTGATTTTTTTATAGAGTTGAAGCATATGTTCTGGTGTCATATGGGGGCTAGGGATATTGAAAAAATCGAGAGCTGTAACTTGGATGCCTTCCAAGGGGACGGTAACATGGTTCATAGGATTTTCGTCGTTTGTTACGACTTTACCAGTTCCATCAGCCTGCATAGAAATGGTGCCACCAGTATGCAATACCAATATTTTTTTGTTCATAGATGAGCTTCTTTCCAAATTGTGTTATAATTTATTTTATCATAAAAGGAAAGAATAAGAAGTATGGAAGTAAAAGCTGTTTTTTTTGATATTGATGGTACCCTGGTCAATGACAGCCGAACTGTCCTCAAATCAACAGAGCAGGCTATTCAGAGTCTGAAAGAACAAGGTATTTTTGTCGGTTTGGCCACAGGAAGAGGTCCCTTTTTCGTCCAATCTTTCATGAAAGATTTGGATTTGGATTTTGCAGTTACCTATAATGGCCAGTATATATTTTCAAAGGAAAAGGTTATTTCTGCGACCCCTATTGATAAGTCTAGTCTTCGAGAAATCATTGATTATGCCAAAAAGCATAAAAAGGAAATTGCTCTTGGGACAGAAACAGATATGGTTGGCAGTCATATTATGCGCTTTGGCATGAGCAAATTCTCTCAGTGGAGCAGTCGCTTTGTGCCTAAAGGTTTTGCACGTTATATTAGTTATGGCTTTAACAGGGTTGTTAGTAAAGCTCTTCCACAACAGAAAGACGATCTGTTAGATATTTCGCGAGAGCCCATTTATCAAGTGGTGATGTTGGCTACACCTGAAGAAACTCAGGCTATGGAGGAATATTTCCCAGATTTGAAGTTTACTCGTTCTAGTCCCTATGCGGCAGACATCATCAATGGGGATACCTCAAAGTTGCAGGGTATTGCGCGTGTAGGAAAAGAATATGGCTTTGATATTAACCAAGTGATGGCTTTTGGCGATTCAGACAATGATCTTGAAATGTTGTCGGGAGTAGGCATGTCAATTGCAATGGGAAATGGAACTAGTAAGGTTAAAGAAGTGGCCAAGCATACAACGACTAGCAATAGTCAAGATGGGATTCATAAAGCTTTGGAGCATTTTGGGATTTTGGCAAGCGAGAAAGTCTTTACTAGTAGTGACCATCATTTTAATAAGGTTAAAGAATTTCATGGAGTCATGGATAAGAAGACCCAGGAAGAACCAATCGCATGGACGCCTGAGGGAGCTCGACACCGGGCAGCCTTTAAACTAGAGGAACTAGTGGAATTTTTGCGTGCTTCAAGTAGGTCAGAAGAAGAGTTTGAAGAAGCTGTTGTTCATATGCATGAAGCCTTAGATAAGGCTGCTACCAAGGTTAAGGGAAAGAATCCAGCAGAGATTTCTTTGGTTGGTCAAGTAGATGCCTTGATTGACACACTCTACTTTACTTATGGAAGTTTTGTTTTAATGGGGGTGGACCCAGAGCGACTTTTTACAATTGTCCATCAAGCCAATATGGGTAAAATTTTCCCTGACGGTAAAGCCCATTTTGATCCAGTAACTCATAAAATTTTAAAGCCGGATGATTGGGAAGAAAAATACGCGCCAGAACCCGCCATTAAAGAAGAATTAGAAAGACAGATAAAAGCCTACGAGAAAAATTGTGGCTCCAAAGAAAAAAACTGAGATTATCTCAGTTTTTTTATATCTAAAACAAAATGTCTATAAGGTTTTTTCGCTATCACGGACAACGAGCAAGTCAACTTTGGCATGGCGTAGGATATACTCAGATGAAGAACCGACCAATAAACGCTCAAAAGCATTGAGACCTGTTGCTCCAACCATGATTAAGTCAACCTTTTGTTCATCTGGAATTTCTGTTGCTAGTAAAGTTTTAGGATTTCCCAGTTCAACTACAGTAACAACATCACCAACACCAGCCTCACGAGCTTTCTTTTCATAGCCTGCAACTAATTTCTTTGCATCTTCCTGCAGTTCTTCATATACTTCAGCATCAAATGTTGATACACTTTGAAGAGCGCGAGTATCAATAACATGAGCAATGGTTAAGCGAGATTTGTTTCTAAGGGCAACATTAACCCCTTTTTCAAATGCCAATTCTGCTTCACGGGAACCGTCAATTGCAACTAGAATATTTTCATATTTTTGTAACATAAGCCTACCTCCATAAAGATGCTAAGAAAGCTTCAGCAGTTTAGGAACCTGTTGAAAACGATGGATAAGAAAAACCTGGCTTTCAACTTGAATTCTATTTCATAAAATATGAAGATTGTTTTAAGAGTTCCAATCCTTGCTGAAAATTCTCTTATATTTATATTGTAAACCTTTTCATGAAAGAAGTAAAGCAATTTTCGGTAAGAAGGAGAGAAATTCTCGTTAAAAAATGAAAAGAAATCAAGGCTCAAATAGCTTAATGAAGAGTGAAGAGCTCCCTTTACAGGAAGGTCCTAATCAATTTTTCTTTCATTATTTTTGTGATATTTTTTGGATTTTTGAGAAAAATTGAGTTATAATAAGACGATTGATTGAAACAAGGAGTTCAAAATGAAAGAATACAATAAATCTGTCAAACTAGAGCATGTAGCATATGATATTCGTGGTCCAGTTCTCGAAGAAGCTATGCGCATGCGAGCGAATGGTGAACGGATTTTGCGTTTAAATACTGGAAATCCAGCTGAGTTTGGCTTTACTGCTCCAGATGAAGTCATTCATGACTTGATTATTAATGCTCGTAGTAGTGAAGGCTATTCTGATTCTAAGGGATTGTTTTCGGCTCGGAAGGCTATTATGCAATATTGCCAGCTCAAAAATATTCCTAACGTTGGAATTGAAGACATTTACCTAGGAAATGGTGTCAGTGAGCTGATTGTGATGTCTATGCAAGGCCTGCTAGACAATGGAGATGAAGTTCTGGTTCCTATGCCGGATTATCCATTGTGGACAGCGGCAGTGAGCCTAGCTGGCGGAAACGCAGTTCATTATCTTTGTGATGAAGAAGCGGATTGGTATCCGGATATTGATGACATTAAATCAAAAATTACTTCAAATACCAAAGCTATCGTTGTGATTAATCCCAATAACCCAACAGGAGCCCTGTATCCAAAAGAAGTATTGGAAGATATTGTTGAGATTGCTCGTCAGAATGATTTGATTATCTTTGCGGACGAGATCTATGACCGTTTGGTTATGGACGGTGAGAAGCATACAGCTATTGCAAGCCTAGCGCCCGATTTGTTCTGTGTTAGCATGAATGGTTTGTCAAAATCTCACCGCATTGCAGGTTTCCGGGTCGGCTGGATGGCGCTATCAGGTCCCAAAAAGCATGTTCAAGGCTATATTGAAGGACTGAATATGTTGTCTAATATGCGGCTCTGTTCTAATGTTCTTTCCCAACAGGTGGTTCAAACTTCATTGGGAGGGCATCAGTCTGTGGACGAGCTATTGTTGCCGGGCGGTCGTATCTACGAACAGCGTAACTTCATTTATAAAGCTATCAACGATATCCCGGGTCTTTCTGCAGTCAAGCCTAAGGCAGGTCTATACATTTTTCCTAAGATTGACCGCGAAATGTATGAGATCGATGATGATGAGCAGTTTGTTTTAAATTTCTTAAAACAAGAAAAGATTCTACTAGTACACGGCCGAGGCTTCAATTGGAAAGATCCTGACCATTTCCGGATTGTATATTTGCCTCGTGTGGATGAGTTAGCCCAAGTGCAAGAAAAAATGACTCGTTTCTTGCAACAATACCGGCGCTAATTGAGTTAATAAAAGTCAAAAGAAGAATGAAATGTTCTTCTTTTTTTGTTGTTTAAATGGAATAAGGCTAAATTACTGTATCAGATGGTTTCTAAATTAACTTTTTAAGTTAAATAGTTCTAATTATAAATTGTTAAAAAAATGAAATAAATGACATAAAAGCAGATCTAAAAAAATGGGAGTGGAAATTATGTTTGTTTTTATCAAGTTTTCATATATTTTTTATGTAACATTTTAATGACAAAATTTTCGATTCTCTTGTTTGAAGTCCAAATGAACTGGGTACCTACTTTTCTGTCAAATCTAAAGATGGTAGAATAATTCCATCATTATTTTACTAATGATGAAAAGATTTAAACACAAAGGAGAGTTTTTATGTTTAAAAAAATGCTGAGTGCATTTTCTGTTGGTGCCCTTGCTTTGTCTTTGCTCTTTGTCAAAGAGGCCAAAGCTGATCAGGTAGCAGAAGGCAGGCCTGCGCCAGAAGATACGACTGATCAAGGGACAAGTGCCCAAGCTGTTTCAGTAGTTAATAAGGCTGAAGTTGATGCTGCTAAAGACAGCTTAGATCAAAAGAATGAGCAGGTCAAAGAAGAGGAAGCAGCGGTCAAGGAGGCGGAAAAATCTGTAGACACTGCCAAGGCGAATGCTGAACTGGCAAAAGAGGCGGTTAAAACTGCTGAAGAAGGGACTCAAGCATCTTCTGCTACTAAAGAAGCAGCAAGAGAGGCTGTTGCTAATCAGACCGAAGCCGTGAAGGGGGCAGAAAAAGTAGCTCAAGCAAGTCAGACTGAGCTTGATAAAAGTCAGAATCAGGCTAACTCTCAAGCCCAAAAAACTCAAGAGGCTAAAGAAGCTCTGAAAAAAGAAGACGAAAAGGTTAGTCAAGCTCAAGCTGATTTGGAACGAACTCAAAAAAGTCAAGAGGGATCGAGTGCAGTAGCCTCTGCCAATCTTGAACAAGCAAAAGCAGATGTGGCCAATAGTCAGGCTGCAGTCAATAAGGCACAAGAGGAAGTGAACAAGGCTGAGCAATCAGACAGCCAGCGTCAAGAAAAAATTAATCAGGCTGTTTCAAATAAAGACCAGGCTGACTCTGATGCTGAAAAATCTAAACAAGCCTTGGATAAAGCAAGTTCTCAGGAAGCTGAAGCTCAAGATAAGCTCAGTCAGGCTCAGGCAAATTTGGAAGCAGCCCAGGCTACTGAAAATGACAGTCTTAAACCTTCTGTTTCTAACAACAAAAACAGGCTTTACATGACGCCGGAATATATTGCCGCATTGAAACAGTTGGCTGATCCAAATACACCACAATCTCAAATCAGTCAGATTGAAGCAAGGTTAACAGCAGTTAACGATAAGGCCAAGTCTTACAATAACTACATAGCAGATCCGAATGATAGCACTAAAATGTATGATACCAATAATATTCCTTATGAGGTTCGCAGAGAGTTATCACAGTTTGCTTCAGAATTAATTAACCAATTACGTGCTCAAATGGGAACGGGGGAAACCTTACTAACGCCATCATCATTAGAGTTTGCTGACAAGGTTTCTCAAGCATACAGAAATGACAATTGGAACTGGGATTTGATGAATCACTATCACCATGATACTTGGGGGATAAATCGGGTGGCTCGTGAATATGGATTGGTCACGACTACTTCAGAGCAAGAGCAACAAGGGCTTCAATACTACGAAAATGCCTATATCTGGCGGGCTAATACAGCTCAGATGAGCGTGGCAGATATGAAGCGCGACATCTACTTCTCTCTTGTTGAATTTATGTATAATGGCTATGAATGGGTCCATGCCAAATCAATTTCTGGACTTAATACAGGAAGCCAGAAAAATTATTTAGGTGTTGACTTCTCTATGGAGAGTGATATCACGGTAGCTCATTTCACCATGGTTTCTGAAGATCAAGTTAAATATGCGACAAAAAATAACTTTGATGCTACACCTTTAACAGCCAGTGGAAATTCTACTCCTAGTGATCCGCAAGCTTTAGCCCAGGCTCAGGCTGCCTATGATCAAGCTAAAAGCGCTCATGATCAAGCACAAGCAGAAAAAACAGCAGCTCAAACTGCTTATGACCAGGCCTTGACTGCGGTGCAAGCAGCGCAGAAACAATTAGACGAAGCCAAGCAAGCGCCTATGGAGCTTGCAACTGCCCAAGCCGCCCTGGCAAGTGCTAAACAGGAATTAGAAAAGAATCAAGAAAAATTATCTAAGGCTCAAGAGGCGCTGAATCTTGCGAATTCGGATCAGGCAGATAAGGCAGCTGCCCTCTCAAAAGCTCAAGCTGCTCAGGCCGCCCAAGCTGTAGCCAGAGATAGACTAGTTCAAGAAGAAAAAGCGTTGGCTCAGGCCAATCAGGCTTTGGAACAAGCTAGAACCAAGCGTGATGCCGCCAAAGCGGCAGTTGCTCAAGCTCAGACCGCTTTGGATCAAGCCCAAAAGAATTTAGCTAACCTGCAGGATGCTCAAACGAATCTGGAACAAGCTCAAGCCAATCTGACAGCGGCTGAGAAGGATTTAGCTGATAAGACTAGCAATCTAGCAGCTAAACAGCAGACTCTATCAGAGCTGAAAGCTGCTCAGGCCCAAGCAGAGAAACTCTATAACCGCTTAGCTGCTCAACTCCAAGCTCAAGAGAAACAAAAACGCGATGATCACTATCGAAATATTTTGGATCAGACAGAGAAGCACTTGAATGGTCCAGTCCAGTCTAATCCAAGTGAGGAAATGCAGACGCAAGAACCTAGCCCAGATCCGCTAGTGAAAACGAAAGAGGAGCCAATCATTAAAGGAGTTGCTGCTCGCAAAGCGCCTGCTAACAGAGTGGCATCTACATCATCAGACCCTAGTGAAAATCATTCTATACAGGCGTCTGTAGGCTCTTCAAAATTGCCAAATACTGGAAGCAGACTTTCTTTCTGGGCGATGATGAGCGGAATTCTCGCTTTGGTATCAGGTTTTGCATTGCTGGTCTGGAAGCATAAAAAAGAGAGTAAAAACTAGATTTTTTGAAAAAGCTATAGATATAGCAAACAAGATAATAGGCTGGAAGTTAGGGTAAGATAAAATCCTAGCTTCCTTTTTTTACAAAAAGAAGCATTGAAATTCTTATAAATATAAATCAGGACCTCGCTCTATTTTCAAAAAAATCTTGGTTTTGAAGGAACTAAAATCGTTCGCGGAATAAATTGTAAAGAATTATTATTCAATAGGCAATTTTCAGATAATTATTGAAATTTCTGTCAATTTATGATATAATCAATCGGACTAAATACGAGGTGACTTATGGCACATTTATTAGAAAAAACAAGAAAAATTACATCTATTTTGAAGCGCTCTGAAGAGCAGCTTCAAGAAGAGTTGCCATACAATGACATTACAAGACAGTTGGCAGAAATTATGGACTGTAATGCTTGTATTGTTAATAGCAAGGGGCGTTTGTTGGGTTACTTTATGCGGTACAAAACAAATAATGACCGTGTAGAAGCCTTCTACCAAACTAAAATGTTCCCAGATGATTATATTCGTTCTGCTAATTTAATTTACGATACAGAAGCTAATTTGCCAGTCGAGCATGAATTGTCCATCTTTCCGATTGAGACACAGTCGGATTTTCCAGATGGTTTGACAACTATTGCACCTATTCATGTTTCAGGAATTCGTTTGGGATCTTTGATTATTTGGCGAAATGACGAAAAATTTGATAATGATGATTTGGTCTTAGTTGAAATTTCAAGTACCGTTGTGGGCATTCAGTTATTGAATTTCCAAAGAGAAGAAGATGAAAAGAATATCCGTCGTCGTACAGCAGTGACAATGGCAGTAAATACTTTGTCTTATTCAGAATTACGGGCTGTTTCAGCTATCCTAGGAGAGCTGAATGGAAATGAAGGGCATTTGACAGCTTCAGTCATTGCTGACCGTATTGGAATTACGCGGTCTGTTATTGTCAATGCCTTGCGTAAGTTAGAGAGTGCTGGGATCATTGAGAGTCGTTCTTTGGGAATGAAAGGGACCTATCTGAAAGTGTTGATTCCAGATGTTTTTGAGGAAATTAAAAAGAGGGACTACTGATGGCAAAAGCGCTAATTTCCATTGATTATACAGTTGATTTCGTGGCAGACGAGGGAAAGTTGACAGCTGGAGCTCCTGCTCAGGCAATTTCTGAAGCCATTGCCCAAGTAACTGAAGAAGCCTTTGAGCGTGGGGATTATATCTTTTTTACTATTGATGCCCACGATGAGAACGATACCTTTCATCCGGAAAGCAAGCTTTTCCCTCCCCACAATATCAAGGGAACTAGTGGTCGCAACTTATATGGACCTTTGGCAGATTTCTATGAGAAACATAAAGGAGATCCTCGGGTCTTTTGGATGGATAAGCGCCACTATTCTGCTTTTTCTGGGACGGATTTAGATATTCGCCTGAGAGAAAGACATGTAGATACGGTCATTTTGACAGGAGTCTTGACGGATATTTGCGTTATGCATACGGCGATTGATGCCTATAATTTAGGCTATCATATCCAAGTAGTGGAACCTGCTGTGGCTTCGATTTCAGAGGAAAATCACAAATTTGCCCTCAATCACTTGCAAAATGTACTAGGTTCGACTATAATAGAAACAATTTAAAAGTAAAAGAGAAGCAGAGTAGGTTTGCTAACTTGCACAGAGAGCGCTGGAAGCTGAGAGTAGCGCCAAGAAGGCAAAATTCGAAGAACATGTTTCATAATCTTTTGCGTGATAAAGCGCAAACGTTGCTCACGTTACGAGCTTAGAGGCTACCTTCTTAGGTGGCAAATAACAGTGGTACCACGGTTTTCGTCTGTTTTACAGAGCAAGCCGTGGTTTTTTCTATATCTCTAAGATTTCATTCAAAATAGAAAACAAAGTTCGATCCAAGGCTTTTCGATCAATCATCAGGGAAATTGATAATTGGATTTCTATAATAGCTGTGTGTACTACGGTATAGGCAATCAAGAATATAGAAAAAGAAATTTTTACGAAATGAGAGTATAAAGAAAGAGAAAGAGATGAAAGAAATTTTTATCGGAAACTATGGTTTAGAGCAGGTCGGACAGACTATAACAGCACAAGGCTGGGTGGCCAATATCCGCAATCACGGTAAGTTGGCCTTTATTGAGTTACGGGACCGCGAGGGTTTGCTTCAGGTTTTTGTTAGCGGTGAGATTGAGGACTTTACTAAGCTGGAAGAAATCGGCAAGGAAGATCTTATTGCAGTGACTGGACAAGTGGTTCAGCGTGAAGAGCGTTTTATCAATAAGTCCATTAAGTCTGGTCAGGTTGAGCTGAGAGCTGAAAAAATTGAAGTCATTTCTAGTAGCAAGGCCTTGCCTTTTGAACTAGACCAACATGCCCATACAGGGGAAGACCTGCGTCAAAAATACCGCTACCTGGACTTGCGCCGTGAGAAGATGACGCATAACCTTAAACTTCGTCATCAGGTCACATCAACTATTCGAGAATATTTGAATGGTTTGGACTTTTTGGAAGTGGAGACGCCTTATCTGACTAAGTCAACTCCTGAAGGTGCTAGAGACTTCTTGGTTCCTAGTCGGGTCTATAAAAATCAATTCTACGCCTTACCACAGAGTCCACAGATGCTCAAGCAACTGCTGATGGGAGCTGGCCTTGAGCGTTATTATCAGATTGTTCGATGTTTCCGTGACGAAGACTTGCGGGGGGACCGGCAGCCAGAGTTTACTCAGGTGGATTTGGAGTTGAGTTTTGCAAGCGAAGAAGAAATCCGAGCTCTGGTTGAAGCTATGCTCAAGGCTGTTGTCAAGAAAACTCATGGTTTAGAGCTGACGGAAGCTTTTCCGACGATCAGCTATGAAGAAGCAATGAGTCGCTTTGGCTCTGATAAGCCAGATACACGCTTTGGTTTAGAGCTGAAGAGTTTGACGGATTTATGCCAGTCCAATGACTCGCTTCTCATCAAGAAAGCCTTGGATAACCAAGAGGAAGTGATGGGAATCTGTGTGCCAGACGCGGCTAGTGCTTTTAGTAAGAAACAACTGAGTCATTACTATCAGGAAATGAAGGAATTTGGTTGTAGCCGCTTTGCCAGCCTCAAGGTTGAAAATGGCCAGTTGGTTGGTGATTTGGCTAGCACCTTTGAAGCTGAAAGTCAGGAGGTACTGACACGTTTTGAGGCCAAGGATGGAGATTTAATCCTGCTAGTCATGGCTAAGAAGCGTCGAGCTCAGGAAGCTTTGGGACATCTTCGCCTAGAAGTCGCAAAAGCTTTAGACTTGATTGATCCGAGTCTGCTTCATTTCCTCTGGGTTGT
>ERZ772766.1091-NODE-1091-length-15002-cov-4.273834_pt1 | contig 15002 bp, 5 predicted proteins | sample MGYA00511379_ERZ772766 | MGnify/ENA primary metagenome ERZ772766 (study PRJEB29015, sample SAMEA2737895) | human oral metagenome | biome: human oral; feature: human-associated habitat; material: dental | place: China | collected 2116 ...
CCGTTCTCACGAGCAATAAGTACCGTTCTCACGACGAACAAGTACCGTTCTCGCGGGAGGCGAGGGTGGGGCGGGTGGTGTCAGGGAACCTGGACGCACTGGCGCACTACCGGGGAGAGCCTGCCGCTGGCCGCTACCGCCTGCACCTCCACGCAGTTCTCCCCCGGTACCGCCGGGACGCGGGCCAGGTTCTTCTCGGCCCGCTCCGTCAGGTCCGTCTGACCGGGTCGGGTCGCCGTGTACACGAAGTAGCGGGCCTCGGGGTGCGCCCCCGACTGCCCTGCCTTCCCCGCCGTGGCGGCCGACGACGCCTTGACCCCGTCGGTCCAGGTCCACACCACCTCGGAGCCCTCGACCTGCCCGGTCAGGCCCGTCACCGGCAGGGGCAGGACGTCCACGGCCTCCTGCGGCCCGTCCGAGTACCCCACCGGGGTACCGGCAGGGGCCAGGTGGACCGACCTGCCGCCGCCCGTCAGCATGGCCACCCCCACCCCGGCCGCCATGACCGCCGTCACCACCGCCAGGACCAGGCCCCGCAGGGGCAGGCGCCGCCCCGGCTCCGGCACGCTCTGGGGACGCGGGCCCGTGGCCTGTGCCCGGGGCTCCTCGGACCAGCTGTCCTGCTGGGGGACCACCGCCTGGTCCTGGAAGTCGAAGTTGGGGGTGCGCAGGCGGGTGCGGTCGGCGTCGACCGCGGCCACCGCGTGCAGACGGGTGCCCTCCCCCGCCCCGGAGGCACCCGCCCCGGGGCCACCCCCCAGCACGGCGGCCCCCGCCGCGCCGACTCCCCCACCCAGCTGCATGGGGGTGACCGGGCGGCCCATGAGCCGCTGGACCTCCTGGAGCCCCTCCCCCAGGGCCACCGCCGAGGCGGTGCGCCGCAGCGGATCCAGGTCCATCGCCTCACGCAGGACCGTCTCCAGGAGCCCGGGGGCGTCCTGGCGCCCCAGGGCGCGGATCCGCCCCGAACGCACCCGGCGGGCCACCTCCACGGGCCGGTTGTCCCCCAGGGGGTCCTCAAAGGGACTGCGCCCGCTGAGCAGGGTCCAGGTGGTGGCCGCCAGCGCCCACACGTCCTGCGTGGGGTGGGCGTGGGCCTGGGAGTCCTGCTGCTCCGGGGGCGCCCACAGCACGGAGAAGCCGTCCACCAGGCCGCTCTCCAGGGCCCCGACCCGCGCGGCCACCCCGAAGTCCCCCAGCACCGGGCGGCCGTAGGCGTCCAGCATGAGGTTGCCGGGCTTAATGTCCCGGTGGACCAGGCCGCAGCGGTGCAGCACCTCCACGCCCCCGCAGACCTGGACCATCATGTCCAGGGCCTGGTCCACCGCCAGGGGGCGGGAGCGGACCTGGTCGCCGATGTCGGCCACCGGGCAGTACTCCATGACCAGGTAGGGGCGGGCGTCATCGGTCACGCCCACGCCGTGGAGCTCGACGACGGCCGGGTGACCACCCACGGCGGCCAGGGCGTCGGCCTCCCGGCGCAGCTCCTCGACACCGGCCTGGTCCCCCGGGCTGCGCACGACCTTGATCGCCACGTCCCGGGAGGGCAGGAGCTGGTGGTACAGGTGGACGTCGGCGAACCCCCCGGAGCCCAGCGCCCTCACCCAGGTGTACCCGGTAATGGCGGGGGCGGTGGTCCCGGGCGCGGCAAGGTGGGTCATGGGGTGTCCTTCCGGCGGCTGCGTACCAGGGTACGCAGTACGCGACGTCGTACGTTCCGGGCGCCCCGGCCACCTACCCGGCCCAGCAGACGTCCCAGGCCGGTACGCCCGGTGGGGCCCAGGCCGAGGTGGTCCTCGGGGGCGCGACGGCGGCGCCCGGAGCGGCGGGCCGCGCGGCGCAGGGCGCGGCGGACCCACAGCGAGCGCGGGGTCAGGGCCCGGCGCACCCGGGTCAGGGGGCGCGCGGTGCGGCGCAGGGTGCGGCGCAGGGCGTCGACCTCGCGCCAGGCGGCGGCCGCGTCCTGCCTGCTGGCAGCCTCCGGCCCGAAGCTGGCGGTGTCCGCCCGGCGGGCGATCGCCACCGTGACCGGGACGTCCTCCAGGTCGGCGTCCCAGGGGGGCACGGCGGCCGTCGTGGGAGGCGAGGGCGTGTCCGGGTCCAGGTCGGTGTCCCGGGGTACGGGCGCCCAGCCAGTCTGGTCGGCCCGCTCACCCTGGCTGGCCGTGCTCTCCCGAGCGCCCGTGCCCGCCCCGGAGGGGGCGCCCCCGGGGCGTGGTGCGTCCTCGCCGAGGGGCGCGTGGCTGGCACCCGACCCACCGGGGGGCGCACCGTCACCGTGCTCGCCCCCGCTGGCACGCTCCCTCGTGTCCGGGCCCGCCCCGGAGCGTGCGCCCAGGGCGTCGGCCAGCGCCCAGGCCGCCTCCTGACGGGTCTGGTGGGCGGGCACCCGCAGCCCGGCGTCAGTGGCCAGGTCCACGACCTCGTCCCAGGAGCCGGCCAGGGCGGCGGCGGGCGGCCCCTGGCGGCGTCGGCGTCGTCGCAGGGCCTTGAGCAGCACGATCCCGCCCGTGGGCCCCACCAGGAGCAGGAGGCCGCCACCCACCGCGGCCACCAGGCCCCAGGGGAGGGTGTCCCCGCCCTCCTCCTCGGGGGCCACGTCCCGCTCCGAGGACGCCGGCGGCAGCTCCACCGGCTCGTCGGGCGGCTCAGGCGGCTGGAGGACCTGGGGGCGGGGCACGGAGCGGGGCCTGGTGACCTCCGTCTGGGGGGTCTGGTCGCGCGGCGGGGTGGGGTCGAAGACCTGCCAGCCGACGCCGTCGAACTCCACCTCGACCCACACGTGCACGTCGTGCCCGCGCAGGTCCACGTCCCCGCCCCGGCCCTGGGGGTACAGGCCCATGACGACGCGGGCGTTGACGCCCAGGGAGTGCAGCATGAGGGCCATGAGGGCGGCGTACTGCTCGTCGTCCCCAATGAGCCGGTCCGCCTCGATCATCCGCTGGAGGCGGTCGGCGCGGTGCCCGGGCCGGGAGGCGGCGGTGTCCTGGTCGGAGTAGAAGCCGTTCTGGGACAGGTAGCGCTCAATGGCGCGGGCCCGCCCCAGGGGGGTCTGCTCGGTGCCCGTGACCTTGGAGGCCAGCAGGGCCACCCCTGCGGGCACGTGGGTGTCCCGCAGGGCGGGGGTCGGGGCGCCCACGTCCCGGAGCTGGCCGTCGGACCAGGTGGGGCCGACCTGGGCCGACAGCTCGTAGGCGCGCCGGCCCGCGGGGGCGGTGGTCAGCAGGGCCTGCGCCCAGCGGTCCAGGTGCAGGCCGTCCTGCTGCCCGACCGCGCCGTCACCGGTGAAGGCCAGGGCGGTGGGGGCCCCGAGCGAGGGCAGCCACGGCCCGACGAGCCCGGAGGTGGACACGGTCAGCCGGGCCGCCGTGGAGCCCTGGGGCGCCCTGGTGGCGGGCATCTGGTCGCCCACGGGCACGTAGCCGTCGTCGCGGTGCGTGCCCGCCGGGCTCATGGCGAAGGTGGTCCCGTCGTAGACGTCCATGGCCCCCAGGCGCAGGCGGGCGTCGTCGGGCAGGCCGGTGACCCGCGCCAGGACGTCCTCCTTGAGGTCCGTCTCGTAGTGGCGGGAGGCGGCTAGCGGCGAGGGGTACTGGCGGGTGTCCAGGGGCGGGGCCATGACGTCGCGGCCCACCACGCGCGGCCCGGTGGACCACAGCAGGGTGGTGGCGGGCAGGCACACCGCCCCCGCCAGGGCCAGGACCACCAGGGCGGCGAGCGTTCGCCGCCCGGCGTGGACGGCGGCCAGGGAGCCCCGGGTGGTGGTGGCCCTGGTGGTGGTCGTCCCCAGCTGGGTGCGGCCCACGCGCACGTCCACCCCCGAGGCGAATCGGCGCTGCTGGGCGGCCCACGCCCACCACCCCAGGACCCCCGTGTACCACAGCGCCACGGGCCAGGGGGCGGGGGTCCTCCCCGAGGGGCCGAACGCGATCCCGAGCGCGCCCAGGACCATGACCGGCACCGTGCCGAGCACCGGCCGGCGCAGGCGCACGGTGACCAGGCCCGCGGCCAGGGAGCACAGCAGGGCGCTGACCCAGGGCATGACGGCGGGCCCCAGGTAGGCGCTGGCCGGGGGCGTGAGGGTCAGCAGGTCCTTCCAGGACTGGACGGTCTGGACCACCAGGAGCTGGACGGTGCGCCCGGTGGGGACCACCCCGCCCAGGGTCGTGGAGGGCAGGGCCGCGACCCCGCCCACCAGCAGGTGGGAGGCCAGGACCACGGCGAGCGTGGACAGGGTGTCCCAGCGCCAGCGGCTCGCGGCGGCGGCGACGAGCAGGCCGGTGACCGCCCCCAGGCCCGCGGCCCGCACCCCCGCCCCCTGGCCGAAGACCGGCTCGTGCAGCAGGACGGTGGGGACCGTCAGGAGCGCCAGGACGCCCAGGTGCCACAGGGGCGCCTGGTCCGCCCGTCCCCGTCCCCGACGCCACCAGGGGCGGGGACGGGCCGGGGCCCGGAAGATCCTGCCCGGGGCCGTGTCCCCGCCGCCCGTCGCGCCCCCACCGCTACCGCTCCCGGCGCCCGTGGCCGCGCCCGCCGTACGCCCGCGGGAGCCGGTGCCCCGGCCGTCCCCGGCACCCGGGTCAGCGCCCGCCTCGCGTCTGCGGGAGTCGGACGGTGGCGCCGGGCTCATGACAGCCCCCCGGAGGCCAGGGCCCGGGGGAGGTCCTCCAGGCCGGGGCAGTCCACGATCCGCCCCTGCCCGGCCCGACGCCGCCGCGAGGCGGCCTGCGGGCGTATGCGCAGGATCCCGGTGACCACGTCGGGGTGGGCCAGGGTGGTCAGGCGGGCGGCCTCGTCGTCGGAGGTGGCCGGGCTGACCACGACGGTCAGGACGGAGGTCCCGGGCCGCTCGGCCAGGGCCTGGAGCACCGTGTCCACCAGGGGCTGGCCGTCCACGGTGTCGAGCTCGGCCAGGGCGTCCAGCATCCCCACGGGCGAGCCGGTGGGCACCCACCCCCCCGAGCTGCGCAGGGACACCGTCCGGGAGCGGGACAGGCCCGCCAGGGCCAGGGAGGCGGCCGCGGACAGGGCCGTCTCCAGGTCGTCCCCGGACCACGAGCCGCGACGGGTGTCCACCACCACCAGGTGGTGGGAGCGGCGCGTCTCCTCGTACTGGCGCACAATGAGGCGCCCCAGGCGGGCGGTCGTGGGCCAGTGGACGTGGCGGCGGTCGTCACCGGGCTCGTAGTCGCGCAGGGTGTGGAAGGAGACGTCGGAGGAGGACAGGCGGGCCGTGGTCACGCCCTCGGTGTCCGCCTGGAAGCCGGTGGCGTCAAAGGGCACGTGGACGGTGCGGGGGTGGACGTGGAGGGGCTCGGGACGCCCCCAGACGGTGACCCGGCGCACCAGGCCCAGGGCGTCGGCGCGCACCGCACGGGCCGGGCCGACCATAATGACCCCGCGGCGCCGGGTGACCACGGAGAAGACCTCGTTCCACTGGGACCGCGCCCCCAAGGGCGGTACCAGGAACTGCCCGGCCCCGGTGCCGATGGGCAGCTCGATGACGCCCCCGCCGCTGCGCCGGGAGCGCCGGTTGGTCACCGTCATGTCACCCACCGCCGTCTGCCCGGCGACCACGCGCCGGGTGGGCAGGCTCAGGGCGATGGCGTGCGGGCTGCGTACCAGGACCTGGGCCACGGCCATGACCAGGACCGCCAGGGAGCACCAGGCGACCACCTCGGCCTCCACCCAGCCGGCGCCCCAGGCGGTCAGGGCCCCAGCCGCACCCACGACGGCCACGGCCCAGCCGGTGGGGGTGACCGCGGCCAGGGGGGCCAGGAGCCGTCCCACGGGCACGGCCCGCAGGCCCGCGGCCACCACCGTGCGGGCCCGGCCCGTAAGCGTGCGCGGCCGCACCGTCACACACCCACGGCGGGGGCCGGGACGGTGGTCAGCGCCCGGGCGATGACGCCCTGGGCGGTGGCCCCGGAGAAGGCGGCGTCGGGGTCGACGACGACGCGGTGGACCCACACCGGGCCCGCCAGGGCCTTGACGTCGTCGGGCAGGACGAAGTTGCGTCCCTGGGCGGCGGCCCAGACCCTGGCGCAGCGCACCATGCCGATGGTGCCGCGGGTGGACACCCCCAGCAGGGAGGACTCGTCGTCCCGGGTGGCCTCGGCCAGGGCGGCCACGTAGTCCAGGACCGCCCGGTCGGTGTGGTTGCCCGCGGCCAGGGAGGCCAGGGCGGTGACCTGCTCGGCGCTGAGCAGGGGCTTGACCAGCCGGGAGCGGTCGGGGGCGGCGGCGCCGTCGAGCACCTCGATCATGGCGGTGCGTGAGGGGTAGCCCACCGAGGTCCGCATGAGGAAGCGGTCCAGCTGGGCCTCGGGCAGCGGGTAGGTGCCGGCCTGCTCGACCGGGTTCTGGGTGGCCATGACCATAAAGGGGCGCGGGGCCGGGTAGGTGGTGCCCCCCACCGTCACCTGGGACTCCTCCATGACCTCCAGGAGGGCGGACTGGGTCTTGGGGCTGGCGCGGTTGATCTCGTCGGCCAGCACGATCTGGGCGAAGACGGGGCCGGCGTGGAAGCCCCACTCCCCCGTCTTCTGGTCGTACATGCTCACCCCGGTGATGTCGCTGGGCAGCAGGTCGGGGGTGAACTGGATCCGCGAGTGCGACCCGGATATGACGGCCGCCATGGCCCTGGCCAGGGCGGTCTTGCCGGTCCCGGGGGCGTCCTCCAGCAGGAGGTGGCCGCCGGCGAGCATGGTGGTCAGGGCCAGGCGGATGGTGGGCACCTTGTCCAGCAGGGCCACGGAGACGCCGTCGACCAGCCCGGCGAAGGTCTGGGCGAAGCGGGTGGCGTCCTCGGTACTGATCGGCATAGGGGGTCCTTCAGGATGGGTGGGAGGCGGGCAGGAGGAGCGCTCAGCCGGTGCAGGAGACCAGCTCGTCCGCGTGCTCGGTCAGCTCGTCCTGGCTGGTGTAGGTCACCGCGATCCCCGAGCGGCGCCTGGTGGCGTCGCGCAGGGTCGCGCTCACCGGTGGCACGCCGGGCAGGTCGGTGGAGAAGGTGCAGGTCATCTGCCCCAGTGAGGTGGGCCAGGAGCTGGGGGTCACGGAGTAGGTGCGGCAGTCCGCCCCGGCCCCCGCCTCGTCGCCCTGGCAGGTCTCGGGGGCCAGGGTCAGGGCCGGCAGGGTCGTGGTGGTGGTGCTGGCCTGCTGGGAACCCAGGGAGTTGGTGAGAGTGAGCGTGATCACGTGCCCCTTGCCGGCCTCCAGGCCGGTGGCGGTGTAGGCCCCGGTCTCCGCCTGGTTGGTGGCCACACTCTGCCCGTCCACGGCCACGGAGGCGGTGGCGGCGGGGCTGGAGGCCTCCGGCACGCTCCAGGAGAACTGGACGGAGGTGGAGGTGACCTTGGTCACTGAGATGCCGGGCCGGGACGGGGTGCTCTGGGCGCTGGCGGTCACCGGCCCCAGCACCGTGGAGTAGGCGGTCACCCCCTGGGCGTTGACGCCCCGCTGGCGCACCGACAGGCTCACGGGCGCGTTGGTGCCCACGTTCACGACGCCGTCATCGGGCAGGTCCCTCCAGGAGCCGCCGTCCACGCAGTACTCCAGGAAGAGGCTGGACAGGCCGTAGCCGCCCCCGGCGGCCCGGGACACCCCGGAGACCTTCAGGGTCCCGTAGGAGCCGGTGGGGGCCACGCCCAGGGTGCCGTCGGGCACGGGCGGCGCGCCGACCACGTGGACCCACCGCTCCGGGGAGGTGGCGCAGTCCCCGGCCTGGGTGCAGACCTGGACGGTGACCCGCGCCTGGGTGTCGGCCACCGGGACGCTGAGGTCGACCGACCCGTCGGTGGCGGGCACGGTGGTGCTCACCGTGCCCACGGCCACGGTGGCGGTGGTGAAGGCCCGGCCGTTGTCCCGCCCCAGGGTCCAGGCCACGTGGACCGAGGCGTGGTCCCCGGCGCCCCCGGTGCTGGTCACGTCGGTGACCACGGGGGCGTCGGGGGGCCCGTAGGGGACCACCTGGGTGGCCGGGGACGGCCCGGAGGGCTGCTCGGCATTGTTGTGGGCGGTCACGGTCACCGAGTAGGTCCGCCCGTTGGTGAGCCCGTCGAAGGTCACCGAGCGCTCGGCGCCGCCCACCTCCCTGGTCTGCCCCCCGGCCAGGGACACCGTGTAGCCGGTGATCGCGGAGCCCTCGTTGGCCGGCTCCTGCCAGGTCACGGTGACCCTCCCGCTGCCGGAGGGGACGACGACGGGGGCTGCGGGGGCTGCGGGGGCGGTGTCAATGAGGACGGCGGGCGAGGCGGCTGATGCCGGGGAGTCCCCGACGTCGTTGTGGGCCACCACGGTGAAGGAGTGGCGCACCCCGTTGGACAGGCCCGTGAGCTCGCAGGAGGCCACCGTGCAGGTGTAGTCCTCGCCGGTGGCGGCGTCGGTGACGGTGAACCCGGTGATCGGGGCGCCGTTGTCCGCCCCGGGGTCGAAGGTCACGAAGGCGTGCCCGGCCCCGGCGGCCGAGACCCGCACGTTCGTGGGGGCCTCGGGGCGGTCGCGCACCACCAGGCGGACCCGGCCCTCCACCACGCGGTCGGCGTCACCGGTGGCGTCCATGAGGCGGTAGGTGACCGTCATCTGGCCGCGGAAGCCGGTGGCGGGGGTGATGTTCAGGGTGGTCCCCTGGGGGTCGACCGTGCCCTGGCCCACCTGCACCGAGGAGCCCACCACGCGCAGGGGCGTGCCCGGGAAGGGGTTGATCGTGTACTGGGTGAGGTCCACCGCCTCGGTGCCCCCGGAGCGGGCGGCCGTGATGACGGCGTCGGAGACCTGGGTGAGCGCCCGGGTGGAGGCCACCAGGGTGACGGGCACCTGGGCCGTGACGGCCCCGGAGCCGTCGTCCACGGACACCGTCAGGGAGCCCAGCGGCCCCTTGGCCTGGCCGGCGTCGGCCCGCACCGACAGGGTGTGGCCGCTCAGGGAGGCGCTCACCCCGACGGGGACGTCGGAGACCTGGTAGGTAAAGCCCGCGGGGTCGGCGCCCTCGGGGTCGTCCACCATGAGGGAGAGGTCCTGGGTGACGGCGTCCTCCCCGGCGGCCACCCGTATGAGGGTGGGGCGCAGGGTGGGCGGGTTGTTGCGGGTGCTCTCCACCTCCAGCGGCAGGGTCAGGGAGGCCGAGGTGGCCGAGTCGTCCTCGGCGGCGCCGTCGCGCGCCGTGAAGGACACCGAGGTCTTGCCGTAGTAGTCCGCGGCCACGCGGAAGGTGAGGTGGTACTCGTCGGACAGGCGTATGCCGGGGTCCACGCCCACCGAGGCGCCCAGCGTGGAGGCGTCGGTGACCCGCGCGCTGCGGCCCGGGCGCACCAGGACGTAGTCGCGCACGTCCAGGGTCACGTCCTGCCCGGAGCGGACCCGCACCGGCAGGCGGGTGGCGTCCAGGACCGGGGCGGAGCGGTCGGCCCCGGGCACCGAGACCAGGGCGGAGGCGCTCAGCCCGTCGGCGTCGGTGACGGTGTAGACCACCAGGCGGCGCCGGGCGCCGGGGGTGATGAGCAGGCTCGAGCCGTCCACCGCCACCCCCTCGCCGTGGGCGGTCACGCTCAGGGAGGAGCGGTCCCCGTCGGGGTCCTCGTCGTTGGCCAGGACGTCGATACGCACCTGGCCGTGCTCGGGCAGCTCGGAGAGCAGGACGTTGTCGTCGCGGGCCACCGGCGCGGCCAGGGGCGCGTCGGCCGAGACGTTGACCGTCAGCGTGCCCCGCCCGCCCCCGCCCCGCCCGTCGGAGATCCCGTAGGAGACCAGGTAGGAGCCCTCGGCGGCGGGGGTGGTCACGCTCACGTAGTTCCCGGTGGTCGTGGCGGCCAGCACAGGGGACTCCAGGGAGCCGGGCACCAGGGCGACCGGGTCGCCGTCGGCGTCGATGTCGTTGGCGGTCACGGGCACCGACAGGCGCGGGCCCGGGCGGGCCCGTACGACGTCGTCCTGGGCCACCGGGTCCTGGTTGACCTGCGAGGGCGGGGCGATGCCCACCCGCACCCGGGCCGAGGCCTGCTTGCCGCGGCTGTCCTCGACGGTGTAGGTGAAGACGTCGGTGCCCGTGGTGTCCCGGGCGGGGGTGTACTCCAGCCACCCGGTGCCCAGCTCCACCGTGCCCTTGGTGGGGGACTGGGCCACGCCCACCAGGCTGACGGAGTCCCCGTCGGGGTCGGTGCCGTTCAGGGGCACGGGGATGCGGGTGGTCTCCCCCGTCACCGCCCAGGCGGTCAGGGCCTGGGGCTGGGGGGCGTTGTTGGCCTGGTCGGAGGCGATGACCTCGAAGGTCACCGTGGAGGTGGCCAGGTTCCCCGAGGAGTCGTGGACGCTGTAGGCCACCTGGAGGGTGCCCGGGGAGGTGCCCGCCTCCAGGCGCACCAGGTTGCCGGTCACGAAGGGGGTCCCCACCGGGCTGGGGGTGTAGACCAGGTCGGGGTCCACGCTCAGGGGCAGGCCGGCGGGCGAGGTGTCGTTGGCCAGCACGTTGACGCTGCCGACGTCACCGACCTGCACCTTGGCCCAGTCCGCCTGGAGCTGGGGCGGGCGCTTGTCGTCCCGGGCGGGGGCGGGCACCACGGTGACGTAGGCGGTGGCGGTGGCCTGTCCGTTGGACACCGAGTAGCGCAGCGACGCCGGGGCGTCCAGGCCGGAGGGGGCCGAGACCCGCAGGAGGTGGCGGTCCACGAGGGTGACCTCCAGGCGGCCGTCGCCGGGGGCCTCCACGCTCTGGATGACCAGCACCCCGCCGGAGGGGTCGGAGTCGTTGCCCAGGGGCGCCACGAGGCTGGAGCCCCCGGCCGGCAGCACCGCCAGGTCGTCCTCGGCCACGGGCACCGCCTGCTCGTCCACGGGGACCACGTCCACGCGGATGACCCCCAGGGCGGTGGACGGGCCGTCGGTGACCGTGTAGGTGATCTGGTGGGTGCCCGGGGCGGTGGCGGTCAGGCTCACCGTGCCCAGCGCCAGGTCAGGGGTCAGGGTGGTGCCCGCGGGGGCCACCGACAGGGAGACCAGGGACAGGGGGTCCCCGTTGGCGTCGGTGTCGTTGGCCAGGGGCTCCAGGGTCAGGGGCTCGCCCACCCGGGCCACGTAAAGGTCCGCGTTGGCGGTGGGGGGCACGTTGCCGGCGTCCTGGACGTCCACGGTCAGGGTCCCGGTGGTGGACGCCCTGCCGTCGGAGACCACCACCGTGACCTCCCTGGGCCCCGGCCCGCCGCCCAGGTCCCGTACCGAGACCGTGCCCTCCTCGGTGTAGCGCACCTCGGTCCCCTCCGGGGCGGTGGCGGAGGACAGGTAGACCTGGTCGCCGTCGGGGTCGATCCAGTCGGCCAGGACGTTGTAGTCCGTCTGGGCCCCGGCCCCCAGCCGGAGGGAGGGGTCACGCAGCTGGGTGGGGCCCTCGTTGTCCGACCAGGGGTGGACGGTCACGGTGACGGTCGCGGTGTCCGCGGCCTGCCCGTCGGAGGCCTCGTAGGTGAAGGTGGTCGAGCCCGTGGCGTCCTCCTCCACGTCGGTGACCTGCAGGGCCCGCCCGCCCCGGGTGGCGGCCACCGAGCCCAGGGAGGGGGTGGTGGTGGCCGTGGCGGTCAGGACGTCGCCGTCGGCGTCGGAGTCGTTCTGCAGCACGGGCAGGGTGGTGGTGCGTCCCGGGCGCACCCCGAAGGAGTCGTCCACGGCGTCGGGCGGGGTGTTCTGCTCATTGCGGTGGGGGTCGGCGATCTGGTCGGTCTGCTCCGGGGAGTCCTCCTGGTCCTCCTTCTCGGCCAGCTGCTTCTCCACCTCGTCCCAGTCGTCCATGAGGACCATGTTCTCCTCGGGCAGCCACACCGAGCCCGAGCTGATGTCGTTCAGGACGATACGGGTCCGGTTGGTGCGGAACACCAGCTGGTTGCTGGCCGCCATGAGGGTGTCCACCACCATGGCGGTCGAGGCGCCCGGGTCGTCGCACACCCGCTGGTAGGCGCCCGACCCCGCCCACGCGGCGTAGGCGCAGCCCTGGTGGCGCACGGGAGGGGCCGGGGCGCCGGTGCGCCCGTCGGCGGTGGCCGGGGTGGTGGTGACCTCCCCGCCGTCCAGGGGGACGGACAGCAGGGCCGAGCCGGTGGAGACCAGGACCGAGTCGGAGGCCGGCCCGGGGGCCTGCAGGACGGCGCCCGTGCCCACGCCCTGGGCGCTGAGGTCACGCACCGAGCCGTCAGGCAGGACCAGGGTCCCGGAGTCCGCGTCCAGGCCCACCGGCCGGTCGCCGACGACGGTCAGGGACAGGCTCGCGCCCTGGGCCAGGCCGGTGAGGCGGGTGGTGCGCACCGAGTCGAGGCTGCCGGTGGGGGCGACGGTGACCATGAGCCCCGCCGCCGCGGAGGCCGCCACGACCGTGCCGTCCTGGGCGGCGCTCACCGTACCCCGCCTCAGGCCCGTGGACAGCGCCGAGGACTCGGTCAGGGCCGCGGCGGGGGACCGGGCGTCGACCACCCACAGGCTGCCCTCGTCGGGGTCGAGCAGCCCCACCCGGTCCCCGCCCTGGACGGCCAGGGTCCGCCCCGGCAGGGAGGTGGCCGCCCCCAGGGCCGCCTCGGCCACCTGCACCGGGGCCACCGAGTGCGCCGTCAGGTCCGAGAAGGTGACGGTCTCCCCCGCCTGGCCGATGTCGAAGTCCATGGTCCCGGCGCGCAGGGCGGCGTCCAGCGTGCGGGAGTCGTAGTTGAGGTGGCCGACCATCTGCTTGGCCTCGTTGGTCACCCAGACGCCGCCGTCGTCCACGTCCACCTCCGTGGTCCGCACGCCGGGGTGGGCCAGGGCCATGACGCCCACGCCCAGCACCAGGGCGAGGACGAGGAGGGAGGGCAGGTGCCGCGCCGTCAGGGACCTGGGGGAGGTCATGGTCACCTCGGGGAACTCAGTGGGTGCAGGGGAACGAGGCCAAGTGTGGCACACTCACCGACCCCGGGGCACAGGCCCTACCAGGACGCCGGGGTCGGCCGCCTCGCGGTGGGGCGGCCGACCCGCGGTGGGCCAGCCGGTCCCTCAGCCCATGACCGCCGCGCGCCCGGCCTCCAGGCGCGCCACCGGCACCCTGAAGGGCGAGCAGGAGACGTAGTCCAGGCCCACCCGGTGGAAGAACTCGATGGAGTCGGGGTCCCCGCCGTGCTCGCCGCACACGCCGAGCTTGATGTCGGGCTTGGTGCCCCGGGCGCGCTCCACGCCCAGCTCCACCACGCGGCCCACGCCCCGCTCGTCGATCGTCTCGAAGGGCGAGACGCCGAAGACCCCGGCGTCCAGGTACTCCCGGAAGAAGACGCCCTCGACGTCGTCACGTGAGAATCCCCACGTGGTCTGGGTCAGGTCGTTGGTGCCGAAGCTGAAGAAGTCGGCCTCCTGGGCGATCGTGTCCGCCGAGACCGCGGCGCGGGGCAGCTCGATCATGCAGCCGATCGGGAAGTCCAGCCGGTAGCCCGACTCGGAGCCCACCTGGGCCAGGACCGCCTCGACCCGCTCGCGCACGATCTGCAGCTCGCGCACGGAGCCCACCAGCGGGATCATAATCTCCGGGTGCGGGTCGCCCCCGGCGCGCAGGCGCTCGACGGCGGCCTCGGCAATGGCGCGCACCTGGAGCTCAATGAGCCCGGGCATGGTCAGCAGCAGACGCACCCCGCGCAGGCCCAGCATGGGGTTGGCCTCGTGGTTGCGCCGCACCACGGTCAGGAGGGCCTCGTCGGCCGGGTCCAGGGTGCCGCGCTCGCGGTCGAGGGCCACCTTGACGCTCAGCTCGGTCAGGTCGGGCAGGAACTCGTGCAGCGGGGGGTCGATGAGGCGCACCGTCATGGGCTTGCCGTTCATGGTCTCGAACATCTGGACGAAGTCGCCCTTCTGCAGGGGCAGCAGGGCGGCCAGGGCGGCCTCGCGCTCGTCCTGGCCGGAGGCCAGGATGAGGTTCTGGACGTACTGCTTGCGCTCGCCCAGGAACATGTGCTCGGTACGGCACAGGCCCACGCCCTGGGCGCCGCGGTAGAAGGCCTGGAGGGCGTCGTCGGGGGTGTCGGCGTTGGCGCGCACCGCCAGGCGACGGCGCTTGTCGGCGTGGCGCATAATCCGGTCCACGCTCGTGACCAGCTCCCGGGTGTCCACGTCCCCGGCGGTGTCCAGGGCCTCCTCCAGGCCGCGGCGCAGGTAGGTCATGACCGGGGAGTCCACCACGGCCACCTCGCCGAGGAAGACCTCCCCGGTGGTGCCGTCCAGGGCGATGGTGTCCCCCGGGCCCAGGACCCGGTCGTGCCCGGCCACGCGCAGGGTCCTGGCCTCGGCGTCGACCTCCAGGTCCTCGGCGCCGCACACGCAGGTCTTGCCCATGCCGCGGGCCACGACGGCGGCGTGGCTGGTCTTGCCGCCGCGGGCGGTGAGCACGCCGGCGGCGGCCACCATGCCGGGCAGGTCGTCAGGGTTGGTCTCGCGGCGCACCAGGATGACCGACTCCCCGGCCTCGGCGCGCTCGACGGCCTCGGCGTTGTCGAAGGCGATGTAGCCCACGGCCGCGCCCGGGGAGGCGGGCATGGCGCGGGTGAGCAGGTCGCGCTCGGAGTCCTCGTCGAACTGGGGGAACATGAGCTGGGTGAGCTGGTCGCCGGTGACGCGGGTGAGGGCCTCGTCCATGGTGATGAGCCTCTCGTCCACCAGCTGGGTGGCCACGCGGAAGGCCGCGGCGGCGGTGCGCTTGCCCACGCGGGTCTGCAGGAGCCACAGCCTGCCGCGCTCAATGGTGAACTCGATGTCGCACAGGTCGCGGTAGTGGGTCTCCAGCTTGCGCATGGCGGCCCGCAGCTCGTCGTAGGAGGTCTTGTCCAGGCGCTCCAGGTCCGCCAGGGACAGGGTGTTGCGGATACCGGCCACCACGTCCTCGCCCTGGGCGTTGACCAGGTAGTCGCCGTAGACGCCGCTCTGGCCGGTGGAGGGGTCGCGGGTGAAGCACACCCCGGTGCCGGAGGTCTGGCCCATGTTGCCGAAGACCATGGTGCACACGTTGACGG
>ERZ772766.1096-NODE-1096-length-14976-cov-6.321560_pt1 | contig 14976 bp, 17 predicted proteins | sample MGYA00511379_ERZ772766 | MGnify/ENA primary metagenome ERZ772766 (study PRJEB29015, sample SAMEA2737895) | human oral metagenome | biome: human oral; feature: human-associated habitat; material: dental | place: China | collected 2116 ...
AGGCGCCTGTTTGGTTCACTCCAGTCTGCGCGAGGATAAACAGGCGCCTGTTTGGTTCACTCCAGTCTGCGCGAGGGTAAACAGGCGCCTGTTTGGTTCACTCCAGTCTGCGCGAGGATAAACAGGCGCCTGTTTGGGTCTACGCAATCTGCGCGGTGGTAAACAGGCACCTGTTTGGTTCACTCCAGTCTGCGCGAGGATAAACAGGCGCCTGTTTGGGTCTACGCAATCTGCGCGAGGGTAAACAGGGCCCCTGCGGGGGCAGCGAAGTTTGGCCGGGTACCTCAAAGTTGGCTTGCGCTTTCGCTTCTGTTTTTTGTAACCCCAAATAGGCGCCTGCCGGGGGCGGGAGGTTTGTCGGGTACGAGGATAAACTCGTCTCGGCCTCGGCAGAGGCCTGCCGCAAGCCAAACGCATACTCGATGGGGGTGCCCAAAGCCTAACGTAAGGGCACAAAAAAAACGTGGAGCCGGAGGCGCTTTTCGCCTTCCCGATCTCCACGTAAAAAATTTCTTTTCAGTGTTGCTGCAGCGGGATTATACCGCTGCCGGATGAATAGCCTCTGAGGGGCAAACTGCTGCGCACGAACCGCAGTCGGTGCAGAGTTGTGGATTGATGAGGTAGATCTTACCTTCTGAAATCGCCTCTACGGGGCACTCGTCAATGCATGAACCGCATGCAACACAATCGTCATTAATTACGTAAGCCATATTTCTTTCCTGTTTTTGTAAGTCGGGGGCAAAGATAGACGAATCCCCAATAATGGGGATATAGGCGGTAAAAAATTTTTGGGTGAACGGGTCGGAATTGGGGGTGTTTGAAGGGGGAAAACACCGTTAGATGTGGCTCTACATCTCACTTTTGGCCGATTTTTTCCTCCAATGAATCGGAGGTGAGATTTATCCCCATTTTTTTCGCCATATCCCCATTGCCCCCCTGTTGTATCCCCATTGACTACCCCGTCCTCCTCGATCGTCTACCCTCCGATCAGATCTTCTTTCGGGGCGTGGTGGCCACGAATTCCTTGAGGTAAAATGGCTCGAAGTAGGCCGTGTCCACGAAGCGACGCTCAGCGTATGCACGCTCGGCGATGGGCACCATCTCAGCCGCCACAGGGGTGATCTGCCCGAGGAACGAGGCGCGGGGTGAGCGAATCACGTCGCGACATTTCTCCGCACCGTCGCCACAGAAGCAGACGTCCGCGTCGGCCAGCTCCGTGGCGAAGCTCTCCGGCGTGATGATCTCCGGGCGTGTCTCACAGAGCGGCTTGAGATTGCCGTCGAAGAGCGTCGCGTAGACCTCCATCCGGCGGGCGTCGATGAGGGCGCAATAGAGGCAGTCTGTGCGCCGGTGTACCTTCTGCGCCATGGCCGCGATCACTTCCGGCGTAGGGACGGCGATGAGTGGCACGCCCCAACCGACACACAGTCCTTTGGCGAGCGAGACGCCAATGCGCAGGCCCGTGTACGATCCCGGTCCGGCACTCACAGCCACGGCGTCCGGCGGTGTGCCGCCCATGTGCGTCAGCGTCTCCTCGGCGATGGCGCCGGCGTAGGCCGAGTGACTCATCGGTTCAAAAATGGTTTTAGCAAACATCACTTCGCCGTCCGTCGACCAGGCGACGGAGCAGAGTTTGCCCGATGTTTCGATATGCAGCAAGTTCATTTCTCTTGAGGTTTGTTGATGTGGGCGGCAAAAATAGAGACGTTGGGGAACGAGCGCCTACCTTTGCAGCCGTCGAGACGGCATGTCCGGCTTCCTCCAGGCATCACCCTTGCTCCCCATTACTGATAACTACCCGGCTACAGGCCGATAACTACGTATTATTATATGATTCAATCAATGACCGGCTTCGGTAAAGTCACCGCCGAACTGCCTGACAAGAAGGTGACCGTAGAAATCAAATCGCTCAACAGCAAACAGCTCGATCTCTCCGTGCGTATCCCCGCGGTTTATCGCGAACGCGAAATGCAGCTACGCAACGAGCTGCTGCAACGTCTGGAGCGTGGCAAGGTGGATCTGAACATCAATGTGGAATATATCGGCCGGGATACCTCCGCGCGGATCAACGCGGCGGCCGTCACGGGTTACTACGAGCAGATTCACGAGCTGGCGGGTCGCCTCGGCGTGCCCGAGCCTACGGACTGGTTCGCTACGCTGCTCCGGCTGCCCGAGACGGTGCGCAGTGAGGCCGGCGAGGTGAGTGAGGCGGAATGGCAAGCGGTGCACGGCGCCGTCAGCGAGGCTGTCACGCGACTGATCGACTTCCGCACGCAGGAGGGTGCCATGCTGCGCCGTGTCTTTGAGCAAAAGATTGGTATCATCGGCGATCTGCTCCGTGAGGTGGAGCCTTACGAGCAGGAGCGCGTGGAGAAGATCCGCGGTCGGCTGACGGAGAACTTGAAAAAGATCAACGACGTGGAGTATGACCGCAACCGCCTGGAGCAGGAGCTGATCTATTACCTCGAGAAGCTGGACATCAACGAGGAGAAGGATCGGCTGGCGAACCACCTCACTTACTTCCTCCGCACGCTCGACAGCGAGCACGGACAGGGTAAGAAGCTCGGCTTCATCGCGCAGGAGATCGGCCGTGAGATCAACACGCTCGGGTCGAAGAGCAACCACGCCGAGATGCAGATCATCGTGGTGCGCATGAAGGACGTGCTGGAGCAGATCAAGGAGCAAATCCTCAACGTACTGTAAGCGATGAAGCGAGGTAAGCTGATCATCTTCTCCGCGCCGTCGGGGGCGGGCAAGTCGACGCTCATTCGGCACTTGTTGCAGCAGGGATTGCCGCTGCGATTCTCCATCTCCGCCACCAGTCGGCCGCCGCGCGGTGAGGAGCAGGACGGGCGGGAGTACTACTTCCTCTCGCCCGACGAGTTTCGCCGGCGCATTGCCGCTGGCGACTTTTTGGAATACGAGGAAGTCTACAGCGATCGATTCTACGGCACGCTGCGCTCCGAGGTGGAGCGCATTCGTGAGCGTGGGGAGACGGTTGTTTTCGACGTGGATGTGGTGGGCGGATGCAACATCCACGAGCAATACGCCGGCGAGGCACTCTCGATCTTCGTCCGACCGCCGTCGGTGGAGGCGCTACGGGAACGGCTCGTGACGCGTGCCACGGACGCGCCGGAGGTGATCGAGGATCGGCTGCGGAAGGCGGAGTACGAGCTGACGTTCGCACCGCGTTTCGATGTGGTCATCCTCAACGACGATCTCGAGACGGCGCAGCGTGAGGTGGTGCGCGTGGTGCGGGAGTTTATCGAAGGATAGGGGAGGAGCCGACGGATGATGCGTCACGTGGGGATCTTTTCCGGGTCGTTCAACCCGATTCATATGGGGCACTTGATGCTCGCCAATTGGATGTGCGAGTACGGCGGTGTGGACGAACTGTGGTTTGTGGTCACGCCGCGCAACCCGCTGAAGTCTGAGTATGTGTTGCTCGACGATGCTTTCCGGCTGGAGATGACGCGGGCCGCCGTGGGGGATTATCCGCGGTTTCGGGTCAGTGATGTGGAGTTCGGATTGCCGCGACCGTCGTACACGATCCACACCCTGCGCACGCTGCGCGAGTCGCACGCCGACTGCCGATTCTCGCTCATTATTGGCGCCGACAGCTGGGCGGACATGGGGCGATGGCGCGACGCGGAGGCGCTCCGGCGTGAGTTCTCGCTCGTCGTCTATCCGCGTCCCGGTTATCCTGCCCCCGAGATCGCGCCGGACGAGACGGCCGACGTGCGGGCCATGGCGGCGCCGATGATGGACGTCTCGTCCACTTTCGTCCGCGAGGCCATCCGTGCGGGGCGCGACGTGCGATTCTTCTTGCCCGAAGGCGTGCGGCGGTATGTGCCGGAGATTGCGCGACGGTTGGCGGCGATGCGATAGCTGACGTCTCGCGACGCATAGTTCTAAAACGAAAAGCGGGGAGCGTGTTCCGACGGTTGGAACACGCTCCCCGCTTGGTTTGTGTGGCGTACGGGTCTATCTGATGTGATGGTTATGAAGCAACCATCTCGGCTTGCATCCGGAAGCCTTCGGGCACGGGTGTGTCTTCATCGAAGCGAAATTCAAATGCCAATTCGGGAAATGCTTTTCCCTCTTCGTGAAAGAGCTCCTTCATCTCTTCCTGAGCAATGTAGAGATCGTCAATGGCTTCTTGAACCGTGTCACCGTAGCCGGCAAGGCCAAAGCCCGGCATATCGTCCAGCATATAGCAGGCCAAGAAATCCTCGTCGCCCGGCTGCTTTTCTACTTGTATCGTCACTTTCTGTGCCATAATCATTTGAATTAAAGAATCTATTGCCCGAGTAAATTCTTGAGCAGTTTTCGATAGAGCCCAGTCCCCAGCTCTTTACTCCCATGTCTGGGGACGACTTCTTTCTTACCTGTTATTGGACTGTACCAAAGGTCGTGCCCTGCACCATGTCGATCAATTGTACACCCGGCTTTGATCAACATTTTGACGAATTGGCTGGTCTTCATACGTTATACCGTCTCCCAATCACCAATCTCCGCGGCACCAGAGCACTTCCCAATGCTTCTGGGTGGCGATGCCTTCGTTGCCGGCACTGGTGCGACCGGGGGGCAGGGCGTCCTCGTTGAGGATGAAGATATGGCCCGGTTCCTCCTCGGTGGTGCGGTCGGGCAGGGAGCGATAGAGCTCTTCGGTGGCGGCGTAGCTGAAGTCGTTGTCGCAGCAGTAGGCGGTGCGCAGGGAGTTGCAGCCGGAGAAGTCGAGGTTGGGGAGGTAATTCTTCCCGCAGCTCAGCTCGGTGAGCCAGGCGCAGCCGCGCAGCTGTAGTTCAGTGAGCTTGTTACGGTAACAGTAGAGGACGGACAGCTTGCGGCACATGGTCACGTCGAGCTTCGTGAGACCGTTGTTGATGCAGGCGATCATCTCCAGTTTGGGGCATTTGGAGAGGTCGAGGGCTGCCAGCAGATTGTCGCTGCAGTTGAGGCGCTCCAGGGAGGGGCAGCGCGAGACGTCGAGGGTGGTCAGGCGGTTGGAGTAGCACTCCAGGATGCGCAGGCTGGAGCAACCGCCTATGTTGAGCGTGGTCAGGGCGTTGTCGTGACACTCCAGGCTGCGGAGCAGCGTGTCGCGGCTACAGTCGATGGCTGTGATGCCGCCGCCGTTGGTGCTGCAATTGAAGGCCGTCACCTCGCCGTGGATCGTCATCTTCTCCGCCTCGGCGATGAAGTAGCGTGCCGGCGTGCGCTTCTTGCCGATGATGAAGGTGGTGTCGAGTTTCCCGCACTGGATGCGGATGGACGTGGTGTCCGTTTTGCCGGCGAAGCTGAGGAAGATTTTGCGCCCGGGATCGACGGTGAGCGTGATATTGGGCACTTCGTGAGCCGCTTTATGGCAGGCTGTGGTGAGGCTTAGGGCCGCGAGGGCGAGGAAAAGGAGCGTCTTAGTTTTCATAAAGAGAGAGGTTGTGAATGCGTGAATGATGAGGAAAGAGGGATGAATGGCGGCCGGACACCCCGTATGGCCGAGGCGTCCGGCACGGGCCGTTCATCAATGAACAAATGATAGAAGTATATAGGATTACTCTTCTGGCAGATGGATCTCCGGGCCGCCGCCTGAGCCTCCCGTACCGCCCGTGCCGCCGCCCTCGCCGGGTTTCTTGGGGTCGGGCTTTTTGGGGTCAGGCTGCTTCGGATCGGGCTTTTTGGGCTCCTCCTCGGGCAGTTTGATGTCCGGCTTCCCGTCGTCCTTACCCGGCTTTTTGGGCTTGGGCTCCTTCGGCGTTTTAGGCTCCTTGGGCGTGTCCTTTTTGCGCGGCACGACGAGGTTGCGCTGCATCGTTTTGAAGTCGTTCGAGGTGGCGTTCATGTGGTCGGCCAGGCGCTCGAGGAGGGCCTTGTCGTCGGCCGAGGTGGCGCTGTTGTAGGCCGCCTGGATGTATTGGCAGACGACCTCCAGGGCGGCGTCCGTTTGCGGGCGGATCGCGGAGGCCAGGGGCAGCTTCGTGTCCGTGTTCTCGACGCGGCGGCTGACGTGCAGCTTCTCGAACTCTTCGTTGAGCTTAAAGAGGTTGTCGAACTCGTCGTTCAGGCCCAGCGTAGCGACCTCGGCGGTGCGTTTGGTGAGGTCTTTTTTCATGCCTTCGAGGCGTCCACTTTCCATCTCGTAAGCCAGCGAGCGAATGTTTTCGTACGGGCTGAGCGTGTTGGAGAGGCGGATGGCGGCCTCGCGGATGTTGGTTTTGTGCGAATGGCGTTGCGCGCGAATGATTCCGAAGATGTTCATCAGCTGTTCGTCGCGCTCTGCATCCTTGACTTTGAGCAGGGCGGTATCGTCCGAGATGGTGGCCTCTTGGTCGATCATTGTCTCGTAGTCGATACCCTTGTTCCACGCCTCAGGCAGTCCGAGGGGGAGTTTGAGTTTCGTTTTGTCCACAGCCATAACCAGCTCATACTGTTTGCGATGATACTGCACGTGGAGGGTGTTGTTCAATCTTGTGCTACTCACTTTGGTGAAGATTAGCACGCGGGGGATGTCCAATTTGACTTGTTCCATAATGGGTCTTGTTTGATGATTTAGCTCGATCTCTGTTGAAAACCACGGCGAAACTACACGTTTTTTCCAATCCTCAAAGCGTCCGTTTTGGCCTCATTGCATGTTCCTATGGTCGATTGTATCGTACAATCGCATGAAAAAGTTTTTTTCGGCTGATTGTATCGTACAATCGCATGAAAAAGTTTTTTTCGGCTGATTGTATCGTACAATCGCGTGAAAAAGTTTTTTTCGGCCGATTGTATCGTACAATCACGTGAAAAAGTTTTTTTCGGCCAATTGTATCGTACAATCGCATGAAAAAGTTTTTTTCAGCCCATTGTATCGTACAATCACGTGAAAAAGTTTTTTTCGGCCGATTGTATCGTACAATTGCCTCCAGTCAATACCTCTCATTGTATCGTACAATCGCCAGCCCCCGAATGATCGTTTTCACTTTTCGCGGCAGGCCTATCTTTGCCCGCGGCAAGGCCATGGTGGCCTATACGTATTATATACAGCAACAAGATGAAGGAATCCATCCATATCCAGAACTTCGGCCCGCTCCGCGATGTGCGGATCGACTCTCCCCAGTAGTCCCCCTATACCTTTATATATATGCACATAACCCACAAACCCATATAGACAGAATGAAAACGAAACGCTTCCCTCTCTTAGCGACACTCATCGCGCTTATCGCCCTTGTCGCCCCTCTGGCGCTCCATGCGCAACACGAGAAACCGGACAATTCGGCCCTCCTCGCCGTCGGTACAGAGGCGCCGGACTTTAGCCTGCCCACCGTCGACGGCGAAGCTACCATCGCGCTCTCAGACTATCAGGGCCGCTACCTCGTCATCGACTTCTGGGCCTCTTGGTGCCCCGACTGCCGCAAGGCTAACCCCCGCATGGTCGACCTCTACTGGCGTTATAAAGACGAACCCATCGGCATCGACTTCCTCGGCGTCTCGTTCGACACCGACCGCGAGGCCTGCCTCAAGGCGGTTGAGAAAGACGGCATCACGTGGCCCCAAGTGAGCGAACTCAAGAAGTGGAAAGAGACCGAGATCTCCCGGCTGTACGGCATCCGCTGGATCCCCACCGTCTACGTCGTCGACAACGCGGGCAAAGTGCTCTACGCCGGTAATAACCTCGACGAGCTGGAAGAACTCCTGCGCTACCTCGGTGGCGTCGGCAGCGGCGAAACGAATTAGAACGACTCCGCACCGTCATGTCCACAGCCATAGCAGACGACAGCCGCAAGGTCACCACCCACCGGCTCTACGAGATGAAGCAGCGCGGCGAGAAGATCGCCATGCTCACGGCTTACGATTACTCGATGGCGCAGATCATTGACCGCGCCGGTATGGACGTTATCCTGGTCGGCGACTCGGCCTCGAACGTCATGGCGGGCAACATCACCACGCTGCCCATCACGCTCGATCAAATGATCTACCACGGCAAGTCGGTCGTCAAGGCCGTCCGCCGCGCCCTCGTCGTTGTCGACCTCCCCTTCGGCTCCTATCAGGGCAACTCCAAGGAGGCGCTCTCCTCGGCCATCCGCGTGATGAAGGAGACGCACGCCGACTGTATCAAGATGGAGGGCGGCGCCGAGATCCGCGAGTCCATCCAGCGCGTCCTCTGTGCCGGCATACCCATCATGGGGCACCTCGGCCTCACGCCGCAATCCATCAACAAGTTCGGCACCTACACCGTCCGCGCCCGCGAGGAAGCAGAGGCCGCCAAGCTCGTTGAAGACGCCCGACTGCTCGAGGAGCTGGGCTGCTTCGCCTTAGTTCTGGAGAAGATCCCCGCCGATCTGGCCACACGCGTAGCCAGCGAGCTGCGTATCCCTGTGATCGGGATCGGCGCCGGCGGCGGAGTAGACGGACAAGTGCTCGTCATGCACGACATGCTGGGCATCAACCAAGACTTCTCGCCCCGTTTCCTGCGTCGCTACGCCGACCTCAACGTCGTCATCACCGACGCCGTCCAAGCCTACATCGGCGACATCAAAACGCGCGATTTCCCCAACGAAAAAGAACAGTATTAGGCACCCACGAAGTTTAGTCAGGTATCCGGCCAACTTCCCCGGCCTCGGCAGAGGCCTTGATTTTCTTTTGCTTCTTTTCTTGCATCAAGGCAAGAAAAGAAGGCCCCCTCCCAAGAGAAGAAAAGAAGACCCCCAGAGAATAGAAGAATCGATCAAAGAAAGAACCCGGCAGGCACAAAGCCCGCCCCCACACCTATCACATCACCTTCATGGCAAAAGAATTAAAGGAACTCACCAGTAAAGACGCGAACTACGCGCAGTGGTATCAAGACCTGGTCATCAAGGCCGGGCTGGCAGAAAACTCAGCCGTCCGCGGCTGCATGGTCATCAAGCCCTACGGCTACGCCATCTGGGAACGCATGCAGCGCATCCTGGACGACAAGTTCAAGGAGACGGGCCACGAGAACGCTTACTTCCCCCTGCTCATCCCCAAATCCTTTCTCAGCCGCGAGGCCGACCATGTCGAAGGCTTCGCCAAGGAATGCGCCGTCGTGACGCATTACAGGCTCAAGAACGCCCCGGACGGGAGCGGTGTCATAGTCGACCCAGCCGCCCGACTCGAGGAGGAGCTCATCATCCGCCCCACCTCCGAAACGATCATCTGGAACACGTATAAGAACTGGATCCAGTCCTACCGCGACCTGCCGATCCTCGTCAATCAGTGGGCCAACGTCATGCGTTGGGAGATGCGCACGCGCCTCTTCCTCCGCACCGCCGAATTCCTCTGGCAGGAGGGCCACACGGCCCACGCCACCCGCGAGGAGGCCGAGGAGGAGGCCATTAAGATGCAAGGCGTCTATGCCGACTTTGCGGAGAACTACATGGCCGTGCCCGTCATCCGCGGCGTCAAGACGGCCAGCGAACGCTTCGCCGGCGCCGTCGAGACGTACACCATCGAGGCCATGATGCAGGACGGCAAGGCCCTCCAAGCCGGCACTTCGCACTTCCTCGGACAGAACTTCGGCCGCGCCTTCGACGTCACCTTCATCGACCGCAACGGCAAGACGGACTACGCCTGGGCCTCGTCCTGGGGCGTCTCCACCCGCCTCGTCGGCGCGCTCATCATGGCGCACTCGGACAACAACGGCCTAGTCCTGCCGCCGCACCTCGCGCCCGTGCAGGTCGTCATCATCCCCATCTACCGCTCCGCCGAGCAGCTGGCCGCGATCAGTGAAAAGGTAGACCGCATCGCCGCCCGACTCCGCGAGCTGGGTGTCCGCGTCAAGTTCGACAGCGACGACACGAAGAAGCCCGGATGGAAGTTCGCCGAATACGAACTCAAGGGCGTCCCCGTACGCCTCGCCATGGGCGGTCGCGACCTGGAGAACGACACCGTCGAGATCATGCGCCGCGACACGCTCGAGAAGGAGACGCGCCCCTGCGCCGGACTCGAGGAATACGTCCGCGACCTGCTCGAAGAGATCCAGTCCGGCATCTTCCGCAAAGCCCTCGACCACCGCGCCCGCCGCACCGTCCGGGTCGACACCTACGACGAGTTCAAGCAGCGCATCGAGGAAGGCCTCTTCATCATGGCCCACTGGGACGGCACGCCAGAGACCGAGGAGCGCGTCAAGAACGAGACCAAGGCCACCATCCGCTGCATCCCCCTCGACACGGCCGACGCCGAGCCCGGCCGCTGCATGGTCACCGGTCGCCCCTCCGCCCGCCGCGTCCTCTTCGCCCGAGCGTATTAAATCGGTGCCCGGCCAACTGGGCTGGCGTCCCTGACACCTTGCCTTCTTCTCGCTTCCTGTTTCTTGTGTCAAGACAAGAAAAGGAAGATATCAAGGCAAGAAAAGAAGATAGAAGTCAGCCGGACGCCAGTCATCATCCCGCTCAAACACAACACACATAATAGATAAACAAATGGAACTCACAGGAAGAATCGTAGCCGTGCAGCCCGTCCAGACGGGCGAGGGCCGCAACGGCACGTGGAAAAAACAAGAGTATGTCGTCGAGTACGACCGTCAGGCGCAGTATCCGCGCAAGATGATGTTCGTGCTCTGGGGCGACAAGATCGACCAATACAACATCCAGGAAGGGCAGGAGCTGAAGATCCACTTCGACATCGACTGCCGCGCCTACAACGGCCGTTGGTATAACGACATCCGCGCCTGGAAGGTCGAGCCGGATACGGAGGCCGCACCCGCCGTGCCCTCCGAACCCGCGGGACGCTTTGCGGACAACGTGCCGCCGCCCCCGCCCGAGCTGCTCGCCTCGCCGTCTGACGCCTCGTCAGATCTGCCCTTCTAAAGCCGCCGCACGTAGTGCATCCACCTTCGGGGTCTGTCTCTCGGAAACATCAAGAGAGGCAGGCCCCGATTGCGTGGGTGTAAAGGCGCGTCCGCCCCAAGCCGAGGCGCCCCTTTCATCCAACCACCTGGTTTGACCCTTTCCAGGGGTCGGTTTTGCTTCAAACCACCCGGTTTGACCCTTTCCGCGGGTCGGTTTTGCTTCAAACCACCTGGTTTGACCCTTTTCAGGGGTCGGTTTTGCTTCAAACCACCTGGTTTGATCCTTTCCAGGGGTCTGTTTTGCCCCAAACCACCTGGTTTGGCCCTTTCCAGAGGTCGGTTTTGCTTCAAACCACCTGGTTTGACCCTTTCCAGGGGTCGGTTTTGCTTCAAACCACCTGGTTTGACCCTTTCCAGAGGTCGGTTTTGCTTCAAACCACCTGGTTTGGCCCTTACTCAAGGGGCAGAAGAAACCAAGACACCCAGATCGATTTTTCCGCCAGTAGGGCAGGGGCACACCCGCCTCCGTAGGCCGACTTGAGCGGACGAAAAAGTCGCAATGGCCTAAAGAATGATTTGACTTTACCTTTGCCCGCGTTTCACGAAAAGAGAATCAACAAGAGAGAGAATGAAAAAACTGCTTACCCTATGCTGCATCGCCGCAAGCCTCCTTCTTGGCAGCTGCACCCGCACGGCTGACAAAGGCTCAGCCGATACATCCGAACTCTACGGCTACGTCAATATCTGCCTACCGCACATCGAGGGCATGAACGAATGCCACACCCATCCCGCCGTCATGGCTTTCACCGAGCGCTATCGCCAGAGCGGCCCCATCCTGGGCTACTACCTCGACGACGCCACCTACTCCCGCGTCGACAGCCTCGGCCGCATCACCTTCGACAACTACTTTATGATCTACGGCGACTACAACCGCGAGAACTACGAGGCTGGAGCCACAGACCTGCCCCTCATGCAGGAGCAGCTCGAGCGCAGCCTCGTCGGCACCAACTGGCAAGAGCAGGGCCGACGCACGGAAGACGCCTATAACACGCTCATGGTCGGTCAGCCCGCCATCCTCCAGAAGTATAGCCCGCAGGAAGGTGTCCTGACCATGATCATCCTCATGAAATATCGTCAGGAGAACGGCGCGGAGTCGACCGTTGTCAGCGCCGCCAATTGCATCCTCGTCAAGAAGCGCCTCCTCAACATGGCCTACTACATGGCCTATCAAAACGCCTCCACCATCGACGCCCTCAAGCAGCGCAACGACGCCGCCGTCAAGGCCTTCATGGCTGCCAATTGACGCCCGCCCTTACCTTATATATATGAGAGAAAACCGAAGCGCCCGCCTCTACGCTCGCCAAAGCGACGGCGAGGACGTCGCCCTTTTCGAGGGGGGCAACCCGCTACCCTTCTTTTGGCTTATGTTGCTCAGCCGTGAGGATGTCGAACTCTACTGCATACGCATGCGCCGGCTCGCCGCCGCCGGAACCTCACCTTCACGCGCCACCCTTCGTCTCGACAAGCTCCGTGCACTCATGCAGGCCACCATCCGGCGCCCCTATCTGGAGCAACATTTCGCCTCTTGGCTCGCACTCTTCGACGACTGGATCTACTTTCTCCAGATCTCCGACTTCTCGGATATGAAGATCTATCTCGACCTCTACAGCGTCAGCCTCTACTATCCCACCCTCAGCCAGTTTGAGGATAGTCTCTTCCGCGCCCTCGACTGTTTCGATCGCAACATTGCTACCGGTTACGAGGAGTCGATCGCCGGCACCTGTGGCCACGAAGCCCACAATCGCAACCGCCGACGCTTCGAGCGCTTCTCAGAAAGCTATCGGGTCAAGGCGCAAGACGACATCTACGGACTCTCCAACCGTCGCATCCATTTGGAGAGAAACTCCCAGCCCAACGAACGTGGCCGCTTCGCCACGCTGGCCTTCCTTCTGGCCCTCATCACTCTGGTGATCGCCGCCATCGTGGGGCTACTCATTATCAAGAAATAATCGCATACACACATCAAGAGACCTATTATAGAATGACTGAAGAAAAGAAACTGGAGACCGTCGTGAGCGGTATCCGCCCCACGGGCAATCTGCATCTGGGTAACTATTTCGGAGCTGTCAAGAGTTTCCTGCGCATGCAGGACGAATATCGCTGCTTCTTCTTTATTGCCGACTGGCACTCCCTGACCACCCACCCGCGCCCCGTCGACATTCGGCGCAGCGTCCGCACCATCCTCTCCGAATACCTCGCCTGCGGCCTCGACCCCGACAAAGCCGCCATCTATATCCAAAGCGACGTTCACGAGGTGCTTGAGCTTTACCTCTACCTCAATATGAACGCTTACCTCGGCGAGCTCGAGCGTGTCACCACCTTCAAGGAGAAAGTCCGCCAGCAACCCGACAACGTCAACGCCGGTCTCCTGACCTATCCCACCCTCATGGCCTCCGACATCCTCATTCACCGCGCTGTCAAGGTGCCCGTAGGTAAGGATCAGGAGCAGAACATGGAGATGGCCCGCAAGTGTGCCCGCCGCTTCAACATGATCTACGAGACCGACTTCTTCCCCGAGCCCGCCTCCTTCCATCTTACCGAGCGCGCCGTCAAGGTGCCCGGCCTCGACGGTTCCGGCAAGATGGGCAAGAGCGAAGGCAACGCCATCTATCTCGTCGATGACGAAGCGACGATCCGCAAAAAGGTCATGAAAGCCGTCACCGACTCCGGCCCCACCACTCCAGACAGTCCCAAACCTGAGCCCATTCAGAACCTCTTTACGATGATGGAGATCGTCTCCTCTCGCGACACCTACGACTTCTTCAACGACCAATACAACCGCTGCGCCATCCGTTACGGCGACATGAAGAAGCAGCTCGCCGCCGACATCAATGCCTTCTGCGCCCCCATCCGCGAACGCATTCTCGACATCGCTGCCGACGAAGCCTATCTCGACAAAGTAGCTCGTGAAGGCGCAGAGAAAGCTGCGGAGAGCGCCTCCAGAACCATCAAGGAAGTTCGCCGAATCATCGGCTTCAGAACCGCTCCGTAATACGCTATGAGGCACATGGCGTGAAAAAATATTTGCGCATACCGATACGCCGTATGCCGATTCGTCTACTTTTGCGCCGCTCTTTCAGAGCAAATAATAAGAGAAAAGAAGATGCATAAACAGATCATCATAGCACGCGCCCGAGTGAAAGCCGGCAGAGAGAATGCTTTCATCGACTCTGCAAAGAAGCTGGCCGATATGGCACGCACTGAGCCCGGTAACCTCTGCTATTCCTTCTATCGCTCCGTTACGGAGCCAGAGAACTTCATCTTTTACGAGGAGTATAAGGATGCCGTTGCGGTAACTGCCCACGCCTCATCAGAGGCCTTCAAATCCTTTACTGAAGCGGTAAGAGAGCTGCTGGATGGCGATTTAATCGTGGATAAATACTAAGCAAATAGCCCGCAAGGCGTCACTCTTATTTGGGAAAAAAAAACGTTTTTCGTGTTGCGAAACATTTTTCTGCTACCTTTGCGGCGAATTAGACCAATCAGATTTTAAATTCAAACGAGATGAAAAAGATTTCAATGTTTTTGGTGGCTTCGGCCATGGTAATGATGGTTGCTTGCAACAACAAGAGTGCAGCAACTGAAGGTGAAACGACAGATTCTACGGCTGTAGAAGCTCCGGCTCCCGCAGCTGAGGCTGCTCCTGCTGAGGGTGGAAGCGCATTCGATCAGTATCTGAGCCTTGTTGACGAGATGCTTCCTCTGTATGAGAAGGCAGCTGCCGGTGATGCTGAAGCTAATCAGAAGCTGGCAGAGCTGGGACAGAAGATGCAGGACTTGGCTCCGAGTCTTCAGAACGAAGCAGCCAACCTGACACCGGAGCAGACGCAGAAGTATCAGGAAGCTATGCAGAAGCTGGCTGAGGCCGCTAAGAAAGCTCAGGAGAAGAAGTAAGTTCTACCCTTATTTCTGGCAAGAAAATGAAGAAGGCAATCCGCGTAAGCGGGTTGCCTTCTTGTCGATATATACCTCTGCATAGTGGTCACAGCCAGGGCAACCGCATCAAAACCATACCTACGTCCCAGTCGTCTGCTTATCTACGGAGATCCCACCCACGCGTGGTTCTCCTTTCCGTAGGGGTACAGAGATCAAAACCACGTGTGGTTTTCCTTTCCGTAGGGGTACAG
>ERZ772766.1099-NODE-1099-length-14965-cov-60.320724_pt1 | contig 14965 bp, 23 predicted proteins | sample MGYA00511379_ERZ772766 | MGnify/ENA primary metagenome ERZ772766 (study PRJEB29015, sample SAMEA2737895) | human oral metagenome | biome: human oral; feature: human-associated habitat; material: dental | place: China | collected 2116 ...
CAACGGCACAGGTAAACGGGGATTTTTTCAGACTCCCCCACGGGGGTCTGTCTGAGAGAGGAATCCACCCCCATATATTCTGACCACAGGCTCCACCTTAGCACCGCCCTCAGACACAAAACCCTATGATGCGTCACCTTGGCGGACGCAGGCCAACCCCGCTAGCCCCGTTCTCCTTTCCTTTCGGCCATAAACTCGCCACAAACCTATTCCGAACTTACCATGAACCCCCACCCTAACCCACTTTGGAAAATTGATGGTGAGCAGGCAATATTCGGCCGGTTTTGCAAAAATTCGAAAGTGCTGTTATTGTTTTCTTCGTTGCCCCGGAGGTTAAAATTTCCAGGTAGTGCAGCAAGCGCCATTAGCTCAATTGGTAGAGCAACTGACTCTTAATCAGTGAGTTCGGGGTTCGAGTCCCTGATGGCGCACATCGTCACCCCCACTGTTACCCCCGGTGGGGGTTTTTCCTGTCGCTAGCCATTCGTAATTTACCCCGGTAGCAACCGCGATAGCCAAGATCGAAGGTTTCCGAGGCCGATTCCGCCCCTGCTCTATCCTGGCAATCGTAGAGCGTGCCATGCCAGTCCGACTGGCCAATTCCTCTTGTTCTAAACCTGCAAATTCTCTCGCTTTCCTCGCCCTGTCCTTAAGGTCAAATGTAGGAATCACGCCACCTGTATTCATATGACGCATTATTGCACTATTCCAATAAATAGGTCAATAGTGGCGCCATTTTATGCCTCATATGGCGCAAAAATTCTTGTAAGAGACCCCCATATGTGCTTTAATGCGGGTTATGGCGCAAATGTCACTAATAGGGAGTAATGAGGCCGCCAAGATTCTTAATCTTTCGACCTCCCAAGTGAATCGCTTGGCTCAAAGCGGGAAAATCCCAGTGCTTGCCTCGATTGGGAAGCGAAACATCTTTTCGCTTGCTGATATCGAGGCTTACGCCGAATCCCTGAGGAAGGAAAAGGGGGCGGCATAGTGGAGAATTCCAATCCGTGGCTTGAAATAGCCCTGGAAATTATCGTTGACGCCTGGTCCCAGGAATGGGAGCAGTTCGCTATCCCCCAGGTATGCGGATTCATCGCCCAGGCTGGTCGTTGGGCTAACGACGGCGGTTGCGCCATGGAAGACTTCGAAGACGCTTTACGGTTGTTCATGGAAGACGCCGCTGTAGAAGAAAACCCGTGGCTACGCCCGTATTTAGAGCGTGCCGCCCAGCGTGCCCAGGAAAAGGTCAAGGCACAAGCGGAATACATGAAACAGGTGCTAAATGGCCTAGATTTTGACGCCGACGGTGGCACCAAGGGGGGCAATCATGGGGCGAATTAGTAGCTACCCGGAAGGCTATAAGCCGGCACGGTCTAGCGGTATCCATTGCGATCGTTGCGATATCGTGTTTGCCGCCCCGGCACCCGCCCCTGACGCCCAGGGGCGCCGTATCTGCCGTGACTGCCGTCAGGAAGAAGCCCTGTATGACCCACCCAGCTTGTTTATCGTGGAAGGAAACCAATAATGGGAAAGAAAAACAAAAAAACCAAGCTTGAAGCGTACGAACTCGACCTTGACGACATCTTCACGATGATTATCATGCTGCCCGTGGCATGCGAGACGAAAGCGGAATTCAAAGCTGTTTCCAAAGCAGTCTCACGTGCCTGGGGACCGATTATCAAGCATGCCCCCCAGGTCGCCGAAGGGGTCTCAAAACGGTTCTTCGACGCCCTTAACGACAATCCCGTAGCCCGCAAAGTCGGCGAACGATACTTCGCTGAAGCGATCAAAGCAGGCGCCTACAGCGATAAACGCATCAAATAAACGCCTTACGGGGTGTTTTGGTGCCCCCCACCGAGATGGTGGGGGCCGCCATGATCCTCCGTAAATGAAAATGCGAGCACAATCGAAAGTGATTTTACGCAAGGATTTGTCACTGTAGAAAATAGCCGTGGTTTATCTGGTCAGTTACACGGCGTGAGAAAAATTATCACAACTGGCGCCTCCATAAGTGCTTCTTTCCGCAAGCTTTCGGGTGAGGGAGGCCCCGAAAGGCCAACAATGCCGTGGCCTGGTGTTTGTTGGTGAGAAACTAGTAGCCGCCGCACAGTATGGGTGCGGGGGCCATTAGTGCTGGGGTGGTCAAGCGAAGCGGCAAAAACTGGGGAAGAACCCACTGGGGAAGGACCATTAGCCGGGAACCCCTGGGGGGTTCTCCCTCTGGGGCCACCTCTACCACCATCTACCTAGGCCATTCCTTCTTCCTCTCTGGCGCTAGTGGAACCACTCTCCCCTACCCTCTCTCACCTATCACCCTCCTACCCTCCTACTCCCCTATCTGTACCCCTGTATCACCTGTACTATCCCCGGGGCGAAAATGCAAAAACAACATTCTGAATCAAAACTATCTCGGCTACTCCACTCTGGGCTTGCAAATTGCAACCAATACGGGGCTGATCCTGACCTCTGGACCGACCTCAATCTAGCCCACTACACGGGCAACAGGGTGGTACGTATACGTCGTGCTCAGGCCCTCGGCAAGTCGCTATGTGCTGACTGCCCCATGCTTCGCTTGTGCGCCGAAATGGCCACCGAACCCCAGTCGGCGGCTTGGCAAGGCGTGATCCTCGCTGCGGTGCCTGTGCTGGGTGAGGACAGGACCCAACAGTATCGGGTGGCCATGGAGTCTATACGCATGGTTGCCGCTGGTGAAACCGTTGATGCAGCGCACCGCCACCAAGAAACCTACTATCTAGATCAGCTGATGAAAGCACAGCTGACAATCAAGAAGAACGGGAAGCCCCGCCGTCGTTCCTCACGCCCCGCCCCTAGCCACCCACCCACCCGGTCAAAGGAAAGGACCCGCCCCCATGCCCCCCGCCCCGCCACCCACCCCAGGGGGTAGCCTGGGGTCCCGGTCATGGCGCCGCCTCCGTGCCGCCACCCTCGTCACCTACGGAACCCGCTGTCATCTATGTGGTCGTGACGGTGCTGATACTGCTGACCATCTGATCCCACGTTCGATGGGTGGAGACAACAGCCTCGACAACTTAAGGCCTGCTCATTTGTCATGCAACGCCAGTCGAAAGGATATGCCGCTCGATCAATGGTTCAAGCTGCACCCACTGCCAAAGACAAAATCGAAGCCGTCTCGCCGTTGGTGACTCGATTTTTTTAAAAACGGCCCCCAGGCCACCCTGCGCCCCGCCATAGAATTCCCCCCGTTTCGACCCCCCGGGGGGGTGAAAACCCCAGATCAGACCCATGGACCACCAACCAACCCTTTTCGACCCCGAGTCCGCCCAACCCGCCGACGAACACCGCAAAACCGCCGCCCAAGCCCTACAGAAAGCACGTGAGGAAGGGCGTATTGACGCCCTCGACGACCTGCTAGCAGGTCTCGCGTTGGCCAATGCTCAAGCCATTGACCTAGCGCTCTGGCAACGCAAGCCCTACGCCGTGGCGCAGCTGACCGGTCCCTATCTTGACGTTCTCCGTGAGCTTCGTTTGACTCCGGCCTCTCGTGAGGTAGCCGCCGATGATAAAATCCTCGCCGCCCTTGAGGGCTTCGGCACCCCCGCGGTTCGCAACACCTAGGCCGACAGGGCCAACCTATGGCCCCGCTATTTGCCGCATCCTAGAGATGATGGGCACCCCGCCCATGCCGTGGCAAGAGTGGGCTGCCGACGTCATCGGCGAAATCGACCCCACCACTGGCCTTCGCCGTCACAGCCTGGTTGTTATCAGCGTCCCCCGCCAGTCTGGCAAAACCCACCTTATCGGCGCTGTGTGCTTGCAGCGCATCATGCAGCACCGCAAAGCATTTGCCGACTATACGGCGCAGACCGGCCAGTACGCCCGTAAGAATTGGTTGAAATTCACTGATGAGATAACCGACCCGGGGTTTCCGTTGGAATCGCTGTTCAGCAGGAACAAAAGCCAAGGCGCCGAGGCCCTGATCGTGGGACCGTTGCGTTCGGTGTGGACTCCGCATCCCCCAGGGAAAAAAGCAGGCCACGGCGACCAATCCGACCTCAGCGTCGTTGATGAGGCATGGGTTTTTGATGAGGTCGAGGGCGCCGCCATTATCCAAGGAATCACCCCGACCCACGCCACCCGCCCAGGCGCCCAGACTATCATTCTCAGCACCCGCGGTGACGCCGACTCCAGCTGGTTCCACGGTTATGTTGACGACCTTCGCAGCGGCAAACGCCAAGGCGCACTGCTTGACTGGGGGATTGGTCCCGAGGTCGACGCCACCGACATTGAGGCTGTAGCTGCTTGTCACCCCGCCGTGGGGTTCACCCAATCGCTGGAATCTTTGAGGGCCGCCTACAACGACATGGGCAATCCCGAGGAATTCGCTAGGGCGTACGGCAACCGCGAAACAACCAGTCACCGCCGCCATATCTCGGAAGCCGTGTGGGAGGCCGCCCGTGCTATCGACCCTATCCCGTTCGATGTTGAACCGGCCTGGGGCGTTGCCGTGTCAGCTGACCGCGATAGTGCCGCGATAGTAGCGGGTGGCCTCGTCGGCACGACGCCAACGTTCGAGGTTGTCGACACTCGCCCTGGTTACCGCTGGGTTATCCCCCGGCTCAGCGACCTGATTATCCGCCACGGCGGCACCGCCGTCTACGACGCCGTAGGCGCCGCCGATGTTCTCAACGAAGGCATGAAAAAAGCCAACTTCCCAGTGACCAAAATCCGCACCCGCGAACTATCCGCAGCGTGCGGCAACCTTTTTAACCGCCTGACCAGCCCTGTTCCCGAGGTACGGTTTTGGCCTGACCAGGCGTTCGACGATGCCGCCGAGGTCGCCGTCCCCCGCGACCTTGGCGACTCCTGGGTCTGGGACCGGAAAAGGGCGCATGGGTCGATAGCCGCCCTCGAAGCCGCCACCCTAGCGCTGCACGGACTTGATAGCCATATCGAAGATCAGCCACCTGAGATTTTTATCCCGTAACCGCTGGTCAGATCGTGAATGCAGCGCCGATGATACAGCGCTGTTTATGTTTATGGCCATGGGGATATTCGCCCGCTGGAAAGCACTTAAAGCCATGGTCAACGACATTAGTTCGCCGTTCACCACTGGCGTCCTGACCGAGGTCGACACCACCGCCCTAGCAGCTTTGAGCAGCGATATCTCCCGTGAGCAGGCCATGGCCATACCCGCCATTTGCCGCGCCCGAAACCTACTGTGCACCACCGCCGCCCGCGCTATCCTCATCGCCCAAAAAGACGGCAACCCGGTCAACCCGCAACCCCAGTGGATCAACCGCACCGACGGGCTGCTGCCCCCGTATCACCGCATGCTGTGGACCATCGACGACCTGCTGTTTTACGGCTCCTCGTTGTGGCGTGTCACCCGCGATTTTGATGGGCACGTCCTCACCGCAGACCGGGTAATCCGTGAGGCCTGGGCAATCAGCGCCGACGACACTATCACCGTCGGTGACCGCCCCGCCAGTGCCGACCAGTACGTCCTGATACCTGGTATCCACCAGGGCATTTTATGGCACGGCACGAACGCTATGCCCGAGGCTAACGCGCTAGCCCGTGCCGTCACCACCGCCACCAACACCCCAGCCGCCACCCTCGAAATCCACTACACAGGCGATAGGCCCCTTACCGACCAGGAAAAACAAAACCTCACGGCGGGGTGGGTAGCAGCACGCAAAGGAAAGAACGGTGGGGTCGCGTTCACCTCGAAAAACACCGAAATCAAAGAACACGGCTCATTCGCCGAACACCTGTTAATTGAAGGTCGCAACGCCAACGCCATTGACCTAGCACGCCTTTGCGGAATCCCCGCCTCCATGATCGACGCCTCAATCCAAGGAAGCAGCATCAACTACTCCAACGCCGGCTTGCGTATGGCCGAACTGTTGGCCTTCGGCGTCCTTCCCCTTCTGGCCTGCGTAACCGCCCGAATGGGCATGGACGACATAGTGCCCCGCGGCACTAGCATCGGCGTCGACGCCTCCGAGATGGTCGAGTTCCTGTCCAAGCTCAACGTCCAAGACGACAACCTCGCCCCTGTCGCCACCACCCCCACCCAGCTCCCCACCGAGAAGAAAGCCCAAGAATAATGCGATACCAAGCCCAAATCGGCGTGCCTTCCGAGAACGGTTGGCCGATGTGTTCCAGCGCCGCGTGTGTCAGCGAGATGGTGGTACCAGCCGCTAGGGCGGTGCCGCTTCGTGCTGGTGACGTGGCCACCATCCTTAACGCCTGGTTGATCCTCTACAACCGCCTGGTAGAGCCCATCACCTCCCAGGTGTGGGGTTGGAGTGCCGATAACGACGTCTGGAACAGCAACCACATGTCCGGCACCGCCGTGGATATCGGCGCCCCTAAATACCCGTGGGGTCAGCGCACCATGCCCAGCGGTATAAAAGCCAAGGTACGCGCATTGCTAGCGAAGTTCGAGGGCGTGATCTTCTGGGGTGCCGACTGGGACTACCCCGACGAAATGCACTACCAAATCGGATTGCCGCCCAGCGACCCCCGTGTTCACGCTTTCGCCGAACGCCTCAATAACGGCTACCTCGGCGCCTACCCCGCCGACGACGCCCCTTCTGCCCCGAAAGGAAACCCCATGAACGACGATGATTTGTACCTCCGCGACGTGAAAGCCCAGCTCACTGGGGCCCCAGGCCTTGGCGCCTACCCCGGTTGGCCACAGCTAGGTGGTCGAACCGTCGTCGACGCCCTAGCCGCTATCGGCGCCGCCTTGAAAATCCCCGGGTTTGCCGACCTCAAAACCCAGGCCAAGTAATGCTCATCGCTATACTTATCGCCCTTGCCGCCCATATTCTCGGCATTATCGTCGGCATGGCCACCATCATGGCCATGCTCGAAAAAGAACTAGGCAAATGAATTCTACGCAAGTGAAATATCCATGGCGCGCTGTTGCTCGTACCACCATTGCCGCTACCGTCGGCATTCTCCCACTTCTGCCCGTGGTAGCCCATGAGCTGGGAATAGAGACGATCCCCTGGGTGGCCACAACCCTAGCCGTCACCGCCGCCGTTACACGTGTACTCGCCAACGCCTCGGTGGTCGCCTGGTTGGACAAATACTTTCCCGCCCTCTCCCCAGCACCCCCAGAAAAACCCGCCACCACCAGCACCACCAGCACCGACAACCACCCGCCTAAACACCTCAAGGAATACCCCAATGACGAATCCACTACTAACGGCTAGCAACGCTGCTGAACCGCTGATTTTCAACCCGCAAACCACCCTCACCGCCGCCCACAACGCCGATACCGACACCCCTTCCCGTACCGTGTCCGGCATTATCGTGCCGTGGGGTACCCCGGGTTACACCTCCGTGGGCCTGATTACCGCCCAGCGGGGCAGTATCCAAGTCCCCGCCGACGTCAAGCACTTAAAGATTTTCCGTGACCACTCTGACGCTGGTGGAACCCCCGTGGGCTACGCCACCAAGGTAGAAGACACCGACCAAGGCCTCGTCGCATCTTTCCACATCGCTGATACCCCCGACGGCGATACCGCCCTGAAGGACATCAAGGAAGGCGTACGTGACGCTCTCAGCATGGAGATTATCGGGCAAGAAATAAGTGGCGACCTGCTCACCGCTGGGCAACTGACCGCCGTGGCCATTGTTGCCGTCCCTGCTTTCTCTGCCTCCCGTATCACCCAGGTCACCGCCTCCCACCAGGTCACCGCCGCCGCTGGTGGCAAGGCGGGGCGCCTCACTATGCCACCAACCGTCACCGCCACCCCCCGCACCACCCCACTGACCGCGGGTGCTATCTACGACGCCCTCTGTCGCCTTGACGACCCCACCGCCGACCAAACGCTACTCACCGCGGCACTCAAGCAAATGAAAGTCGCAGAATCCCCGCTGTTGACGTCCCCTCAGTGGATCGACCAGCTATGGGACGGCCAACCCTACAAGCGGCTTTTCGTCGACAAGATGACCCACCAAGACTTAACAGGTCTCAAGCTTGAAGCGAACCGCTGGAAAACTCGTCCTACCGTCGACGAATGGAATGGTAGCGGCACCGACGTGCCCAGCAACGAAGCCAGTTTCGAGGTTGTCGAGGTACAAGCCACCCGCCTAGCAGGCGCTAACAAACTTCCTGTTGAGTGGGTTCACTTCAAGAAAGTGAACCTGATCGAACAGTACTTCCTGGGCATGGCCGAAGATTACGCCGTCAAATCCGACAACAAGGCCCTAGCCGACGCTATCGCCCAGGCCACCGAGAAAGACCTCACCGCCCAAGGCCTAGGCCTGCTAGAAGCTATCCCCTACGCCAACCACGCCGTGTACAAGGCCGCCCGTGTCTATGCTGACGCTATCGCCGTCAACGATGAGGACTGGCTAGCCCTTTCCAAGATCAAGCAGCTGGAACTCCCCGCGTTGATGGAAACCCTGAAGATTGATCCCGATATCATCATCCCCACCGACCAGGTGGCCAAGGGCAAAATCTTCGCGTGGCCAACCCCCGGTATCATCCATGGCGAGCTCCCAGGTTCCCCTATCCGTGCTGAGGCCCTCGACATTGCCAAGGGCCAAGTTGATGACGGCGTGTTTGGCTACCGTGCCGTCGTGGTCGCCCGCCCTGACGCCCTAGGCTATGTGAAGTTCAAGGCATAATGGCGCTGAACATTATTGACCAGGACGCCGTAGCGAAACAGCTAGGCCTGATAGACGCTGATAAACAGCGCTTCAAGTCGATTTGTGATGCCGTGCATGCCCTGGTCGCTGCCTGGGTCCCACCCACCCAGCACGATAGTGCCGCCGTCAAACTCGGTGCCGAAATGCTAGCAGCCCGGTTGTGGCGTCGCCGACAATCCAGCACGGGCGTCGAAACGTTGGGGGATATCGGCACCATCTATGTCGCCCGCTACGATCCCGATATCGCCCAGCTGCTGGGTATCGGCTCATACGCCCCACCAAGCGTCGGATAGGACAGAATCATGATAAAAGACCAGCTAGAGCAGCTTTGTGATCGTCTTACTGCCGCGGGTGTCGAGGCCGACTATGACCCTCAGTTTTTGAACCCCGACTGTGCGTGGGTCAGCCCCCGGTCGATCGAGGGCCAATACCTCGACGGCACGTTGAAGATCAGCTTTGACATCTACCTCATCACACCCGAAGCCGACATCACAGTCGCCGTCGGGCGCCTCGACGACCTCCTCCAGCGTGCTATCAGCGTGGTAGGGGGCATGATTACCGACACTGACCTTGCCACCAGTATCACCATGCCCTCAGGGGCGGTTTGCCCCGCTATGAAACTCACTATCCAACCGCCACGAAACTAAGGAATCTCATGGCCATACAGAACAAAATTGGCGTTACCGGCCCCGGTACCCTCGTCATCGGCGAAACCGCGTCCGGCCTCGATATCGCCCCACAGGTCACCAACTGTATCCTAAACTCCAGCGTCAAAGCCGGTAAGACCCTGAATTTCCTCGATGGTGGTGTTGGCCAGTCCCAGCCTGTCTACTCCTACAAGTTGACTGCTACCGTCATCCAGAACCTCACCCTCAAGGGCGCCGTCGGCTACCTGTACGCCCACCAGGGCGAAACCGCAAAAATAACATTCGTACCCAACAAGGTCGATGGTGCCAAGTTCGAGGGCACAGTCCGCCTCGATCCACCCGACGTCGGCGGTGACGCTGGTGAAGGCGACACCACCAAGCTAACGCTAGAGTTCGTTTCCAAGCCTACGTTCACCCCAGCCACCAAAGTGAATGGTATGGAGCCCTAATGGCTAGCGGGGGTGCCGCGGTAGAAATCCACGGGGCTAAAGAGCTCAGGCGCAGCCTCCGTAAGGCTGGTGCCGACATGAAGCAAATGCGCGAGGTGAATAAGGCCGCGGGTGAGATTGTCGCCCGTGCCGCCCGCGGTAAAGCCCCAGTCAGCACCCTAAACAAGCGCACGCACCTACGCGACACGATACGGGTGTTCGCCACCCAAACCCGCGCCCGAATCCGCCTAGGCGCCAAGCCCGTGCCGTATGCCGCCCCCATCCACTGGGGGTGGCCAAAGCGCAGTATCAAAGCTAATCCGTTCGTCAGCCATGCCGCCCAGGAAACCGAACCCGCATGGCTCAGACTGTATGAGCACCACGTCAATAAAATACTGGACCAGATAGAAGGAACATCGAGACACTAATGACTAACATCACCGTGACGTATATCGACGGCAACGACCCAGCCACCCAAACCACCAATATCATCAGCGCCGACCGCGTGCGCTACGACATCCACAGCAACCGCATGGGGTGGCCTGGGGCCACCAGCGCCCCCTTCCTCGCCCTGCACTTCTGTACCTGGGCTGCCCTCAAACGCGAACACAAGACCGACCAGGACTTTGAGACCTGGCTAGAGACCGTCGAAGACGTCGACTCCGACACCACCGCCGACGCTGAGGGGACCGGTCCCGCCCCCTTTTGATCCCGCCAGTACCGCCTACCAGCTCATGTGCCTGGCTAAGGCCTGGGGCACCGACCCTGACCACTTTTTCGATAAGGACGACACCTATATCGCCACCGCTATTGACATTCTAGAAAAAGCCCATAACCATGAGTAAAACCGCCTTCCTGTCCATTAAAATCCTCGCCGACGCTAAGAACGCCTCCCAAGAGCTAGACGAAACCCACGGCAAATTAGGCAAGTTAGAAGCCGGGGCTCAGAAAGCCGCCGCGGGGCTCTCCGTGGCGTCGGCGGGGGTCGTGGCTATGGGCAAGCAGGCATTCGACTCGGCGTCGGCGTTACAGCAGTCCACGGGCGCCGTTGAGGCAATTTTCAAGGGACAAGGCGACCAGATTAAGGCACTGGCTGACAAAGCCCACCAGGCGGTAGGCCTGTCGAAAAACAGCTATCAGGAATTGGCGTCAATCATGGGGGCGCAGCTCAAGAACATGGGTGTCAGCCAAACTGAATTGATTGGCACTACTGACGGGCTTATCAAGAAGGGCGCCGACCTAGCCGCCACCTTCGGCGGCACCACCAGCGACGCCGTGAACGCCCTTTCCTCCCTGCTCAAGGGTGAGACTGACCCTATCGAGAGATACGGTATCTCGATCAAAGAAGCCAACATCAAAGCGGAACTGGCCGCCATGGGCCTCGATAAATTGGAAGGCGAAGCCGCCAAGACAGCACGCACCCAGGCAATTATGAACCTGCTCACCCAGCAATCCGCCGACGCCACGGGTGCTTTCGCCCGCGAAGCCGACACCGCCGCTGGGCAACAAGAACGCGCCAAAGCTGCTTGGGAGAACGCCAAGGCCACGCTGGGTGAAGCTCTACTCCCCGTGGTTTCTGATGCCGCCCAGCGCTTCGCTGGGCTAGCCCAATGGATAGGCGAACACCCCCGCCTTTTCCAAGCCGCCGCCGTGGCCATTATCTCCCTCACGGGCGCCGCCCACGGCATTATCGGCGCCGTCAAAGCATGGCAAGCCGCCCAAATCCTCCTTAACCTTGCCATGAAAGCCAACCCCATAGGCCTGGTCGTTACCGCCGTTGGTGCCCTCACAGCCGGCTTCGTTCTCGCCTACGAAAAGGTCGATTGGTTCAGAAATGGCGTAGACAAGGCTGTGCGCTTCTGCGTCGACGGGTTTAAGAGCGTGGGCAAAGGCATTCAGTGGGTGATCGACAAGATCAAAGAAGCCTGGGACTGGATAACGTCGTTTGGCGACAAGGTGAACCCGATTAGCATGCTGACGGCGTCGGCGCCGCCGCCCACGTTGAAGGGTGTACCGCCAGCCGCCGCCAAGCTGTTTGGCACGCCGACACCTGGTATCACCGCACAGCTCAGGTCGCCGTTCGCCCAGGTGAACGCCTTTGGACGGCTTAGTGCCACTGTACAACCAGTAATAACCAACAACTATTACATTACAGTCAATGATGCGGTAGATCCTATAAGCACTGGTCGGTATTTAGAAAAGTTGCTACGCGACTACCAAGAACGCCAACGGTGGTAACCATGACCATATCGGAAATGATAAAAACCACCGTCAAAGCACCAGGCTACCTTCTATTTACCTTCGACAACTTTTTGACCCTCGAAGAAATCCGCATCACCTGGGGGCGAGAAAGCCTGTTCACCGAACCGGCAAACCGTCGTCTACAGGTGCAATACTTGGCGATTCCGCAGATCATGGAAGGGGTTTCTGGCACTTGGGTTGGTGCCCAAATCGCTGTGAGTGTCAAGTTTGACCATCGCCCCCACCAGCCTCTATTCCAAGGGCGCATCGACCGTATCAGCATTCAACCCATTGATATCCCCGGTAAGCCACCTTGGCTCATCACTATCACTGCCACCGAGGCCCCTACCTGGTCAAACATCCTCAATAGCGAACAAAGCGGGGCAAAAACACTTACCAGCTATAGCGCCCGCCTAAACCGGGTTCTTGAAGCGATTCCGCAGCTAGAAGTGCTCGACGGGCACGACGTCGACCTCCGCGAACCTGGTAATTCGTTTCTTACCACACGCCAGATCGTTGAATCCCTGGTCTGCCGCCCAGGTGCTTTCCCAGTGTGGTCGCCCAACTGGGAAACGATAGCGCCCAGCACCTACGACCTGGGCCGCCCCGCGGTGGCCACCAACTTATCCGCCGCTGAAGTCATCGACTCGGGCGGTGAGGTATCTTTCGATGCCCCCGGGTGGCCTACCACGATCATCTACCAAGAAGGCGGCATATTCGGCACTGACAAAGCCTCATCCGGCGATGCCGTTATCCGCAACACCTTCGACCAGTGGGACCGCGGCTATGTGACTACCATCACCAATAAATACTGCCCCACGATTGAAAACGGCTCTACCTTAAACCGTGCTAGGCCACACATTGAATTAGTGAAAGCCCAGCTCACAAGCCCCCGCCGTTTCACTCTCGACAGCAGCGTCACACCTCGTCTTATCACCTCCGCTGCTCTCTGGGCCACTTGGGAAAACCCGAATAGGCGTCTACAAATCACGGGAGATAGGTATGCCGCCGCCCTGAAAAACGCTGTCGGCGCTGTGCAAGACTACATCCCTATTGGCGGCACTCTCAGCATCTACCATGACCACGTAGAACACGATATGACCTGTCTTTGGGGCAAAACCGACACCACCGTTTGGGCCGCCCAGGTCGGCACGTGGGCCGCTCAAAAACACACCTGGAAAGGAAACTAACCCTATGGCCACAAAAGACGAAGATGGAATCTGGTACCTCAACGCCGACGGCTCCGACGCTGTAAAAGACTTTCCAACAATCCAGCGCGCTAACGCCTATAAACTCGCCACCACTCACCACCTTTACAGTGTCGGGTTTTCGCTGGATAAGAGCCTCAAAAACGCTAACAGTAGCGTACAACGGGTAGGAAAAGTGTGCATGCTTACGGTGGAATTTAAAACGCCGAATTTCACAACGGCGCCTGAAATTTTCCGTGACAGGCTTATTGATTTTCACCGCCCGAAATCAGCTGTCCCCTTCACGCTTACCGGCATAACTGACCTGCTAGAACCCACGATTACGGCTTTTATTATTGACCCCGATGGTTATATCAAGCGCAATCCTAAGACCCCCCTGTCTGCCGACACCTACTACGTCGGGACGGTTGTTTGGCTAGCTAGCTAGGTACCATGCCCCCGCCGCTGTTTCCCGCACTGCCACGTCGTCAAGCGCGATATACATTTGCGTGGTGGCCACCGAAGCGTGGCCTAAGAGATGCTGGACAGCACGGATATCATGGCCTGTCGCGTAAGCGACACTAGCATAACGGTGCCGTAAGGCGTGGGGCGTCCACCCAGGCGGTAGATATCGGCTAATCAGCTTACCCAACCACCCAGGCGAAATGTGACCCTGCTGTGCACCCGGAAACACCCACCCGCCCCGCGCTTTCAGCTTCCGCGCTAACAGGGGTGGGCACGGCACCATACGCACTCTTCCGCCTTTCCCAACCACTCGCAGCATCCAGCCTTGACCCACGGGCTCTATATCACACGCCCTCAGGCATGCGCATTCCGCCCTCCGTAGGCCACATACAGCCATGACCTCAATAGCAAGGGCTATCTCAGGCGGTGCTTGGGAAAGTGCCACCACTACCACCGCATCTGGCATAGGTTTCGGCACCCCAGGAAGCTGTCTCACGGGCGGTATACCCGCCATTGGGTTGCTTGCTGTGGCACCCGTGGCCACCGCCCACGCCCAGAATGTACGCAGCGATGCCCGTGCCGACGCTCTCGCAGCCCTCCCCCATTCTTGGGTAGACATCCATTTCATAACATCTTGGCGGGTGATTTTATCCAGCGGTTTTCCTATAGATTTTAAACACCGACGCACATGTGATGAACGTAACATTATAGTTCCTTTCGATCGACCAAGGGCCGACAGTTCGTCACGCCACGCCTGTAGTAGATTATCTATTTTGGTCACGCTATGAAAAGTTAGGCTACGTTTTTACTGATAGAAACCTTAGAAGACCTTAACCAGTGAGTTCGGGGTTCGAGTCCCTGATGGCGCACAAATTGATTTTTACCCCCGTTAGGTCATGTGGCCAGCGGGGTTTCTTTTTGCCATTATATATTTTCACCCCCGTTTCTGGCAATATACAGGGGTTTATCCCACAGCACTGCTCAGACATAATGGGGGTGGGATGACCGACTGCTACTTCCCCCTGCCCTATCGGACAAGTGCCGAACAAAAACGCGGCATCGCCGTCGCCCCAACCACAAAGGTCACGCACCGTTCTCACCCGGTGCGCGGGCCGGCGACATGCACCTTATGGGATGCCAGGAACTCCTCATGCCCCTAATCGGTGATTGTTATCCTCCACTATGCTGGAGCTCATGCGTGCATTAGTAATTGTTGATGTTCAGAATGATTTTTGTCCCGGCGGCGCCTTGGGGGTTGCCGGCGGAACGGCGGTGGCTGAGGGCATTGCCGAATGGGTGAAGGCGAAGGATTATCCGGTGGTGGTGACGACCCAGGATTGGCATA
>ERZ772766.1100-NODE-1100-length-14961-cov-4.470482_pt1 | contig 14961 bp, 7 predicted proteins | sample MGYA00511379_ERZ772766 | MGnify/ENA primary metagenome ERZ772766 (study PRJEB29015, sample SAMEA2737895) | human oral metagenome | biome: human oral; feature: human-associated habitat; material: dental | place: China | collected 2116 ...
CCACCTCGGCATTTGGCTTAACCCCTTAACTTCTTAACTCCTTGACTCCTTAAAGGTGAAAGGGTGAAAAGGTGAAAAAATGGCTACGCCACCTCGGCATTTGGCTTAACTCCTTAATTCCTTAACTCCATAACTCCTTAAAGATGAAAGGGTGAAAAGGTGAAAAGATGGCTGCGCCACCTCGGCATTTGGCTTAACTCCTTAACTCCATAACTCCTTAACTCCTCAAAGGTGAAAGGGTAAAAGGGTGAAAAGGTGAAAAAATGGCTGTGCCTACCAACTTGTCAACTGGTTAACTTGTTAACTTGTCAACTTACCTCCCGTTAACTAGTAACCATTTCTTTTGTCCGCTTTTCAGCAAGAATTTTAACACTATGAGTGCCTTTTTATTCACCAACTGCCCGCTCGGTCCCAAAAAATCGATTCTCGCGAGGGTTTGTTTTGATGCAACCAAGGGCCAACCTGTGGATGTAGCAAGATGAATATTTATTACAAGGAACCGCCATTTGCACCCATTTTAAGGGCGTTTACCGCTCAATTTACTGCAATATGCTGCTAAATGCAATGCGTTTTGGTGCTAAATGCAACGCGTTTTGGTGCTAAACGCAAGGTAAAATGCTGCTAAATGCCGTGTTTTTTGCAGCTAAATGCGAGGAGAAAAGCATAAATATACGCCGAAATGGTATATTCAAAACCTTTTAGAACCATTAAAAACAGGGTTAGAAAGGGCAAAATGGGGGTTAAAAACCTGCTTTTTAGCAGTAAAAAGCAGGTTTTTGGCTTGCAAAAATTACGAGCTGGCAACCAAACTAGAAAGGCAAAATGGTGCAAAATGCAGGCTTTACTCTGAAATACAGACAAAACACAAGGCAAGAAAGCCTAGAAATTGCACCAATTTACCCACATTATGACCCAATTTTTCGCTAGAACAGAGCGAAAATTAGAGCCACATTGTAAAATATACCGTAATATTTTAAGTTTTCGAGTTGGTGAGTTTTTGAGTTGATGATTTGGTAAGTTAATGAGTTGGTGAGTTGATGAGTTGGTGAGCTTGTAAGCTTGTAAGTTGATGAGCTTGTAAGCTTGTAAGTTGGTGAGTTGATGATTTTGTAAGTTGGTGAGCTAATGAGTTGGTGAGCTTGTAAGCTTGTAAGTTGATGAGTTGATGATTTTGTAAGTTGGTGAGCTAATGAGTTGGTGAGCTTGTAAGTTTGTGAGTTGATGATTTTGTAAGTTTATGAGCTAATGAGTTGGTGAGCTTGTAAGTTTGTAAGTTTGTGAGTTGATGCGTTAATAAGTTGATGAGTTGATGAGTTTACAAGTTAACAAGCAAACACCCCACAAGGCATACCACTTCCCTCTCCCCTTGGAGAGGGGTTGGGGGTGAGGCCGAGAGGGGCAGGGGGTGAGGCTTTCTCTCGCTCATAGTTTACCTTTCAAATCGGGTGCGCTTACCATTGTGGCGTACAGATACATGGCCACGGCTGCATGAAGATAGCCGGGAAGCGAGCTGGCGGGCAGGTCTTCGGCACTGTGATCCTCTTTGTTGCGCCAGCTATACAGCACGTTGTAATAGCCCTTAAAGCGTTCGTGCATGGGGTTAGGCGAGCGGTAAAGACTGGATATGCGTGGAAAATGGCGCACGGCATCTCGCAAAGTGGGGTCGCGCCCTTCGCTATTAGGCGGCATGGGCACACCATGTTGCAGCCAATATATCTTTTTGAGGAAGGCCTCGAAACGGCTAACAAGGTCGGCATACCATGTGCGGAAATCCTCTTCGCGGTGCTGTGTCCGATAAAGACAATTCAGCGTGTTGCGCAATATCCGCCGAAGACCCTGCAAGGCGGGTATCGTTTCGGCATTCACCAGGCAGAAGAACAGCCGCAGCACCTCGTCGAACTCCACGTTATGATCCCCATCGCAGAAGTCGGCAAAGTCTTCTTTAAATGCCTCTCGCAACTTAAAGGTCAAGTCTTGCTCATCGTATTCGGGATTGATGGCCGCCTTTACGCGTTCGCGTATCAGCTGATTAAACCGCTCTTGGAAGTCGGGCTCCGACATATACTTGCTTATCAGCTGGGTATAGGTACCTGCCATGTCGGCCATCTTTACGTTGGTGGCCTCGTCGCACTCTTGTGCGGCGGTCTGTTCATCGTTGTTCAGCATGGCATTGCGCACGTAGTCGTCGTTCGTAACGCGTTGGGTAACGTCTTCCACCTGCCTTTTCACCACCTCGATGTCGTCCCATTCGGTAGAACCGAACAGCTCGTTAAACTGCGTTTCGATAACGCTAAGACGTTGCATGTCGGGGTCAGCCACGCCCACAAGCGTTGTTGTGGGCGCAGGTTCAATCTCGGCGTCTGCGTTTTGCAGTTGTATCTGTCGTTCTTCTTTCTTTTCCAAGCGGTATCTGTCAAAGTCGATAGCCTCTATCAATCCGCGTGTCAGGTCGTCTGTGCCCAGCGAAGGCAACTTCCGCACAAGCAGTTTGAGCAGCGTTTCGGCCTTTTCCCAGTCCTCCGAGCAGTGTTGCATGATGGTAGAAAGGAACTCGTAGGTGCGTATATAGGCCTTGATGGTGCTTTTGCATTCCACCTGTTCTTCTTCCGATAGGGTGCAAAAACGCTGGCACATGGTGTCGAGCAAGGGGTCGATGGTTGCTCGCGGCTGGTTGTTCCAATAGCGCGCATTCAGTGTTTGCAGCTCTTCTTGTGTGTAAATCTGATGCTGTTCTATCTCGGCCAGCAAGTCGTTGAGGCGATTGGGGTCGGTTTCTTTGCTCAGGATGGTGGTTTTGTAGAAGGTTTGGAAACTCTGTTCAACGTCGTCGCAGCTGTTAACGAAGTCGAGCACAAAGGTATCTTCCTTCTTAGGACACGTGCGGTTAAGTCGCGAAAGGGTCTGAACGGTTTGCAATCCATGCAGCGGTTTGTCTACATACATGGTGTGCAGCAGCGGTTCGTCGTAGCCCGTTTGAAACTTGTCGGCCACGATAAGGAAACGATAGTTACCCGTGCGGAACGTCTTTTCTATCTCCGTCGAGGCAAATCCGTTAAGGCTGGCCTCGTTAACGGTCTTTCCGTTGTACTCAAAATCGCCGCTAAAAGCCACGATGGCTTTGTATTGCGAACCGCGTTGTTTCAGTAAGCGGTTGATGGCAAAGAAGTAATCGATGGCGCGCTCGATGCCGGCGGTGCACACCATGCAGCGCGCCTGGCCGCCAATTTTATGCGCCACGGCCGTATGGAAGTGCTCAACCATCACCTCGGCTTTCTTTTCAATGGTTTCGGGTTGCCGCTCAACAAAGTGGCGTATCTTTTTTAAAGCCTGCTTGCGGTCGAACTCGGGGTCGTCTTCCACCCGTCGGCGAATGTGGTAATAGCTCTCGTAAGTGGTGTAATTGCCCAGCACGTCGAGGATAAATCCTTCTTCAATGGCCTGTTTCATCGAGTAAACGTGGAAGGGGCGATGCCCCGTTTCGCCGTCGGGTTTGGTAAATGGCGTGCCGAAGGTTTCGAGTGTCTTGTTCTTCGGCGTTGCGGTAAAGGCGTAGAAGTTGGCGTTGGAGGCCATGCGCCGACCGTTCATGTATTGCGCTATGGCCTCGTTTACGGCGTCTTCAACGTTTGCCTCGGTGTCGTCTGCCACTGTCGTGCCGGCCAACACTTGGTTGGTGCTGGCCGCCATCTTGCCGCTTTGGCTGGAATGTGCCTCGTCTATAATTACGGCAAAGCGATGATTGGCCAGCTCGTTGCCGATGGTGTCGAGGATAAACGAGAACTTATGCACGGTGGAAAGGATGATTTTCTTGCCGTTTATAAGGTGTTGGCGCAGGGCTTCGCTGCTGTTGGCGGCGTCGACAATGTTTTCGTTGCGACTAAAAGCCCGCATGTTGTTGCGCAACTGCTTGTCGAGGTTAACGCGGTCGGTAACGATAATCACGCTGTCAAACAGCGGTTGGTCTCCCTCTAACAGCTCTACAAGCTGGTAGGCCAACCAAGTGATGCTGTTGCTTTTGCCCGAACCGGCCGAATGTTGCACCAAAAAGCGTTGCCCTATGTTGCCCTTGGCCGTTTCGTGTAGCAGTGCGCGCACCAGTTGCAGCTGGTGCCAGCGGGGCCAAATGTTCCTTTCGCGGTTGCGACGTGTATCTGGAATGCGCTCGGTAACCACCTGCGCGTAGTGCTCAACAATGTTGCTCAGGCTGTGTTTGGTAAGAATTTCTTCCCACAGGTAGGCCGTTTTCAGTCCGTTGGGGTTGATGGGATTTCCCGCTCCGTCGTTAAATCCTTTGTTAAAAGGCAAAAACCAACTGTCGGCACCGCATAGTTTGGTGCACATCTGCACCGTATCGTCGTCGGCCGCAAAGTGTACGGCACAGCGTTTGGGCATAAACAGCAGGTTGTTTGGCGAGCGGTCGGTGCGGTATTGGGCGATGGCGTGGGCCGTGTTTTGGCCCGTTATCTGGTTTTTAAGCTCCATCGTAATCACCGGCAAGCCGTTAATAAAGATGGCCACATCAAGTGCCAGCGCGGGGTTTTGCGCATCATAGCGCAACTGCCGCACCACAGAGAACTTGTTAAGTGCATACCGTTCTTCGCCCTCGGCGCTAAGTGCCGAGGGCAGGGGGTTGTAAAGCACAAAGGTGTTGCTTTGGTGTTTCAGTCCCTTTCGCAACACATCCACCACCCCGCGCTTTGTAATCTCGTTGCGCAAGCGTTCTAGAAACTTGCGTTTGCTTACTGGCGAATGGAAGATACCCGACTTTTCCACCTCTTGGGGCTGTGTAAGCTTGAGGAAAGTTTCAAGTCGGCCAGTGTCTAGGGCATAGTGTGTGTCGTATTGGTTGGTGCTGCCCAGTTCGTATTGGTTATGGTTGGTAAGCCAGTTAACAATCAGGTCTTCCAACGCTTTTTCGTTCATTGTTGTAGGCATGGCGTTTAGTTTGTTTGGGTTTGTTTGCCGGTTACATTCATTTTTCCTGTTACGGCATCGCTAATCAGCCGCTGTTTGTATTCCTTTATGCGCTCCACCTGTTGTTGGTAAGCATCGATAAGTTTGTCTATATTGGCCGTTTGGGCCTCGATATAGCTGACGATGGCGCGCTGTTCGGCGAGGGGAGGGATGGGGAGCAAGTTCTTTTTAAGTAATGAATAATTAATGTTTTGGCCTTCGCGTATACCAGTTACGCATGTTTGAAGCAATTGAATGAAGTTATAGGATTTCATTAAATACTTCATATATTCGGCATCAAAGCCATCATTAAGTTTAAGAATGGTGTAGGCTGCACTAATGATGCCTTGGTAATGAGCATATTCAATTCCACCTTGAAATGAGCGAAGGCTAATCACGAAGTCACCTTTCCTCACAAGTTTAAGTCCTTCCAGCCCCTTATTTACAACAACTACTCGACTTTCATACATGTGTTGAGGAATTACTCCGTACTTTTGTGTTGAGCATAAGACAGGTTCTTCGGGATAACCTTTTTCGGAACGCTCTGCAAATACATATTTAATCTTCCTTAGTTTCCAATGGTCAGGAACATCTACAAGCCAGCTTACTCCTGATGGCTTACGAGAATTTTTACCTATCCCCTTAGTAACCGCATTTGCGATAACTGCTTGTTTTAGTTCTTTCAGCAGTTCAATTTGTTGCGTTTGTTTGGCAATATACGTATCAATCTGCCCCAACTTGCCATCTAAATACGAAACAATGGCACGCTGTTCAGCGAGGGGTGGTGAAAGCAAAAATGAGCGTTTTAGTATTCCTTTACTAATGCTGTACACCTTTACACCATTAACTAGCGTTTGAATAGAACTTCTCCACTGGCTTGAACGAAAAAGATAAGCATAGTATTTGGGCATTGCTAAATTGATTGGACGCGCAATAACGGTATGGTATCCTGCGAATACAGCCTCCCTATAATCGTTAAATGCGCAATTCCCTGAACCTTCAATGTCTTCCGAAGTATCAGCAAATACAAAGTCGTTTTGTCTTAAAAGGGATTGTGGATTGCTTTCTAGGTATGATGGAGATACTCTACACACCAACTCATCCGTAATAGATGTTCCTGTATTGCATTTTGAATGAATTTGTCCATAACTGATAACGGCAATCCCTTCTGGTAAAAGGTCTGCCTTCGTGATGGGAAGTCCTTTACCATAAGTAAAGTTTCGATTAAATGAAGTTATCCTCCAATGCGCAGGAACATCCCCAATCCACTTCACTCCGCTATCCTTATACTTGCTATATTTTTCCATTTCGTGCAACAGGTTTACGCGTTAAGGATCTCTGCCAGCAGTCCGTCTGTTTCCTTTTCAATGGCTTGTATGTCGGCTTTGATATTGGCGAGAGGTCTCAGTTCGACGGGTTTGTAGAAGTATTTGGTGAAAGAAAGCTCGTAACCCACCTTTGTTTCGGCCTCGGCCACATAGGCATCGGGGGCGTAGGGCAACACTTCGTTGCGCATAAAGGCCTCGATGCCGCCTGGATAGGTTAGCGGCACCTGCTCGGTATCGCGCAAAGCGCGGTCGGCTTCGCCTGCTACGGGCTCGCAAGAGGGGTCGGGCACGGTGATAAGTGCGCGCAGCTTGTTCTTAACCGTCTTGGTTAGCTTGCCCAAAGCGGCGGCGTAGGCATCCCAATTGTTTAGCGGCGTGTGTTTGGGAACGGCTTGCATGGCCGCCTTGCACGCCTCTTGCTCCTTGGATGTGAGCTTACCTGTGGTGATGTCGCTTTGTGGCAGCACGCGCAAACGCAGCGGACGGTCTACCTTTATTTCCCAATAACCAAATTCTTCGTTGGCAAATATCTTGCTTTGTGGCGTTTCTTCAAAGCGGTTTAGCAACTGCATGATTTGCTGGCGGTCGGTTTCGTTGGTCTCGCAGTTCTTTTCGCCCAGGTTCTTTCTTAGCGGTGTCTTGATGTCGGTTGCGTCTATCAGCTGCACCTTGCCAGCCCTGCGTGGCTCTTTACGGTTGGTTATCACCCATATAAAGGTGCCAATGCCGGTGTTGTAGAAGTCTTTTTCGGGCATAGCGATGATGGCTTCCAACCAATCGTTCTCAATAATGTGTCGCCGAAGGTTGCTTTCGCCACCCCCGGCGTTGCCTGTAAAGAGGCTCGAACCGTTGTGAACCTCTACGATACGCGTGCCTAGCTCGGTGTCGTGTTTCATTCGCGAGATGTTGTTGGCCAGGAAAAGCATCTGTGGGTCGCCCACATCGGGCACAAAGCGCAGGCTGTTGCGGGGGTCGTAACCTTGTGGCAGCACAAAGCGCGGGTCGGTTATGTGTTGCTTTTCGTTGTCTTTCAGTCCCCAAGCCTGTAAGTCTGTTTTCCAAGGTGTGCCGAAAGGCGGGTTAGAGATGCAAAAGTCGAACTTCATTCCAGGGTGTCCGTCGTTGCTGATGGTTGAACCGCAAAAGAAACGTTCGCGCTTAACGCCGGCGTTGATATAGGTAAACGAGTTGGTGGTGGACGAGAGCATGAGGTCGGCTTTGCATGTGGCGTACGTCTCGGGTTGCATCTCTTGTCCGAAGAGACTAATCTTTATACGCTTGCCTTGCTCTTTGGCAATGTCGGCAATGCGTTGCTCGGTGATAGAAAGAATGCCGCCCGTGCCGCACGCGCCATCGTAAATGGTGTTGGTTCCGCTACGCAACTTGTCGGCGACTGGTAGCACGGCGATGTCTGCCAACAGCGCAACATAGTCGCGCGGAGTGAAGTGTTCTCCGGCCTCGGTTACGCTATTTTCCTCGTTAAACTTGCGCAACAGCTGTTCGAAAAGCGTTCCCATGGTGTGATTGTCCACTCCCGGCAGCCTTTCGTTGCCCTCAGCGTCTAGCACGGGGTCTTTTCCAAGGTTTATTTCGGCATCGGTAAACTTCTCGATGATGCGGCCCAAGCGGCCAGTGTCGCTAAGGTTGTCCACCTGTTGTTTCAGTTTAAACTTCTCGATAATGTCTTGTACGTCCTCGGAAAAGCCGTCGAGGTACTCCAAGAAGTTTTGTTTTAGGCGCGTAGCGCTGGTTTCTCCGCGTAACGTCTTCATGGTAAAGCGCGATGTGTTGCAATAAGCAAGCCCCGTGCGGCGTATGAGCATGCTTTCTTGCTGCGTTTCGTCGACCCCTTGTTCGGTTAGTTGCTGTTTGAGCTGTAACACCTGCTGATGGGTTGGTTCGAGCAAGATGTCGAGCCTTCTAAGCACCATCATGGGCAGGATAATCTTCTTATAGTCGCCCTTGTTGAAGGCTTGTACCAGCACGTCGTTGGCTATATTCCATATAAATGTGAAGAGGGTGTTGTATTGGCTTGGGTTCATTACGAGCTGTTTTCGGTTTTAATGTATAGGCACTTGTGGGTGTTTGCACAACCATTTACAGGCCTTTGCACGGCATGTGTTGGCTGTTTGGGGAGTACAAGGTGCTTTGTAGCGCGAGTACAAGACGCTTGTAGTGGGCGTACAAGATGCTTGTAGCGTGTGTACAAGATGCTTGTAGCGCCACTACAAGGTGCTTTGTAGTGGGGCTACAGCATGTGGGCGGCGCAATGTTTTGGCCGCATTACTTATTCAATTTCCATGTTGCGCCGTCCTTGGTGTCTTTCACTTCAAAGCCGGCGGAGGCCAGTTCGTCGCGTATGCGGTCGCTGGTGGCCCAGTCTTTGTCGGCCTTTGCCTTGGCGCGCAGGTCGAGAACCATGTCTACAACGTGGCCGAAGGCCTCTTCGCGAGCATCGTTGTTGTTGCCGTTTTCGGCGTTCAGACCCAGCAGTTGGAAGGCAAAGAGGCGCATGGTGGCGGATAATTGCTCCAAATGTTCGGCCGAAATCTGCGCCTTGTGGTCGATAAGCGTGTTGATAAGTCGGCATGCCTCGAAGAGATGACTTAGCACCACGGGCGTTTGGAAGTCGTCGTTCATGGCCTCGTAGCATTTGCGGGGCAGTTCGTTCACGATGGTTGCCGTGGCCTCGTCGCTGGCTTTGGCAGGCTGAATGCGTTGTAAGTCGGCGATGCCGTTGAGCAATCTTTCGAGCCCTTTCTCGCTGGCTTGCAGAGCCTCGTTAGAGAAATCCACCGTTCCGCGATAGTGGGCAGAGAGAATGAAGAAACGGATGGTCATGGGCGAGTAAGCCTTTTCGAGCGAGGGATGCGAGCCGTTGAAGAACTGTTCGAGCGTGATGAAGTTGCCCAAACTCTTTCCCATCTTCTGTCCGTTGATGGTTATCATGTTGTTGTGCATCCAGTAGCGCACCATCTGTTCGCCTTCTGCGGCCACAGCTTGGGCAATTTCGCACTCGTGATGGGGGAAGATGAGGTCCATTCCGCCACCGTGAATGTCGAAATGTTCGCCCAAATACTTCCTTCCCATTGCCGTACACTCGCAGTGCCAACCAGGGAAACCCTCGCCCCAAGGACTTGGCCAGCGCATGATGTGTTCGGGTTGGGCGTGTTTCCACAGCGCAAAGTCGGCCTGATTACGCTTTTCGCCCACGCCGTCGAGCTGTCGCGAGGCATCTAAAACGTCTTCGAGGTTGCGACCAGAGAGTATTCCGTAGCGGTGTGTTTCGTTGTACTTGGCAATGTCGAAGTAGATGGAGCCATTGCTTTCGTAGGCAAAACCATTGGCGAGGATCTTCTTCACCAACTCTTCTTGCTCGATGATGTGCCCCGATGCTTGTGGTTCAATGCTGGGCGGAAGCACGTTAAGCATTTGCATGGCAGCATGATAAGTATTGGTATAATGCTGTGCAATCTCCATCGGTTCAAGCTGTTCTAGTCGCGCTTTCTTGGCTATCTTGTCGTCGCCATCGTCAGCATCGTGTTCAAGATGCCCCACATCGGTGATGTTTCGCACGTAGCGCACCTTGTAACCCAGGTGTTGCAGGTAGCGAAAAACCACGTCGAAGGTGATGGCGGGCCGCGCATGACCCAGGTGTGGGTCGCCATATACGGTGGGTCCGCATACGTACATGCCCACGTTGGGGGCGTGTAGGGGCTCGAAACGCTCTTTTTTGCGAGTGAGGGTGTTGTAGATTAATAGGGGGGATGCAGCCTCACCCCCAACCCCTCTCCAAGGGGAGAGGGGCGTGGTATGCAGTGTTGATTCGGTTGTTTGCGCCGAGTTGCTTTTATTTTGCGCTGAGTTGTCAGCGGGTTTATTTTGTTCGTTCATATTTGTTATTTTGTTTCTGCCTCACCCCCAACCCCTCTCCAAGGGGAGAGGGGAGTGATATGCTTTGTTGTTTGGGCGAGTGACGACTCGTTATTGCTATTATTGGGTTGTTGATGATTTATATTTTGTTGTGAGTTGCAAGGCTAATCACGCCCCTCTCCCCTTGGAGAGGGGTTGGGGGTGAGGCCGGTTGTGGGGTGGCGTGCGTGTGTTATATGTTCTGTTTCGTTTCTTTTTCAATCAACCTTAGCAGGTGTTCCACCGCATCTTTCTCGTCGATGTTCCTTTCAACGCATTCTTTTTTGCGGTAGAGCGACACCTTTCCAGGCCCTGCACCAACATATCCGAAGTCGGCATCGGCCATTTCGCCCGGTCCGTTTACGATGCAACCCATGATGCCAATCTTCAAACCCTTCATGTGTTTGGTGGCTTCGCGAATGCGGGCGATGGTTGTTCGCAGGTCGTAAAGCGTGCGACCGCAGCCCGGACAGCTAATGTATTCGGTCTTGGTGGTGCGCAAACGGGCGGCTTGCAGTATGCCGAAGGCCGTGGCATCTACCTCTTCGTCGGGTAAGTCGCCGTCGTTCATCAACCAAATGCCATCCGTTAGCCCGTCTATCATCAGCGGACCCATGTCGGCAGCGGCTTTTAGTTGGAATGTTTCTTTCTCTTCGGCCGCGTGTCGGTACATTTGCGCGAATACAACGGGGTTGTTGATGCCTGCCGACCACAACTCGTGAACCAGCGCACGCTGGTCGCCCACCTTGTTCTTATGCGTGCTCATGCACACCACCACCACCTCGGGGTGATGTTTAAGACAAGCCAAATATTCGTCGCTATTGGCTCCATATTGCAGCACGAGGAACTTAACATCTGCCTCGACAAGCGAGATAAAGGGCACGGCATTGTGTGGAAAGATGGGATAAACCTGCTCGCAGGCCTGCGGATTGGTGCTGGCCAGCTGCATGTAGGCATCGTAGTCCATGATGTAACGGCGCTTTGCCGAGAGGTTTGCGGGCAGATGTCTACCTATATATATGTAATCGGGCGTTTGGTCGGCATTGGCCACCACGTGAACCTTATCCTTATCCGTGCGGTTGCTTATCACTACGGGTAGGTTTTCGCCTCCGATGTTGGCCACGGGCGTGGTAGGACGGCGTTCGGGAGCGGTGTAGTTGAACCCTTTTGCCGCCTGAGCAGGTATAGGTAGGTGGTCCGAACGTGCCTCGATGTAATCAACAAGCGCACGTGCCACGGGTATTTCCGCCTCAGGGTCCTCGCTAAGCGATACGCGGATGGTGTCGCCGATGCCGTCAGACAGTAGCGTTCCGATGCCCACAGCACTCTTAATGCGGCCATCTTCGCCCTCGCCAGCCTCAGTAACGCCAAGATGTAGGGGGTAATTCATGTCTTCGAGGCGCATCTGTTGCACCAAAAGGCGCACCGATTGCACCATCACCACCGTGTTGGATGCCTTGATGGAGATAACCACATTGCTGAATTGCTCGCGTTTGCAGATGCGTAAGAACTCCATACAGCTCTCAACGATGCCCGCAGGCGTGTCGCCATAGCGACTCATGATGCGGTCGGAGAGCGAGCCGTGGTTCACACCGATGCGTACGGCCGTGTTGTTTTCACGGCAGATATTGAGGAAAGGCACAAAGCGTGCATCAATCTTCTTTATCTCTTCGGCGTATTCCTCATCGGTATATTCCAACTGCTTGAAGGTTCGTCCTGGGTCTACATAGTTGCCGGGATTTATGCGTACCTTCTCTGCATACAGCGCGGCCACGTCGGCTACGTTGGCGTTGAAATGCACATCGGCCACAAGTGGCGTGTCGTAACCTTTCTGTCTGAGTGCCGCATTGATGTTGCGCAGGTTCTCGGCCTCGCGCTTTCCTTGGGTGGTAAGTCGCACCAACTCGCCGCCTGCCTGTATAATTCGCTCGGCTTGGGCTGCGCTAGCCTCGGTGTCGTTGGTGTCGGTGGTGGTCATCGACTGCACGCGCACGGGGTTGTTTCCACCCATCAGCACGCTGCCAACGGTTGTTACCGATGCGTTTCGGCGTTGCAGGTTAAAGGGGTCGATGCCGATGTCACTCCATTCGCCATCTTCTTGTAGGGAAAGAGGGCGTGAAGTATGGTTGTTATCTTGTTCGTTCATCATTCTTTTAAAGGTGAAAAATTGAAAGGGTGAAAAAGTGAAAGGGTGAAAAGGTGAAAAGATGGCTGCGCCACCTAAGCATTTGGCTTAACTCCTTAACTCCTTAACTCCTTGACTCCTTAAAGGTGAAAGAGTGAAAAGGTGAAAAGATGCTTCGCCTACCAACTTGTCAACCAGTTAACTTGTCCACTTGTCCTCTCGTTAACTAATCAACTCGTCAGCTTGTCCATTTGTCCACTCACTATCTTTCGCCCTAGTTTGTCTTAAACTCGTATTTCACTTCGGCCAATTCTTCATTGGCTTTGGTAATCTTTTGTCCCAACGTAGCCTTATATTCGGCCAGTTGTTGCGCCACGTTTTCGTCTGTCAAGGCCAGCATTTGCACCGCAAGTATGGCCGCATTCATGGCTGCATTAACGCCAACAGTGGCAACGGGAATGCCTGGGGGCATCTGTACGATAGACAATAGGGCGTCTAATCCGTCGAGCATGCCTTTGATGGGTACGCCGATAACGGGCAAAGTGGTGGATGCTGCCACAACACCAGGCAGGGCAGCAGCCATACCAGCGGCCGCAATAATAACCTTTACGCCACGCGCCTTGGCGCCTTTGGCAAAGGTTTCTACGGCATCGGGCGTGCGATGAGCACTGAGGGCGTTCACCTCGAAAGGCACTTTCAGGTCGTTAAGCAACTTACATGCTTTCTCCATAACGGGCAAGTCGCTGGTACTGCCCATGATAATGCTTACTGATGGGGTCATAATGAAAAGTAAAAGGCCTTACCCAACTAATCTACAACAGGCCTCACCCCCGTCCCCTCTCCAAGGGGAGAGGGGCGTGATATGCCTTGCTGTTTTGTGAGTTGTTGTCTTGTTATACATTGTTTTTGTAAGTGTGAGAGACAACACTGTTGCTCGTTACCTATCCCCTTTTGCAGGGAACTAGCGGGTAAGACTTGTTGTTATTAATACTATTATTTCTAAATTAAAAGAGGGCAACTAGGCATCGCCACAAATGGACCACGCCTAACCCACAACCGACCTCACCCCCCAGCCCCTCTCCAAGGGGAAAGGAAAGTGGTATGTTTGGCTGTTTTGTGGGTTGATGTATTGCCATACGTTGTATATTTTAATCGTAATACTTCAAAGAAACTATGCTAATCACTCCCCTCTCCCCTTGGAGAGGGGCTGGGGGGTGAGGCCAGTTGTGGGCTTGGCTATGGCCTGTTGTGGGCTTGGCTATGGCCTGTTGTGGGCTTGGCTATGGCCAGTTGTGGGGTCGGCTATGGCCAGTTGTGGCTTGGTTGTGCCCGTTTATAGCGGCTCACTATATCACCACAAACGCGCAGACCATGCCCACAAGGAACCCTGCTACCACCTGCCAAAGCGAGTGTTGGCGAAGTATCATGCGACTGGTTCCAACCAGTCCGCCCACGATAAACACCAAGCAAAGCCACCAAACGGGGTTGAACATGAAGAGAAAAGCAAAGGCCATCAGTCCACCTGCCACGCCGCCAATGGCTGCTGTATGCGTGGATATCTTCCACCAAACGTTGATAAGCGCGCATACCACTTGCACAACGAGGGCGGCAACCAATATGCGAGCCATGAAACGGGGTATCTGTAACACCGACATGAGATAGTAACAGCCGAAGTAACACAATATGGAGATGACGTAAGGCACCATGCGCCGCTCCTTATGCCCTAGCTCAATGAGGGTCCATCCCTGATAACGGCGATACAGATGTATCAGTATCGTGGGGATAAATATGGTGGCGATATACACCAAGAGCAACACTTCTAGTTTGTAATCCCAAGGCAATTGAGACATGTAACTAAAAGTGAACAACGCTATCAACCCAACAATGGGCAGATAAAACGGGGTGAAGAGCATGCTCATCATCCGCGCGCCGAATATGATGTTTTTCTCTTTCATAACTTCTGAGGAGTTAAAGGAGTTAAGGAGTTAAGGAGTTAAGCCAATGGCATTGTGGCTTTCTCGCTCCAACGACAGCATTTTAGGTAATCCGCGAAATGGAGTTAAGCCAATGGCATTGTGGCTTTCTCGCTTCTCATCAGCCATATCGGCCTCACCCCCAACCCCTCTCCAAGGGGAGAGGGGAGTGAAATGCTTTGATATTATCAAGCCTTTTATATATCACTTCCTTGCCTTTAACTTGTAGCTAGCGACTAAACGCCTTGCTCTTTTTGGCTCGTAAACCTCATGCGACTGATGGAACAAATCGAACCAATAGGCGGAATGCTTTGATATTATCAAGCCTTTAATATATCACTTCCTTGCCTTTAATGTGTAGCTAGCGACTTAACGCCTTACTCTTTTTGGCTCGTAAACCTCATGCGACTGATGGAACAAATCGAACCAATAGGCGGAATGCTTTGATATTATCAAGCCTTTAATATATCACTTCCTTTCCTTTAGTGTGTAGCTAGCGACTAAACGCTTTGCTGTTTTGGCTCGTAAATCTCATGCGACTGATGGGACAAATCGAACTAATCGGTGAAATGCACATCTTAATCCGCAAGGCACACCATTATTATATGGTGTCATCATTTGCGCCACCCCACAAAACAACAAGGCTAATCACTCCCCTCTCCCCTTGGAG
>ERZ772766.1108-NODE-1108-length-14866-cov-6.397002_pt1 | contig 14866 bp, 9 predicted proteins | sample MGYA00511379_ERZ772766 | MGnify/ENA primary metagenome ERZ772766 (study PRJEB29015, sample SAMEA2737895) | human oral metagenome | biome: human oral; feature: human-associated habitat; material: dental | place: China | collected 2116 ...
TATTAGATCCACGTACGTAGCCCAAACTTATCTGCCACTCGTCCACAACTTTTATTCCTAGGCGAAGTAACAACCTAAATACAGGTCACTTCTCAAAGCTATATAGGAATCGATCCAAAGCTATATAGCTTTCTTCGTCATCCGACTTATAGCTCTACACAAGTACTCACATAATTTATATAGGTATAGGTAGGAGCTTACACAAGTCGAAGTCGGCGCTTCATTGAGCCCCCCAGGGGCTATAGAGCGGTACATTTGCGACAACGCTATTGCGAAGTCAGTATTTTACTTATCTTTGCCTTTGATAAAAGATAACATCAGACGCATAGTGCTTTACAAACATAAACATTAACAGAAATGAAGAAATCACTTGCCCTTCTGGCACTTGCCAGCCTCTTCATCGGGACGACATCCTGCCGCAAGAAGGATGAACCTAAGCCCGCTCCAGTAGTATCTACCGACCCCAACACAACTGACGCCTCTGCGGATGTCGCTGCGATCAAGAACTCTCAGGCTGTCCTCACGGTACCTGCGGGTTCTGTGGTCTACATCGAGCCCCAGACGGGTCTTAAGATCCTCGGTGCTACGATGGACGCTACTGACAAGACGAAGTACACCGTCGGCACCAATGGTCTCCTCGGTATCAATGGGAACGTAGAGAAGCTCAAGATCCAGAGCGACGATATCACAAACCTCAGCCTGCCTAAGTCTTCTCCTCTCTTGAAGGCCCTCATCCTCGTATCAAAGAGCTCTTCTGCTACGGCCACTGCAACGGCAATCGACCTCTCTGGGCTGACGGACCTGGAGTCCCTCCTCATCGCTGGCTACTCAATCGAAAGCCTTGACCTCACTAAGCTGAACAAGCTGAAGAACCTCGGAATTGGTGCGTGGAATCTGGGCGCCAACTTCCCTGAGATGACGGATGCCTTTGGCACTATCCCAGAGAAGGCCTCTCGTATCAGCGAGGTCAAGCTTCCCGCTAACAACGTCATCGAGAATTTCATCATGCGTACTGCAACCCTGCAGGATGGTAAGTGCGACTTTGACAATCTGCCTAAGCTGAAGAAGTTCTTCTGCCAGTCTCCCTTCTTCTCAAACTTCACGTTCGCTAAGAGCACGGAGCTAGAAGTCCTCTACGCAACCGCACCTACCGCTGGTATCAAGCTCAATGCAGACCTCGGCAACAAGCCTAAGCTGAAGGACATCACGTTCCGCACGGCTAGCCTCTCTAAGTTTGCTGTAAGCAATGCAACTGAGCTAGTCCTGAAGGATAGTAATGCAGATGCTATCGCTGTTGAATTTGACAACATCCCTGCTAAGCAGGCTTACGGGTACATTACTGGTAGAGCCAATAAGACGGTAACGAGTATCACTCTGAAGAACATTGCGTTCTCCGAAGCGAACCTGGTCAACCTGATCAATAAGCTTGAAACTCGCAATGGTACCCTCAAGGTTAAGGGCGAGCTTCTCACCACGGCTGTCAATGCTGCTCTCTCAGCTAAGGGCTGGACGGGTGCTGCCCTCTAAGCCATAGCCCAAGAGGCTAACACTATACCACTACGCCCCCACCTACGGATGACTATCCGCCAGGTGGGGGCGTAGTGTTTCCCTTAGAAATGTCTTATCTTTGTTAGTAGTTATTCACAATTAGAGAATACAACTCTCATCATACATCCAACGGACACATGGAACAAGACACCTTCTTAGCCCAGGTACGTGCCAAGGCCCAAGGCTGGCTGACACCTGGATACGATGAACAGACGCGCGCCGAAGTACAGCGCCTCCTCGATGCAGAAGATACGACAGAGCTCGTCGAAGCCTTCTACAAGGACTTAGAGTTCGGTACAGGTGGGCTACGCGGAATCATGGGCGTAGGCTCCAATCGCATGAACCGCTACACCGTCGGAGCCGCTACACAGGGACTGGCGAACTACCTCAAGCAGGCTTTCGCTTCCCTCCCCGAAATCTCGGTAGCTATCGGGCATGATTGTCGTAATAATAGTGATGTCTTCGCACGCATCACCGCTGAGGTCTTCTCTGCTAACGGCATCAAGGTCTATCTCTTCGAGAGCCTTCGTCCTACGCCCGAGGTATCCTTTGCTATTCGTGAACTTGGCTGCCAGAGCGGCGTAATGATCACCGCCTCGCACAACCCAAAGGAATACAACGGCTATAAGGCTTATTGGTCTGACGGGGCACAGATGCTCGCTCCGCATGACCGCAACACGATCATCGAGGTCAATAAGATCACGCGCGCTGAAGATATCCACTTCGAAGCTCGCCCCGAGCTCATACACTTTCTCGGCGAAGAGTTCGACAAGCGCTTCATTGAGCGTGTCGCTTCACTCTCTGCGCCCCAGAAGGAGTCTATCACACGCCACCACGACCTGAAGATCGTCTATACCCCGATCCACGGTACCGGTGTGCGCATCATTCCTGAAGCACTGCGTGCTATTGGCTTCACGAACATCATCAACGTCCCTGAGCAGGATGTCGTCAGCGGGAACTTCCCCACCGTCCACTCTCCCAACCCCGAGGAGCCTGCAGCCCTCGAGCTGGCTATCCGTCGTGCCGAGGAGACTGGTGCTGATATCGTCTTAGCGTCCGACCCTGACGCAGACCGCATCGGGGTAGCAGTACGCAACGAGGAGGGTAAGATCGTCCTCATCAACGGGAACGAGATCTGCTCCCTCCTGACCTACTACGCCATCGCCAATCGTCGTGACGCTGGCCTCCTCCAGCCTACCGACTACGTCGTCAAGACCATTGTAACCACGGAGCTCATCCGTGCTATCGCAGAGAAGTCTAACGTCATACTCTTCGACTGCTACACAGGCTTTAAGTGGATCGCAGACGTCATCCGCAAGAACGAAGGCAAGCTGAACTACATCGGTGGTGGTGAAGAGAGCTACGGCTTCCTCCGAGAGGACTTCATCCGTGACAAGAGCTCAGTATCGGCCTGCTGCATGTTTGCCGAGCTCGCTGCATGGGCAGCCGACCGTGGTATGTCTATCTACCAGCTCCTCCAGCAGATCTTCGTAGAGTATGGCCTCTACAAGGAACAGGGCGTCAGCGTCGTCCGCAAGGGTAAGAGCGGTGCTGAGGAGATCGAAGCGATGATGAAGAACTTCCGTGAGAATCCCCTCAAGACTCTGGCAGGAAGCCCCGTCGTTGAGGTCCTTGACTACGCCAAGCTCCAGGGTCTCTGGCTCGACAAGGGTGAGGTCTTCACGCTCGATATGCCTACGACCAGCAATGTACTCCAGTACAAGACAGCTGACGGGACGAAGGTATCTATCCGTCCCTCTGGCACGGAGCCCAAGATCAAGTTCTACATCGGTGTACGTGGCAAGGTGACTTCTAAGGAAGACCTCCCCGCTACTGAAGCTGCCTGCCTCGAGAAGATCCAGGTCATCCGTCAGGAGCTCGGTATCTAACCCCTCTCCTCCTTCGATACACATCGCTACCTCCCGGGGGTAAACCATCCACGGGAGGTAGCTTCATTTTATCATCCTCTATGCACGTCTATCTCTGTCCCTCCCCAGAACTCTATCCGCTCTACCATCGTCCTAATAGTATCGTCATCATCGTGGACATCTTCCGAGCCTCGACCACGATGGTCGCAGCCTTTGCCCATGGAGCCAAGGGGATACTCCCTGTAGCTTCGACCGAAGAGGCTGAGGAGATGGGTAAGCGTCTGGGTGCACTCATCGCGGCCGAGCGCAATGTCGTACGCTGTGACTTCGCCCAGCTTGGTAATGATCCCGCAGAGTACACGACAGACTTAGTCAGCGGGCGTGAGATCGTCTTCACGACGACCAATGGTACGCGAGCCCTCACGATAGCTCGAGAGCATGGTGTAGAGGAGATCCTCGTCGGGGCACTGACCAACCTACGTGCGACCATCGACTACTGCCAGCGCTCCGACCGTGATGTCGTCGTACTCGCTGCAGGCTGGAAGGGACAGGCCTCTATGGAGGATATGCTCTATGCAGGCGCCTTCACCGTAGAAGCGGGAGCAATCGCAGGTGACGATACCACCCGTATGGTATGCGACCTATGGCAGGACCATGCAGCGACTCTCGATGCTCGTACAGAGTACATCAAGAGTAGCGACCACTACGTACGACTAGAGCAAGCAGGCTTCGCAGACTGTGTGACCTACTGCATGAGCCTAAGCCTCTTCAACCTTGTCCTACGTCTAGAAGATGGCTGGCTTCGTACGCTGTAGTCGCATGCTCGAGTGAACATAGACGGCAGCCTTATAGTTATAAGAGCGAATAAGCTAACCCCCTCCTACCTTTCTGGCAAGGAGACAAAAACAATACAACAAGCAATGGCAACAGTCACTTTCAAAAAAGATCTCACCGTACACCTCTCTGGTGAAATGCCTGCCGTAGGCACTACCGCTCCTAACTTCGGGGCTACGAAGACGAACCTCAGCGAGATCCACCTCGAAGATCTGCGTGGTCAGCGTGTCGTACTCAATATCTTCCCCAGCGTTGACACGGGTGTCTGCGCTACCAGCGTACGTCGCTTCAATGCCGAAGCTTCTAAGCTCAACAACACCGTCGTCCTCTGTGTATCTAAGGACTTGCCTTTCGCTCAGTCACGCTTCTGCGGTGCTGAAGGCCTCGACAAGGTAGTACCCGTATCTGTCTTCCGCCACAACTGCTTCACGGAGCACTATGGCCTTGAGCAGAAGGATGGTCCTCTGGCTGGTCTCTTGGCGCGTGCCGTCGTCGTCATCGATGAGGCAGGCAAGATCCTCTACACCGAGCTCGTCCCCGAGATCACGCAGGAGCCCAACTACGAAGCAGCACTCGCTGCACTGAAGTAGCTCAAGGGAACTTACTCCATATTAAAAAGAGAGCGTCGCATAGTCCACTGTGGTGGAGCTATGCGACGCTCTACTTTTAGCCCGTACGTAGCACGAGATGCTACGAATTAGAAGGGGTAGCCAATGGCAATATTAAAGGCAAGTAGCTGCTTTGGCTCTTGGTAGGTGATGACCCAAGGACGCCCATTCTCCACCTGCGGATCATGGAGCTTAGCCCCCACATCAAAGCGAAGGACGAAGTAGTCAAAGTCCCAGCGCAGCCCCAGCCCACTCGACAGGGCGATCTCCTTGTAGAAGCGGTTCCACTGGAAGTCTCCCTGCGGCTGATTCTGATAGGCGCGTATCGTCCAGATATTCCCTGCGTCAGCGAAGAGGGCGAGCTGGAGAGGCCCAAGGATCTTCATACGGTACTCGGCATTCATCTCAAGCTTGATATCCCCGACCTGATCAAAGATGGATTGGCTTGCTGAGCGAGGCATACTACCAGGGCCAAGGCTACGTGCAGACCAGCCACGCAGGCTATTAGCGCCACCAGCGAAGTAGCGAAGGTCAACGGGCACATACTGACTATTGCCATAGGGATAAGCCACGGCCAGCCCCAGATGATAGGCGAAGGCATTCCCTTCGCTCAGCTTACGAAGCCCACTATAGTCAATCTCCCCCTTGACGAACTGGGCAAAGTTCGTCTCGAAGAAGCGATACGACCCGTAGGCATCACGCTCCCTATTCAGCAGTGCCGATACCCCATAGAGCAGACTCCCCGATGACTGGACGAAGAGACGCAGGTTATGTACCCAAGGCGAAGTCGAGAGGCGGTAGTCATTGAGCGAATTGTAGCGGAAGAGGTACGAAGCCCCGAGGACAAACTGATCTCGGTAGTTCAGGATCTGCGTGATGAGTGGCATCGAGCGGCGGAATTCCTCATTGATATAGCCAAAGTGAAGGAAGTCCAAGTCGATGACCTTCAGCTGATGGCGATAGGCGGGCGTGTAGTGGCTGTGCCAGCTATATCCCCACTTGAAGGAGAAGATATCACGGCTGAACTCTGGACGGCGGTGGTGGTCATAGCTTACCTGCAAGCTCGTCGAGGATAGGATCGTTGATGGCCCCTTCGAATGCCGGAAGGGCACGAGCAGACGGGGGAAGGTAAGTGAGGCCTCTGCACCATAGTTCAAGTGGTCATTACGGAGCTCACCGAGGCTCTCGTAGCCACCACGCAGCTGGAGGCGAAGCTGCTCCCCACCATGGAAGAGGTTGCTATTTTGGAAGTTCAGCGAAGAGCTCACCCCGAAGTTCCCCGAGGAGTTCGTCCCGACGATATCCCCACCGATACTCTTCGTCTGGGTGGAGGCAGCGGTAATGTCGCAGTCCAAGACAGCAGAGTCCGTAGCGAGAGTATCTGGATGGTACTGGATCGAGACGCTCTGCAAGGTTGGCAGTTCGCTCAGAGCAGTATAGGTCGATGAGGTATGCTGCATCGAGTAGAGTGCACCTGGACGGATCCAAATACGTCGTGCAAGCTCCGAGGGGCGGATATAGTGCTTCGGATCAAGGTCGAAGCTAATACCATCACGCGCCTGCTTCAGGGACTCTCCCGTCTCATATCGAGCGATCTGACGCATCCGCACGCGTCCGATCCGATAGGTCCTCTCGGGCGAGTGAACTACGCTACGTACCCATACATCGGAGGCAACCAGCGTATCGACCTCGAAGCGGACACTATCACCAGAGAAGGTATAGTAGCCTCTATTACGAAGAATCTGAGTGATACGCTCCTGCTCGGCCTGCATATTCTGAGGAGAGAGGATAGCGCCTGAATGGAGATAAGAGCGATAGCGCTCACCACGGAAGCGACGCTTCTCTATGAGTGTATCTTGAGGGTAAAGATGCTGGGCAATACTGCTATCTTGGATAGACTCCGAGAAGCGACCTACACGTAGACGGCGACCAGGTATGATGGTGTATGCCAGGCGAGCTCGCTTAGCCTTGGTCGTATCCACACGGAGAGTCGTCTGAGCCTTGAGGTAGCCCATATTGTACATCGCTGCGGTGAGATTGGCTCGACCAAACTCAGCTTCTTCTGCGCTATAGAGCACAGGAGGATCTCCCCACTTACGCAGCTGACGATTGAGGAAACTATTACTCTTCGGATTACTCAAGCTATAGAGCCCAAGTGTCCAGTCAAAGAGCCCCAAGAGCTTTGTATTGGGGCGTTGTGGAAGGAAGGACTCAAGGTCACCGAGCTGCTCCCGCTCTGTCTGGTCGAGAGAGTCCACTTGGATAGTGACCTTCGTAAGTAGGTAGCTCTCGTCCCCGACGTACTTTGTCGTCGAGCAGGAGGCCAAGGCTAACCCCAGCGCAAGGGCCAAGGTATATCTATTCTTCTTCATTCGCTGTCCATAGCTGCCAAGCCTTATCGGCCTGGAGGTGTAGCATCTCGAGACCATCCTTCGCTCGTGCTCCGCTCTGCAGGGCTCGACGGAGGAAGGTCGTCGGTGAGGGATTATAGATGAGATCATAGCAAAGGTGAGACTCCCCAAGAGCCTCGTAGGGCAAGGGGAGGCACTCTCCTTCGTGAAGACCTATGAGCGTGGCATTAATCCATAGAGGGGTCGCTTCCCCCTCTTCTCTTGTCAAGCTTTCGTAAGAGCGCTGTCCGCTCTGAGGAGTACGGCTCACCTGCTCATAGCTGATACCAAGTTGCTCGAGCGCATAGAGCACGGCAGAGGCCGCACCTCCCGTACCGAAGACCCAAGCATGAGGTCGCTCCTCACTAAGAAGAGGGAGCAGTGAGTGGTAGAAGCCCCAGACATCCGTATCATGTGCGGTGATATGGCGCTTTCCTGAAGGAGTATGCTCAATATGCAGTACGTTGGCGGCCTGCAGACGCTCCACTTCGGGAGAGCAAGCATCCACATAGTGAAGCACCTCTCGCTTATAAGGGAGCGTGACGTTCAGCCCTCGGAGCGAAGGATGAGTAGCCAATAGTTCGGGCAACTCCTCTATTCTCTGAAGCTCGTAGCTCTCATACGAAGCATCTATCCCAAGGCGATCAAAGAGCTCCGAGAAATATCGAGGTGAGAAGGAGTGCCCCAGGGGGCGACCTATGAGCCCATAGCTACAACGTGTCGGCATCTACTCTGCTGATATCTATTTCCCCTTAGCTTGGAGGATAGTAATAGGGTTGTGGGCATCGACCGTGAGAAGCGTCTCATAGGAGATATGCCAGCCGACTCGCTTGATGGCCTCGCGGAAGAGCGCCAGTGTCTCCTCTGAGACCGAGTTGAAGACGAGCACGCCATCAGCTCCCATAAGCGCAGTGAGGCGCTCAACAAACTCAATGAGCTTCCCCCCGTGCCCACCGATGAAGGCGGCCTCGGGGCGGGGAAGCGACTCAAGATCTTGGCTAAGGAAGTCTCCAATATGGAAGTCAATACCAGGAGCGTGGAAGCGACGGCTATTGACCTCCATAAGCTCCTTCCCCTCGGGACGCACCTCGAAGGAGGTCACCAAGAGATGAGGATAGCGGAGCTTGGCCTCGATAGAAACCGAGCCTGTGCAGAAGCCTACATCCCAGAAGCTACGACGGCGCTCAAGTTCGAGCAGACTTAGGCTCACCAGACGCACCGGCATCTTCGTGATCATATTCACACGACCATTGAGGGGGAAGAAATCCAGCTCTTGCAGGCCAATCGGAGCATCGTATGCCGTGGGCTGTGGATCTTCAATGATCAGGCAGTTGGGGTGACCGAACTCTCGTCCGACGACTTCATGTAGCGGGAGGCTATAGACTTCCTCACGGCTTCCTCCGAGTCGCACACCGATATGCATCTGATAGCCCGTATAGCCATAGTCGATCATCCGCTGAGCGATGAGCGCTGGGGTATTCTTCTTATCCGTCAAGACTCCCACCTTTGCAGCACGCTCGATGAGAGCACGATCCAGCTCCAGCCAAGGACGTCCCGTCAGTGAGACGACACGCATATCATGGTAGGGCAAGCGCAGGCTATGTGCGAGCATCTGCAGAGAGCTGAAGGAGGGGAAGGTCTGGGCGACCTGCCCTGGGAACTCGCGCATGAGTGTCGTAGTGAAGCCAAAGAAAAGCGGATCACCAGAAGCAAAGACCAGAACGGGCTCATCCAAGGCACGATACTCCTGATAGACCGCACTGAGGGGAACGATAATATCGATCCATACGGCTCCCGCGGGGAGTAGATCGGCGACGAGCTCGCGGTGGCGACGCCCACCGGAGAAGACTCGATGCTGAGCGATGAGTTGCTGTACTTCGGGGGAGAAGAGGGGGCACTGCTCATCGTTCATTCCTACGACGGTGAAGCGAAGCCCTTGGGTTGTAAGATTCTTTTCGTCCAAGAGTTGTATCAAGCTTATCTATTATAGGTCGCAAAGGTACTAATAATAAGGTGGGCTTCTCCCCTATTCCTAAGCGGTCTTCCGAGTGATGCTTTTTGAAGCAGTACTGGTCGATGATCGAACCAGTACTGGTCACCCTAAGCAACCAGTACTGCTCAGCGTCGCGACCAGTAGTAGTCAACTCAGTGACCAGTACTGGTCAATATTCCCCTTCTAAAATAGTGCTCTCCACCTCAGAAGAAAAAGCCTCCGACCACTCAGTGGTAGTCAGCTCTTCCTAATACAATATTATACCTCCTTCTTGCAGGCTCAAGAAGAGAGGAAGGTCCATTTATGGATAGAATCTACCCCTATATATGACTTCATCGACACGAGGTAAAAAGCTGGAAGATAGGCAAATGATTTCCTTCATTATTTTATTAATTCAAATCACCTTAGCGACCTCGTCTATCCTATAGAAATGACCTATATTTACCCTCCGGAAAGCATTACACCAACCATAAAAACGCTGAAGAATGAAGAACGAAAGACCACTTTCTCGTCAGGCTCGGCTACGGAGTACACTCGTTGTCTCCCTGCTCACCCTCTGCTCCATGCCCCTTGCGGCAAATACAGCCATAGAGCAAGAGCCGTCGTCAAGTCCTGTCACACTCGCCCATGTAGCAGGTAAGATACGCGGGCACATCGTGGATGCTACGACTGGAGAGCCCATCGTCGGGGCAAGTATCCGCGTCAAAGGCAACAAACGTATCGGGAGCATCTCCGACAAGCAAGGTGGATACGCCTTGTCTGCTTCCCCAGGGGTGACACTGATCATCTCCTGTGTCGGATACGAAACCTTAGAGATCCAGGCGATAGAGAAGGATCAAGTCATCCAGCTAAAAGAGAACTCCAAGACCCTCGGCGAGCTCGTCGTCGTCGGCTATACGACACAGCGTAAGGAGAGCCTCACGGGGGCTATGATTAACCTCAAGGCCAGCAAGCTCAAGGACATCACTACCCCCTCCGTCTCCAACCTCCTCAATGGCAAGGCTCCTGGTGTATATGTCGCACCTGGATCAGGGCGCCCCGGATCGAGCGCAGCCGTGGTGATCCGCGGACAAGCCACCCTCAACGGAAACACGCGCCCCCTCTGGGTGATTGACGGTGTGATCGTAGGTGACGACCCTGGTCAGCTCAGCCCTCAGGACATTGAGAGCCTCACGATCCTCAAGGACGCAGCCTCCACCGCGATCTATGGCTCTGCTGGAGCAAACGGTGTCGTCGTAGTCACGACCAAGAGTAGCCGCTCAGGCAAGCTCCGCACCTCTGTCTCTATGCGCACAGGTATCAGCCAGCTAACCAAAGGCAACCTGCATATGATGAATGGTGCCGAACTCTACGACTACTTTGCCTCCACAGGCAATGCCAGCACCATCCCCTTCCCTCGATGGAAGCCAACCCTACGCAATGACAACTTTGACTGGTGGAAGCTGGCTACACGCACCGGCGTCTCTCAGGACTATAACCTCACCCTACAAGGGGGGAGCGAAACGATGAACTCCCTCTTCTCCTTAGGCTACTATGATGAGAAGGGTGCTGTCAAGGGCTTTGACTACAAGCGCTATAACTTCCGCCTGAAGACCAGCTACAAGCCACTCAGCTGGCTCACTATTCGCCCTATGATCAGCGGGGCGATGCAAACCTCCGAGGACAGACAGTACTCCATCTCTGCGATGTACTCGATGCTCCCTTGGGATAGCCCATACGATGCTGAGGGGAAGCTCGTCCCCCACCAATACTCTGAATGGGTAAATAGCAACAGCACGAACTACCTCCGTGACCTGCAGTGGAACCACTACGACGGGAGCTACTACGAATTCATGGCCAACCTGGACTTCGACATTCGCATCGCACCTTGGCTCACCTTCTCCTCGGTCAATAACTATAAGTACGTCCACAGCACGGGTCACGGCTACGAAGACCCTCGTTCCAATGGTGGAGAGAGCGTCCAAGGTCGTATCACCGAGTATCACGGACAGGTAGCTCGTCGCTACTCGAACCAGAAGCTCCTAACGAATAATAGCTGGGGCCTGCATAACCTCAATGGTCTCTTGGCCTATGAGTTCAATGACTACTGGGGCAAATCAACCAGCGCCAACGGGACAGGCTTCGTCCCAGGCTTTGAGGTACTGGATATCACGGCTAAGCCCGAGAAGACTAAGGGTGGGATCGCTGAATGGGCGGTACAGTCCGTCTTCGCTAATGCTCGCTATAGCTACGACAACCGCTATCTCCTCGAAGGGTCTATCCGCCGTGACGGTGCCTCCAACCTAGGTTCAAGAGCCAAGTATGGTACCCTCTTCTCTATCAGTGGTGGGTGGAGCATCCACCGCGAATCGTGGTTTGGGATCAAGGCTTTCGACCAGCTGAAGCTCCGCGCCTCCTATGGCTCGGCTGGTAACCGCCCCTCCGCCCTCTATCCCCAATATGACCTCTATTCGATAGCATCCAGCTACAACGCTCAGCCCGGCATGCTCATCTCTCAGATCGGGAATAATGACCTTACTTGGGAGCGTACCTACACTGCAGGTATCGGGCTTGACGCTTCGCTCTGGTCAAACCGCCTGCACTTCACCCTTGATCTCTACTCCAAGAAGACCGACAACATCCTCTATAATGTACCCGTCACCAGCCTCACAGGTGTGACTCACATCTACCGCAATATCGGTAAGATGGCTAATAAGGGTATCGAGGTAGCTATCGGTGGTGATATCATCCGCAGCAAGGACCTCACCTGGAGCCTTGACCTCAACGTCGGACACAACGCCAATAAGCTCACCGACATCTTCCGTCAGTATGATCCCTCAGGGCAGTACATCGCTAAGCCTGTTATCATCGGTGACGGTAGCGGTATAGCAGGCTCTGCCTCCCGCATCCTCGAAATCGGCTCTCCTATCGACACCTACTACATGCCTGAGTGGGCTGGAGTAAATCCTGATGATGGGCGCCCCATGTGGTATAAGGAAGGGACTAACGGAGAGCGCGTCACGACCAGCAACTACGCCGAAGCCAAGTACTACAAGCTGGGCTCTGCTGCACCTAAGGTCTTCGGGGGGATCACGACGAACCTACGCTGGAAGGAATTCGACCTCTCGGCTACGTTCGGCTATGCTCTCGGTGGACAGATCTACAACTACTCTCGCCAAGAGCTCGACTCTGACCTCACCTACACCGACCGCAATCAGATGTCACTGCAGAAGGGCTGGTCACGCTGGCAGAAGAAGGGCGACGTCGCCACTCACCCACGCGCCCTGTACAACAACAAGGACAACGGTAACAAGGCCTCTTCTCGCTACCTGGAGGACAACTCCTTCTTCAAGCTACGTACTCTCAGCCTCGGCTACAACCTCTCCCTTCCTCAGCTGAAGGTACAGAACCTCCGCATCTACCTCAATGCTGAGAACCTCTTTACCCTGACGAAGTACTCAGGTGTAGACCCCGAGCTTCCCGCCTCTGATGGCTCTGTCATGGGGACGACGGGTATCAGCGTCTATCCCCCTGTCCGTCGCTTTGTCCTCGGGCTCAACCTCTCACTATAGCTACACGATACAGATATGAATAAGATACTAATGCTACTGGTGTCCTCCTGCCTACTGGTAGCCTGCAATATTGACAGAGAGCCCAAGGGGAGCATGTCCAGCCAGCGTATCCTCGAGCATCCAGAAGAGGCTATCGATGGGATGACCCACGGGATGTATGCCCAGCTCAAGACCTGGAGCGACGTCATGCACCGCTGCGGCGAGTATGCGGGGGACAACATCATGATACGTGGCGCCTCGACAGATGCCTTCTTTGAGTTCATCTCCTTCAACCGCACCCCACAGAACTACCGCCTACAGGCCTTCTGGGATAATAGCTACAAGGCTATCATCCAGGCCTCCAATATCATCGAGCTCTATGGCACTTCCACCGACGAGGAGGTCAAGGCTCATGTGGGAGAAGCCTACTTCGTGCGTGGCTTCCTCTACTTCTACCTCGTGAGAGCCTACGGTCGTCCCTACTATCAGGACCCAGAGAAGAACCTCGGTGTACCTATCATCAAGAGTGCCCCAAAGGACGTCTTCGATAAGTTCACTCTCCCCGACCGTGCTACCGTAGCGGAGACCTACGCACAAGCTATTGAAGACTTGAAGCAAGCAGAGACGCTCCTTCCCGAGCGCTCAGGTACGCCCTTCTATGCATCCAAGGGTGCTGCTCAAGCTCTGCTCTCCCGCCTCTACCTCTATATGAGTGGCACCTATGAGCAGCCCAATAGGCAGTATGCTCAGCTGGCCTCCGAGTACGCTACGAAGGTCATCTCGAGTGGGAAGTATTCGCTCCTCAATCGAGAAGACTTCATGAAGTACAATCAGCTTCTGCCAGAGAGCAACAAGGAGTCTATCTTCGTCGTCCGCCGTCTGGCCTCTGAATACTCTGGTTACGACCACTACTATGGAGTCGGTGGTATGTATGCCAATATCGGAGGTATGGGCTGGGGTGAGATGTATGCCAGCGCTAAGTACCTTGCCCTACTTGATGAGACGGGGCGAAATGACTTCCGCCCTAACAGAACTCGTATCGTAGATGCTCGTGCCGCCTTCATTGAGCCCGTGTACGCGCCTGAGAAGACGGAGGTATTCCGCTTCATCAAAAGCGAAGAGTCAGGAGACCTCAACTACGTGCAGCTCCCCATCACTCGCTCCAATGGTCAGATCATAGCCAAGGAAGCTAAGGATTCGGGGCAAGCGGAGTCTTACACCTTGACTGCGATAGATGCAAATCAAGAGATCTACAGCATCACCTATAAGGGGAAGACTTACCGAGGTGTGATCGACCTATATATCAAGCTCAACAGAGCCTACCCGATGTTCTACATCACGAAGTGCTCCCGTGAGGGTGAGAATAGCCACCTGCACTCGCCTGTCATCTCTCGTCTCGGCGAAGTGTACCTCAACCGAGCTGAAGCAGAAGCTAAGCTCGGGAACTATAGCGCAGCACTCACGGACCTCAATATCATACGCACACGCTCTATCCCTGGAGCCGCCTATGCCAGCCTCGATGCTACGAACGCATCCGAGCGCATCGACAAGGAGCGCCAGTTGGAACTCGCCTTCCAAGCTGAGCGTAGCTATGATGTATTCCGCAACGGAGGCTCACTCGTACGTCGCTACCCTGGAGCTCATCACCAGCGTGAGGACATTGCCCCCACAGACTATCGTGTGGTGTACTTCATCCCACAGAATGCTATCGATGCCTACCCAGGTAAGCTGACTCAGAACCCCACCCACTAAGATAAGAGAAGTACTCGATATCACTTCTTCAGCTCGCCAGCATCACCATAGTCTACTGGAGAGCTACCAATAAAGCCAACGGGGCAGAGAGGATGGATCCTCCCTGCCCCGTTAATTTTATCCCCAGATCTTAGGCAAGCATCTACTTGAGACCATTGCGCAAGGCCATCTCTTCACAGCTTGTACTCTCCTCTTTCGAACGTCTCAACCTAAAGACTCCGATTTTCGAGGGAAGAAGGTGAGTAATGAAGAGGTGGGCTTGCACAATGGTCTCATATATTGGTATAGGTACGTGGGTAGAGCTATATAGGATGGCGAAGAAAGCTATATAGCTTTGTGAAGT
>ERZ772766.1112-NODE-1112-length-14849-cov-2.835947_pt1 | contig 14849 bp, 12 predicted proteins | sample MGYA00511379_ERZ772766 | MGnify/ENA primary metagenome ERZ772766 (study PRJEB29015, sample SAMEA2737895) | human oral metagenome | biome: human oral; feature: human-associated habitat; material: dental | place: China | collected 2116 ...
GAAACAGATCGTTTTACTTTAACCTCTTAAGTTGTACCAAATTTTTCAACAAAATAATCAGCGTCTTGCGCACTTGCACCCGGATAAACAATTACGTTACGAGCATTGGATTGTAAGTTTTGAACCAAACCGTCACCAGCCTTCTCACCAACAATACCGAGTGTTTGGGTAGCCATCGTAGCAGATACCACAAAAGAACGCCCTTTTGTTAATACTGCTTCAAATTCAGGATTGGCATAGTCTTGAAACTCATCAATATATAAAACAATTGGAACACGAGTATTTTCATCTCCGGGACGACGGAAAATTGCACTTTGCAACTGCAACATAATAAAGGAACCAAGCATACCACCAATACGGTCTGATAAACCAGTTGATGTTGAAATTGCAACTTTATCACCTGTTCTAAGAATTTCATCAAAGTTCAGATCTGTACCAACTCCAGGAGGTGGACACAATACTGAACGAATACGTTTTGAATCTAGCAAATTCGCAAGAATTGAACGAATACCACTTGTGTGTTCGTATGTTTTTGTTCCGCCCCGCATACCCTTAATTGTTGAATAATAATCCGTATTAAACCAAGATATAATGTCACGATTTTCCAAAACTTTCTCAGAAGTTGTGGATACCATACCAAGTTGACGAAGAATCTCATCACCACGACCATTATTATTTGTCAATAGGTCATTAAGGTGCAAAAGTGTTGCGTCGTTTCCGTGCACACGTTTCGCAGCCTTGATTGCATTTTGTAGCAATGTTTCTGCACTGTTCTTGAAGAAACTTGATGAGTCACTCATAAAGGCGATTAGGGTTTCTTTTACTGTTGCAACCGCAGTCTCTTCTGGCCCATATAGAGGGTTAAAACGCAAGGAGTTGTGTGCTGACGGGTCAAACAACATTACCAAATCACGTTTTTGTTGTGGATCTTGTTTTTTAAGGTCATTCCAAGACAGTTCGTAGTCTGCTGGGTTTGCGATAATACTTGTCAAAAGAGAAGCATACCTAAACAAAGCAAACGGGGTAAGACTGTTTAAATATTGAAAATCAAAAGATAAATAATTTGGCAGTTCTTTTTTAACTGTCAATAAATTAAGGATTGATTGGTCAACTAGATTTCTATGTTTTAATTCATCTATTGTCAATTCTTCCCCAAACTTCTTATGTTTCAAAGACTCATACTTTTTAACGAGTTCAATTTTCTCTTTGGATTCCAAATTATTAAAGGATTGTTTATTTCTTAGAATTTGACTATATTTTTCAAATTCCTTTTCTTCGCTCCTTGTTAATTCCTTTTTAGAAATGCGATCAATATACTCTTGCCTCTTAGCACCCAATTCTTGTATTTTATCAATCAAATTCTGTTCAACACCTAAAAGGAAAGAAATATAGTTTGTTTTCTTCTCAGATTCCTTTATTTTACCAATAGCCCAAGTGGCTTTAGCGAAATCTCCTTTGGGCTCGAGAACAATTTGCCCCATTTGCACAACATCTACTTTTGCAAACTTAAAGTTATCACTTGTAAAATCTCTATTAAACATAGGTAACAAAGATTGTGAGGTTTTACCAGATCCGGTAACCCCTAAAGCCAAGAAGTGAACAAATCTATCACGAAGAGGGACAACTGCCTTTTTTCCGGATGGAACATAATCGTCTTCCCCATCTGGGGTATTTCCGTCTTCGTTTAAATTTCTTTTGTAAATCTCACCAATTACAAAATCACCCGGTTCAGCTTTTAATTCAGTTATGTTGTCATCTGAAATTTTAGATCCAGCTAAATATTCATTATAAGGTTTTCCTAACATTCGATAAACGATTGATACTTTAACAAATACAGGAATTAAAGAAATAAAATAACCAAAACTGAGAATTGATGGGAATAACCCAGATAAAAGGAACCATACACCTAAAAATGAAAAGTATGGATTGATCCAATAGTTAATTTTCTTTAACCAGCCATCTTTATCTCTTTTTCCAACCTTGAATAGAATATATCCAATCAAAGTCAATAACGCCCAAATTGGCAGTATCTTAAAGTTTTTTGTATCTACAAGATTTGCAATTGCACTTTTATAAGAGTTGTTATATATTGTATATATTAACAAAAATAAAAGATTTGTAGATATCGAACTGACTGACCAAATCTGTTCTTTTAATTTTTCACTCAAAAAAATTACCTCCAATAAAACTTTTTACTTTAACTATTTTATAGCTTTAATATCTGAAATAAATTCAGCAAATAAAAAATAAGGAAACTGGAATTGATTTTTTAGTACAGTAAAATAGAGAAAGAAATAAATATTTTTAGGGAGGTAAGTTTGAAAAAATCTGTTTTAGCATTAACTGAACTATTAAAAGAAGAAGATTTGATTGCCCTATCTCATCTCTATTTGTATCGTGCTATGGACGTAGAACAAATATTTAACTATATATATAAAGTTCCCGGTGATACACCAGGAAATAAGAGAAAGAGAACTGTTATAAAAAAGAGGTTGACGGATAATGGATTGGTTACAGTTTGCACATACCAACCAAACAAAGAAGCATTTCAAATAACCAATAAGGCCATAGATATAGTAAGGTATACACGAGATATACCAAAAGAAGTTTTGGATTTTGATACAAAACAAGTAAAACGGGGCTATTATACACAGGCAGATTTGAATATGAATCCTAGATTAATTAATCACCAAGTTCATCTAAATCAAATTATGCTTGAATTTGGTGAAAAAGCAAGAGAAATTGGTTTGCCTTGGAATTATTATGATGAGAAGTTTTTGTCTCAATATCATAGTATTAGACCGGATGGAATGATTACAATTTTGGATCACGATATTTTTTTAGAAGTTGATATGGCCACTGAAAGCCGTGCACAATTAATAGAAAAATGGGAACATTACCGCTCTTTTATTTTTTCAGAAGAGTTTAAAAATAAGTCAAGAAAAATTGTTGTGATTTTTGATGTTGATAATATTATCTCAAAGAAAAATATCAAGAAAAGAATTGATCTTGTCAGACAAACAATTGTTGAAACATTCTTGGATCAAGTAACTGATGGGTTTGACATTGTAATCAAACATCAAAGTGAAATCAACGATTATATTTTTAATTCACTTATCCCAAGAATATTAAACAGAAACACAGACGAACTTCAAACAATTAAATATTTGCAAGATTCGGGTTGGGCTGTTTCTTACGGTTATCAACTTAACGAAACATTAAAGGGTGATTTTTATAATTATTTTGCTCGAAAATTGGATGATAAGGGAAATGTGGTTAAATTTTCTGGTGCACTTCAAGAGTATTTTTTGGATTTTTATTTAGATAGGGAATTGTCGGTTTTACATCGTGTTGAATTTTACAATAGAAACACGACATTATACAAAGAAAAATTCGGAAGAGATATTCGACTTATTATCGCTACAAATGATTTGGAGTCATTATATTATGACTTGACTTTATTGGGAAATAAAATACTTGGTCAAACAAACGTATTTGCTCTTGATGTAAAAAATTTTAATCCTAAAGTTGAATTGTATCACAATCTATATACCTTCGGGCTAGAAGGAGAGGTATTTTCAATAACATCGAGAGACCATTCTCGCAGAGAGTTCAAATATAAAATTGGACAAAAAGAATTAAGAAACAAAAAAGGACGAGTGAAGGGGGTAAAACGTTAACTTGAAAAAAAAGAATGCAAAAAGTTTAGCTGATTTAAACAAAATGAATCCACTAACAAAAAAAATTCTAATCTTTGCTAGTTCTTTATTATCAATAGGTATTGTTTCTCTGGCTGTTTTTAATATAGTAAATAACAATACTTTAAAAACTCCAGAGGAAATTTCACAAACAACTTCTGGAAGAATATCATCTTTAGCAAGTGCTTATTATCCGACAGAAAGCAAAATGATTAGTGTGTTTAATAGTAATACTAAAAATTTTGAAGCGTTTGCTGTTTATGATATTGGATCAGAAAAAAAGATTTCAGATCCAGATTCTTCTTTCTATAAATTAGAACCAATTTCTGGAGATAATAAAGCTAAGATCAATTATTTTAGATTAGAAGATGGTACATATTTAAGAAGCGTATATAATGTAAACAACGATTACATTATTGGAAATTATCAAATAAAAGAATCCAGTCTGGCCACTTGGCAAAAATTCGACAAAGCCCAGGAAGATTTGGCTAAAAAAATCTCAAGTGGTGATAAAATTGAATTGAAGGATTATGAAGAGCTGGAAAAGTTAGTTAAAGAAAATGAATATTTAAAAAATTAAGGGGAAATCTTGAAAGAAAAAATTAAATTATTAAAAGATAAAATAGAAAATAAATATATTGCTCTTGTCGCATTTATTTTTAGTTTTATCCCAGCTGAAGTATTTGCAGAAGATAGAAACGTAAACACAAAATATTTTGGTAATGATCAAAAGTTTTGGACGGAAATACAATCCTGGTATGGTTGGTTTATGGGATTTCTTTGGTTTGTTACGATTTTAATGTTGTGGATTGCACTCACAAAAGCCGGTGGTAAAGCAGCACAAGCAAAAATGGCTGGTAATTCAACAGAATTTTATCGCAGTACAAAAAACTATTCACAATTAGTTTTGAATTTGGCTTTGGCAATAGGTTTTCTAACGCTTTTGGCTACAATTATGGGGGCTTACATATTTTTACAAGCACCTAAAAAATAAAAAGGAGAGTAAAAACTCTCCTTTTATAATTTAAGAAAATAGTATCTGACTGAATTAATGTCAGTAGAAAGAAGGAACCTGAAATGTTGACATCTAAAGATGTTATTGAATCTAACAAACTTTTACAAAAACAAAACGAAGTTAGAAATGAACTAAAGATCTTTATAAAAAAACTAAAATCTGAAGGGATCAGTGATTCATTATCCGAACAAATTCTTTCGGAAATTTTTTACAAATCCAATATTCTTCTTGGAGAATATAGAAGTGAAATCCCCTTATTGGAACAAATCCACGAGGGTGACGTTTTATTTAGAAGTTTTATTCGTATCAACAAATCTACTAGTCTGGGAAAGGGATTTTCTTTTGCAAATATAAACTTATCTGTAAAAGATGGAAATTTGTGTTTGGTATCTGAAGATGATAAAAATAAATTCCTTACCATTTCAAATTCTGGCCGACCTAGCATTTTAGTAGACGAGTTGGTCTTGTATTCCACAAAAACGCAGTTGGATAGTAATGTTTACAATAGTCCATTCCCTAAATTAGAGCGAGTGTATTTAAAACCAATCAACAAAAAAATGTTTGAAGATGGATTTAAATCATACATCCAAAAGAGAATTATTTCCGAATTATCTTTTAAATTGAAGTGGTATACAACATCAGAGTTTATTAAACTTGATCACGCAGAAAAAACCCTCTCTTTTTTAAAAGAATTAAATAAAGACTGATTTTAATCAGCCTTTATTTTTTTAATATAAAAGATTTATTTTGAATGTCTGATGGTTTGAAGTATCCATTGTCGGTTTTATAAAGATGTCTATCTTTATCCCATTCAGCAACCTTCACATTTTCAAGTAGATACAATAATTCTAATTCATCTTTTTCAAAAGTATTTCTATCTTTAAGATGAATTAAAACATCAGATAAGAGGTTCTTTTGAAGCGGTAATAAATAAAAATTTTTTGATCCCAACAAGTCCCTAAGTGATAAAGATTCTATACTGAATTGATTGTTGTATTTATCAATATCGTTCTGATCATAATTCCAATATTGCAACCAGCAGACTTTATCATCAAGATAACTCAGCATATTAAAGTTTAAATTTTTCTTTGATTTGAAATTCCATAAGATTTGACCACTTAACATAGAATCACTAATCAATATAGTGCTATCCTCTTCCAAAGGGTCAAACATAGATTCATATAGATTGTTAGCTTTAACAACGAATGCTATACTTTTTTATTTAAAAAACTCATTAAATATTTAACTATGTAATTAGTGTGTGGTGAGTGTTTTGCATTAGATAGGCTAAAATGAGTTGTAGCAATTTCTACAATCGTTTCAGAGAAAAGAGTGCACTCTTTTTCTGTTGGTTTATAAAGCTCAATTTTTTCTTCCAATGTTTTATAAATTAAACGATCATTACTGAAGTAGATATCTAAAAAATTGCTCCTATCCTTTTCTTTGAAACTTTTATTCATCTTAAATAACAAAACGTCCAAAACTTCATCAAATACTTTTTCAGAAATAATATCTTGATTCAATTTTAAAACAAAATACATTAAGAGTTCTGAGTTATATTTGGTGGAATATTTTTCTGCTATAAATTTTAAAAATTCTTCCGCTTCATCTTTATCAGAAAACATCACAACCATTGGATCTCTTAATTTCTTTTTGTTTATTGGACTAAACCATTCGAAGTATTTTAATTCGAAAGATTCAGAAGACAACAACCCTTTACAAATCAAACTTTCTCTATATTTTTTTAAGACAGTTTCTTTATCAATATAAAACTGTGTGTACAATTCAAACCCGGACAAAGAATTTATTTTCTTTTTATTAATAGTTTTGATGATGTAATCTCCAAAAATATTATGAAAACTATCTAAAGAATAGTTTAGGACGCTATTTATTGTTAAAATATCTGAAATTCTAACAGAAGTTCCTAAGATTGGAGTTGTAACGATTCTTTTTTTATCAAAATCATAATAGAGTCGAACTCTAGAATAACTATCATTTGCACTCAAACCACAATTTTTGTATTCTGACAACTCATTCTGAATTTCCTTCAGCAGCTTCTCTCCTCCTGAAACAACTTCCTTAGATAGTTTCTTATACAATTCAAGAAACGCTTGATCTACTTTTGTTTCAGAACTTTTAATCACCATAAATTTTCCTTCTTTCTTATTTTTTCTTTAATTATAATTTAAAAAAATAAATAAAAGAAAGAAGGTTTTATTTGATGAAAAATCTTAAATCGAAAACACTGAAAACTTTTGGGGCAACTATGCTCGCAACAACACTCCTAGCACTTAGTGGATGTACTGAGGCAGATCGAGTATCTACCAATTTGGCACAAGAATCTGACAACTTTAATGTTGTTCGAAAGGTCACCGTTCTTAATGCCATCACAAATGATACTATGTTTGAAATGACTGGTAAAATGTCAATCAAGGCAGACACTGCTGACAAGCAGCTGGAAATTGTTGTTGAAGATAACGGGAAATATCAAAAGCACATCATTGGTCTATCTGATAATGTTTCTTACATTGTTCAGGATCTTGACGTGAAGGATGTTGATAAATATCACTATTCTATCAATTTCAATCCGAAAATGTGGATTCCCGTTGCTCCGACATATTCAGATTAATAAAAAAGGCTGGAATAAATCCAGTCTTTTTATTTTTTTAAAAAACAATATTATCTTGCATTGCAACTACTTCATCAAATGTCTTCACACGTTTCAAAACACAAGCTTGTTGACGCAAAATATGATCTTGAATTTTTTCAGACAATTCATCTCCTGTTACAATACCAGAGCGAAACTCCGTATCTTCGTAGATAAACTCATCCTTTTCCTTATCAAATTTAACAATAAGAACTTGTTTTCTACCTGGAAGTTGTAGATGTTTTTTGTCAAGTTTTACACCAAATTCAATCCAAGATTCCAACTTGTTATCTTCATTTACTACAGCACCGGGTTGAACGTGCGTTAGTACGTGATAGCCTTGTTCAACCTTGCTATTTGCATATTCCAACAATTCTTTTACTGGTGTATCCAACAAAATTGGTAACATTTTAGAAAATGCTAGAGCATTTACACGAACGTCAGGAATTGCACGGTGGGCACCGACAAGTGTGATACCGAGTCGTGAACAAAGATCCTCGTTCTTGTGTGAAACGCCAGCGATCATATTCTTGAACAACGGAAGAGTGTCAATTGAATTTTCGAGAATGTCGTCGATCTCATCACCAAATAAAGCGTTTGCGATCGGCCCATAAACACGAGCTACGTCAAAACCTCGTTTGTTGAATTGTGAGTCACCAATGTTGTGTCCAACAAGAATAGCACCCTTTGTAAATTCACGAAATTCCTCGAGAATAACTTTTTGAGGTTTGGCTTGTGAAACCATCTCATTTGTGATACCAGTCAATTCTGTAACAGCTTCAGGGATTAAAATACCTGGATTTGATAGATTATCAAACTCATATCGATTTGGCGAATAATCTTGGGTTCCATCTTCAGCGATACTATTACCAAGATATTGATTGTTGATGATAAGTGAAGCTCCGATATCAGTAATACCACCATCACCACGAGCAAACTCATCTGGAGAGTGTAGTCCGGTTGTTTCTAAGTCGAAATCTGCATATCGAGACTCTCCCCCATTAAGTACTCGATTGTTCTTATCAAGTTCTTGTAGGCGAGCGCACCATTCTGCTACTGTAATTGCAGAGAGTGGGTTGTAGCGAAAATAACCCGGTTCTTCATCGATACCAACAAATAGTTGTTCAAAACGAGTGAACCAGTCACTTAGCAATTTGTTTTTAATTTCTTTTTTAAACATAAATTCCTTCTTTCTGCTGATATTATTTCAGCTAAATTTTTAATTTCTTAAATTATAAAAGGAGTTGAAAAATTAGTTCTCAACTCCTCAAGTATTAACCTTCAGCAATCATATCTTTTGCAGTATAAGGTTTATTTGCTTTTAGTGTGACAAGACCGTTAGAAACAAATCCGTTGAATGTTTCTTCTGATACCCAAGTATCAACACCCAACATTCGAACCATACGTTCTGCTTTATGTCCAGATCCACGCTTTTCTTTTAAATAGATAATTGACAATTTAAATACCTCATTTCTTATTTATTAAAAATATTATATCACAACTAATCCTCAAACACAAGCTTTATTTCTTTGTTAATAACTTTTAATTTTCCAGAAAAATAAGTCTGTTTTTTAGAAAGAAAATCTGTGATATAAACTTCACCTTTAAAAGCCAAACTCTTCAAGTCGTCAATCGTCATTTTATGACCAAACATAACTTCCTTAACAAAAATTGAATCATCTATTTTATAGTAAGGTACATTATCTTTACTCAAGAATTTTTTGGCGTTATGACCATTCTCATCAAATACCACTTCCCCAACAGAAGCCTTTTTGTCAAAAATGGCTTTAATTTTCTTTTCGTTTGAGTCGTAATAAAGTGTTCCAGATGTAGAATCACCATTATTGAAGGTCAGTTTTTCTTTTGGTATTTTACCACCTTGATATAAAACAGAAAATTCTTCTGGAGTTACTACGTTTCCTAATACAACATTCCAAACATTGAAACCAGTTTCCTTGTCGCCAATGTGATAAAAAGAGTAAGGTTTATTATCTTTAGATCCACGTACATAGTATACTTTTTCCCCAGAAATAGAAAACTCAACGATTTCTTGATTCGATTCGCTTTTAACAAAAACTAACCTAAAATCATTATCTAATTTCAATTTTGTTTTTGATGTGTTTTTGCTTTCAAGCCAAATAAATTCCTTTTCAATGACTTCAAAGTTTGTTAGAGAAATAATATCTTTCTTTGTAAACTCACGTTTCATTTTGAATTTTGAGGTTTCAAATTTTTTCTTTAAATAAAATCCTCTAAAATCAGGAATCGGCAAATCATTGTTTACGGCTTCTTGCCTTTCAGAAACCCACTCCAAGAAGTTTTGGTCGTAAAACGCTTCTTTCCCTTCAAAAACTTGAGACGAGGTGCTTTTAATTAAACAAACCATTTGTGGTTGTTGTTTTTGGGCATATTCTGGAATTTCATTAAATGAAAAATTCCTACCACGAAGCTCATTAACAAAATTTTCAGTAAATCTTACCACATACTTATAATAATCATCGACGGACAAGATTCCTAACTCAACATCTTGAAGTTTTGTCTCTAATCGTGCTGATAATTCTGGTAAAAGCAAATCGTTTCCACGCAACTTTGTTACCACCTCAATTCCAAAGTCTGTTGCACGATATTTTTCATTTTTATTCATTGCGATACGATCGTGATTAATTAATTTCTCGATTATTTCTGCACGTGTGGAAGGTCGACCTAGACCTTCTGCTTTTTTTATTGCTAATTTCTTTTCATCATCCGTTATTAAACGATGAATGTTCTCAAGAATATTATTTAATTCGGTTACACTATATTCTTTTGGAGGGGTAGTCCATCCTTCTGAAACAGAACCATCAAATAATGAAACGGAACCTTCCTTCAAATCAGGCAACATTGTATCACGGAATTTTTTTTCTGGAACATAAGTAGACCATCCTGGATCAACTAAACGTGAACCATTAGCACGAAACACAAAATCACCAACTTGAACTTTAATCACTGTTTTGTCAATCAAGACATCACCAACAAATGGAAGAATTTGACTTCTACAAATTAAATATAAAATATTTTTTTCGTCTTCAGTTAAAGCTCCAAAGTTTATACTTATTTCCGGCAAAGGCTGAATTGCCTCGTGAGCCCCTACTTTTTCATCATTAACGTATGTTTTGTTTTTCTTAAAGCTAGAAAGTTTTTCTGATGAAATAGAAACAGACCTAAACTCTGGATATACGTATGCAGTGCTAAATACTCCAGGCATTTCATCAGCCATTTTTTCTGTAATAACAGTTGTATCTACACGGGGATAAGTTGTTATTTTCTTTAAATACAAAGATTCAAGGATTTCATCCGTATATTTAGGTTTATATTTATATAGTTCAGAAGCAACACCTTGTATCAAAGAAGTTGAATAAAACGATGGAGCCGTTTCTTTCGCTCTTTTCATATTAACTTCTGTAATTTTTGCAGAGGATGAAAAAGACTGAATTTCTTTTAGTTTTTGTTCTGCCTCCATCTCAGAAGCAAATCTTACTGGCTTTCCACTTTCATCTATTAAAGTGCCAACAAATTCACCACCATTTTGAGAAAACTTTTGTTGAATAGTAAAAAACTGTTCAGGTTTGAAGTTTCTAATTTGCAATTCTCTTTGAACGATCAGATTCTCAACCGGATTTAAAACCCGACCTGTATTTACCGTAAATCCAGCTAAAGATGAAATTGCCTGTGTACCATTCAAACCAATAAGCCAATCTGTTTTTGCTCTTAAAAATGCAGCATTTGAAAGATCTTGAACTGTTCCTGTGTTTTGAGAGATTTTATCAGAAAACCTCAACAAATTTTCAAATCCTTTTTGGATTTCCTTATCACTCATCCCGTTATTCCAGAAACGATACTTATCTTTAGCTTGAACATTTGGAGTCATTGTGCTCATAAAAGCGTCAAAAATTAAATTTCCCTCACGCTCCGGGTCTGTTCCACAAACAATGAAATCATAATTTCCAGAATCCAAAGCCTCTTTGGTTTGTGTATAAAATTGATTTATTTTTCCAGTTTTCTGTCCGGTTTTAAAATCAATACCTTCAGTTGGGAAATACTCCCATTTGTCCGGAATCATCGGCAAATGATCCATTGAAAATTCTCTCCACTCAGGGTTAATTTGCCCTGGACTGGCAAGTTCCACAACGTGTCCACTGAATCTACCAAAATCCAACGTATAAGGAAGCGTATGTTTTATTTTTTCATAAACCTTCTTGAACTCTTTCATTGCGTCACCTTTTTCAGCAATGAAAAAACCTCTACCTCTTGGTAATTGTGCCAACAACCTTACCTCCTAAATTATCTAGATATATCTAATTTTACCACTTTTAATAAAACAAATCAAATTAAAAGAGAGCCGGAGCTCTCTATTTCAAATTAGGATTTTTTCTTTTTAAATTTCAAGTAGCCAGCAACTCCAAGACCTAAAGCAAGTCCAACACCTGCGATTGGAAGGATAGACGATTTAGCAGAAGCGCCAGTTTTCACTGCGTCTTTTTTGTCTGGAGATTGTACATCACGAACAAAGATGTGTTTTACGTTACCATCTTTATCTTTATCTGTACGAACAAACTTAAATCCAGAAATTGTTCCGGCCTCTTTTGTTGTTTCTCCAACAAAAGGATCTTTTCCAGAAATTGGTTTTAATTCTGTAGTTTCCTTGCCATCCTTATCTTTGGTCTTAACTTCTTCTAGCCATTCTGTTTTGAATGTTTTTCCATCATTCTTTTTGAACAAATGAACAACGTTACCATCTTTATCAGTATCGGTTCTTACGAAAATCCATCCTTTAATTTCTCCAGCTTCTTGAGTTTTATCTCCAGAGAATGGATCTTTTAGATTTTCGTCTGGTTTGTCCATGTCAGCCCAACGTGTGGTTAGTGATTTAGTTTTTTCATAGATGTAAGTTGTCTTATTACCATCTTGTTCTGTTTTCTTCAATACATAACCAGGGAATTTTTCAGGATCCTTAATGTGGTCTCCTGTAAAGTCCTCTTTTAGTTTGGATTCTTTGTTATCAACGAAAGTAATCCATCTAGTTGTGTATTCTTTCTTAACAGTTGGTTTTTCAACTGGCTTTTCAATGATTTCTTGAACACCTTTAGCAGTAAGTGTTGCTCCGTTAACACGGATTGAACTTGAGTTCACATCTGTCGGTTTAACCTTACCATCTTTTGTTGTAATTGAACTTGTAACTGTTTCAGGCCCAAAAGTTTTTCCATCTGCTGAAAGTTTTCCAGCAGCTTTATCAGTCAATCGGAATGAAGCACCCGTTTCATCTGTTGACAAAACATAGTAATTAACACGCTTCATTGTTCCGCTTGTGATTTCAAAAACAACCTTGTTATCTGTCAACTCAGAAACTTTCACTGTTACTGCATTTACATCAGCTAGTAGAACGTTATTTTCGTTTGCAAAACTATTTTTTGTGAAGGCGGGAACAATGCGAATCTCTTTGCCAGGTACATTTTCTTTGGCAAATTTCATCATTGAATCACGAGGTAAAGTAACAGTGATTTTGTCTCCAACACCATAATCTTGATCAAGTGGGCGAACACCAACAGCCAATACATACTTAATAGTTCCATCATTATTCTTGATCATTTGCGTGTTTGTGGACAAATCTAGTGTAGAATTTTTAACCTTGTCATCTTGATAAGGAGAAGGTTTGATAGTGATATCCTTACTTGCAACTTCCTTATCATTTACAGTAATTTTTGCTTTTACTGGTGTATCTTTTGATACTGATGTGAATACAGAACTTTCTGATGTTGATTTAAACACAATATCTTTATTTTTAAAGTTTGTTGCTTTGTCATTAAAGACAATTTCGTATTCAAATTCACCAAAACCAGCTTTGATATTTGCTGCTTTCTTTTGATCTAGAGTTGTTTTAGAATCAATTTGTTGACTACGGAATGTAGCAGATTTCTTAAGTGAAATCTTACCAATTACAGTTCCATCAACAGAAACATCAGCTGATTTAACATCCCCTGAACCAAATAAAAGTGGTAGGTTTTCTACTTTGATATTTACAATAGATCCAGCCTTTACTGTATCTGGTACAGTAAGATTTAGCGTGTATCCTTGAGAAAATGTATTGCCTACTCCCAACTCTCGTGGTCGGCTATCCTCAATTGTAGCTTTTGCTGTTACCTGAGCAATATCTGCCTGCTTATCTGCAACTTCAGTTTTGTTTTCTTGTGCAAAAATTTGTGTTGTTGGGGCAATAGAACCCAAAGTAGAAACTGTTGAAAGAGTAACTACAGCCAAACTACCAATCTTTTGTTTAATACTTGTCACTGAACAAGCACCTCCTATTTTTATACTCTGTAACTATTATAGTTCATTTATAGGTTCAAATATAGTATACTTTTTTTATTTGATTTTCAAAAAAATGAAGGCGCCCCATTACACCCGAGATTCAAATAAAATTCTTATAACTATTATATTCCAAATATTTGAAGATATTTATTCGAAAATTCCCATATCTTTTGCTTCAATTCCTCTAGACTCTAACTCATTTCTTAGTTTATTTAGGGTTCTAGTTTCCAATAATTTTACATCCGATGTGGGCAACCCAAGCTCATCAGATAGCATTTTCAAAGTAGCTTTATCATTTTTCACGGGTAATAATCTTCGCTGAACAATTAAAATTTCATTTTCATTAAGAGAAGCAATACTTTCCTTTAATTGTTTCAGTATCTCTAGACGTGCCCCCTCATTATCAGGCCTACGATATCCCTCACTTCTATGGTCTAAAGGATTAACAAATAAGGTTTCACCACTTCGTTCGCCCTCGATATGTCCTTCAACAGAATCTAAATCTACCTCGGCACCATCAAGTGTTCCTAAAAGCTCTCCTTGTTTAATGTGGTAGCCGACTTTAATTTTTGGATTTATTTGATATAGATATTGATAAGTGTATTCAGATTCTTCTCCGTCTTTTACAATTGTAATATTGTATAAGGTCTGAACCTCTTTGTTTATTTTGATAATTCGATGACCAACAGCCTTTTCAACTCGAATTACAGTCATATCATTTGAAGCTAGTACCTGTCTAGGTTTATATTTAATAACCGTACTTTTCTTTCTGTCCTTTTCAACAGCAATAATTTCGTGCATAATTAACCCGTAGGCAAAAGTTGAAAATTGAAATCCTCTTGTTGGATCAAAAAGATTCATTGCTGTAACAAAACCTTTTTGTGCTGCGCTAACACGATCCTCTTCACTTAAGGATAAATTATCAAATTTCCTAACAACACTATAAATTAACGGTTCATTCATATAATAAAATGCAGATCTATAAATTTTATCACGACCAACTTTCTCAATAACATCTAAGTCTACAACACCGGACAAGTTATTTAGGGCGTCGTTCATTCCCTCCACAACTGAACGTTCTAAACCTTCTTCGGTTCTAAAGTTTTTTTTCGCAACTCTTTTTTCTAAATCTGGAGCAAATTGG
>ERZ772766.1113-NODE-1113-length-14847-cov-8.587277_pt1 | contig 14847 bp, 11 predicted proteins | sample MGYA00511379_ERZ772766 | MGnify/ENA primary metagenome ERZ772766 (study PRJEB29015, sample SAMEA2737895) | human oral metagenome | biome: human oral; feature: human-associated habitat; material: dental | place: China | collected 2116 ...
GACCTGACCTACCGCTACGCGAAGAGGGACGAGCCGGCTCTCGCCGGGCTCACGCTCACGCTGCGCCCCGGCACCATCACCGGCCTGCTGGGCCGCAACGGCTCGGGCAAGACGACCCTGCTGTCGCTCGCTGCCGGTCTGCGCCGCCCCACCGCCGGGAGGCTCACGGTCGCGGGGCGCCCCGCCTTCGACGACGCCACCACCGCCAGGGCCGTCGCCTGCCTGGGCGGACCCCGCTGCCTGATCGAGGACGTCCCCATCCGCCGGTCCCTGGAGCTGTGGGCCGTCACCCGCCCCGGCTGGGACGCCCAGGAGGCCGCCCGGCTCATGGAGGTCTTCGAGGTCCCCCTGCGCACCCGCCCCTCACGCCTGTCCCTGGGCCAGCGCAGCGCCCTGGAGGCCGTCGTCGCCCTGGCCTGCCACTGCCCCGTGCTGCTCCTGGACGAGATCCACCTGGGCATGGACGTTGTGGTGCGACGCCGCTTCTGGGACGAGCTGCTGGCCCTGTACCTGCGCGAGCGGCCCACCGTCGTCGTCTCCTCCCACCAGGTCGATGAGATCGAGGACCTGCTGGAGGACGTCGTCGTCCTGCACCACGGCCGCCTGGTCGCAGCGGGCACGGCCGACGAGCTGCGTGCGGCCCACTCCCGTCCCGGCCGGGGGCTCGCCTCACTGGCCGACGCTCTGATCGACCTCACCAGCGGCACCGCCCTTGCCAGCGGCACCGACCTCGCCGACAGCACCGAAGGAGAACTCTCATGACCGCCGCCATCGTCGTCTCTCCGCCCGAGCCGTCCCGCCCGTCGCGCCCCGGTCCCGGTGCGGACCGGGCCGCGGGCGCGCGCACCTGGGCGCTCACCCGTATGGCCTTCCGCGAGCTGGTGCCCGTTCAGGGGGCGATCCAGGCCCTGGGTGTCGTGGTAGTCACCGGCCTTCTCGCCGCGCAGGCCTCTGGCCTGATCGCCGGGTTACTGACCCTCGGTGGAGAACCTGTGGGTGTCTTCAGCCTTAGTGCCTACGGCCTGACCGCTTTCGTCGTGGCGCTCTACGCGAGCTTCACCCACGGGATCGTCATGGCCGCGCGCACTCCGGCGCTGCTGCGCGCCGGCCTCACGCGCGGGGCGGTCATGACGTGGCTGACCTGCACCGGGCTGCTCCTGGGCGCGGCGTCCACGGCCGTGTGCGGACTGCTGACGATCCCCGACGTGGTGCTCGACGGTCGGATCGAAGGGGCTGACCTCATCATCGTCCCGCAGGTTGCTGCGCTGGCCGCGCCGGCGGTTGCGCTGTCCTACCTCGTGGGCGCCTGCATCGCCCTGCTCTTCCTGCGCCGGCCCTGGTGGGTGGGTGTGATCGCGATCCTGGTGGGTCTCAACGCGGTGGGCGCCTGCGCGGAGCGCGCCGTCACCCAGTGGGGCACCCCCTGGGCGGCCCTGTGGATCACCCTGGGTGCCGCCCTGGTGGCGGGCGCGGGCCCGGGAGGGGCGTGGCTGCTGCTGCGCCGCTACGAGCCGCGGAAGTGAGCCGACGGCGGCCCGCGCCGCCTCCGCGCTCCGGGTGCCGGTGCCTTCTGGCGCCGGCACCTCCTTCGCCGAGATCGGTTCGGTTCCGCGTCGAGATCGGTCCGGTTCCGGCTCGAGATCGGTCCGGTTCCGCGTCGAGATCGGTTCACTTCCGGCTCGAGATCGGTCCGGTTCCGCGTCGAGATCGGTTCGCCTCAGGGGCGGCGCACGGAGGCCTCCAGGCCGTCCATGAGAAGCTCGATCACGGAGCGGTAGTACCGGTCTCGAGCAGGTGCGGAGGACTCGGGCGGTCCGAGGAACTGGGTCGCCATGTCGCCGGCGAGGAGTGACATCCCGGGGCTCTTGTCGGCAAGACTCTCGAATCCGCTCATGAGCTCCGCGTGATCGCGGAGGCCCGCGTCCTCGTGGCGGAGCTCGTCATCCGCCGCGGCAATCGTCATCATCGCCGTATTGAACAGAACCGTGTATGCGTATGCGGTCTTCTTTCCGAATCCGCCTTGCTGCAAAGAGGCGATACCGGCGTCGACGACTGGGACCATGCTCGGGAATATCGGCCCGTGCAGCAGGAGCCATCTCGCTGTCCCGGGGTAGGCCGCCAGGGCCGGCCGTGCCGGAAATAGCGCCGCGCGGAACCACTGGCGCCACGGCATCGTCTCCGTGGGGAAGGCGACCGCCTCGAGCACCCGCTCGACCACGTGCCGGCGCAGGAGCTCTTGTCCGCCGACATGGTGATAGATGGTCGGGGGCGTGACGTGGAGGCGCTTCGCGAGATCGCGAAGCGACCACGACTCGAGCCCCTCCCCTCGGGAGGCCTTAACGGCGGCGTCGATGATCGCCGTGGGTGTCAGCCCGTGATGGTAGGCCGTGCCGGTCGTGCTCGTGGCTGTTCATCTCCTCGGCTGACTGCTGGGGGCGGCGGTCCGTCGGCGGCGCCGGGTCCGAGGGTACCAACGCCTGCGTCCTCGGCGAGGGGCCCGGGGCGTCGGTCGCCGGAGTGGAAGCGCTGAGGGTGGGAGGGCGCTGATGCGACGCCACGCCATAATCTTAACAGTGTTATAGTGCGGACCGGGTCGCGCCGCGACCGCCATCCCCGGCGGCCCGGATAACGCCCTCGTGCCTCAGTGGGAATGTGCCTCGGGCTCCCCTCCCGTTTCGTCATGAAAGGACTGAAATGACAAAGGAAGATTCTGCCGACGGCTCTGGCGGGTCTCGATTCTCGCTCGCGATGAGTGGTCGGGACCTCATGACGATCGGTATATTTCTCGCCATCTATATCGTGCTCTACTTCGCCATCACCATGTTCGGGTTCCTCAACCCGGTCATGATGCTGGTGACGCTCGGCCTGAGCATTGTGGTGGGGGCCATCCCGTTCATGCTGTTCCTCGCGCGGGTGAAGCACGCCGGGATGGTTGCGCTGTTCACGATTGTTCTCGGCATCCTGCTCCTGGTCATCGGATTCCCTCCGCTGTCGATCGGCATTCTGGTCGCCCTGGCGGTCGTCGTCGAGCTCGTTCTCGCGGCGACCGGCTACCGATCCCGCTGGGCCGGGGTCCTGTCCTACACGATATTCTCGGTGTGGAATACCGCCCCACTCCTTCCGCTGTTCTACGACCGCCAGGGCTACTTCAGCTCTCCCTCCATGTCGCGAATGGGGCCGGAGTACACGGCGAGGCTGGACGCCTTCCTCTCGCCCGGGGTCCTGATCGGCTTCGATATCGCCGCGGTTCTCCTCGGCCTCATTGGCGGGGTGATCGCACTGAGGCTGCTGCGCAAGAACTTCGCCCGCGCAGGACTGGCGTGAGTGCTCCGCCGGGGCGGGTTCGGGCCGAGACCGCCGCGCCTCACGAGATATCAGGCGAGATATCAGAGCAGCAGCTCGCGCAGTCCTGGCGGGCCACCGATCCGCGGACAAGCGTTGTCCTCATTGTCGTCACCAGTATCACGGTGATGGCGCCAGGGGGAGAAATCTTCGTCCCGGCGGGTCTGGTGCTGGGCCTCCTCCTGGCCGCCGCCGACCGGGCCTGGCGCCACCTCGGCGCGCTGGCTGCCGCGGCCTCGACACTTGAGCTGCTTGCGCGCGGCCTGCCGCTCCTGGCGCCCTCGATCTTCTCGGTGCTCGTCGGGGTCGTCTCCGCGTTCCTCCTGCGCTTCGTGGTCGTCTACGGCGTGGTTCTGCACTTCTTCCGCACCGGAACGCCCGCTGCTGTCACCGCGGCGCTGCGGGCGGCCCGCATCCCGCGGGCGCTGACCGTGCCGATCGCCGTCGTGCTGCGGTTCGCGCCCGTCGTCGCAGCCGAGGCCTCCGCCGTCGTCGACTCGATGCGCCTGCAAGGGCCCACCGGCCGGCGCTCTGTACTGCGCCACCCCGTGCTGAGCATCGAACGGTTCACGGTCCCGATGATCGCCTCGACGCTGCGAGTGGGAGACGACCTTACCGCTGCGGCGCTGCTGCGAGGGCTCGGCTCGTATCAGCGACCGACCAGCCGTGTGCCTCCGCGGCTGGGGTGGCCCGATCTGCTCTGGGGCGCGGTCGCCTGCCTTCTTGCCGGGGCCTGCTGGATGGCGAGGGGCTTCATGTGATCACGATCTCTCAGGCGACCTGGCAGTACACGGCGGCGGAGAAGCCGACGATGGAGGGCGTTGATCTCGTGATCGAGCCGGGTGAGATGGTCGTGCTGTGCGGGGCGAGCGGATCGGGGAAGTCCACTCTCCTGCGGATGATGAACGGGCTCATTCCGCATTTCCACGAGGGGACATTGTCGGGGCGGGTGACGGTTTCCGGCCTCGACGTCCGGAAGAGCGCCCTTGACGAGCTCGGACGGAGGACCGGCACGGTGCTGCAGCACCCGCGGCGCCAGTTCTTCACCGCCACGGTTATTGACGAGCTGTCCTTCGCCCTGGAGAACTTCGGTGCCGAACCCGCAGACATTCGGGCGCGTGTCAATATGCTCATGCGCCGGCTCGGATTGCACGAGATCATGGAACGGCCATTGTCGCAGCTGTCCGGCGGCCAGCAGCAGCGCGTCGCCATTGCCGCCGCGCTCGGGCACGACCCGGGAGCTCTTCTGCTCGACGAGCCCAGCTCGAATCTGTCCGCCGACGCCGTCTCGACCCTAGCGGGCGCCCTTGCCGAGCTGCGCGAGCGCGACATCACTATTGTGATCAGCGAGCACAGGCTGCACTATCTCACTGGGATAGCGGACAGGTTCGTCCTTCTCGAACGCGGACGAATCGCCCACTCGTGGACCGCGCAGCAGCTCGCCGCCCTGGATCCATCCGTCGTCGAACAATATGGCCTGCGGAGCATTGATCCGCCCCCGCCGCCCATGCTGTCGCCTGTTCCGGCAGCCGGGGCGAGCATTGGGCCGACGTCGGCCGGTGCGGCCGTCCGGCCGCCCGCGGAATCCGGGAACGGCCGCGGCAGTCTCCAGCTTGAGGACGTGTGCTGCGTGCTTAAGGGGAGCACGGTCCTCTCCATTGACACGGCGTACTTTCCCACTGGGGCCGTGACCGCGGTCTGCGGTCCTAACGGTGCGGGCAAGACCACCCTCGCCCGTGTTGTTGCCGGACTGCAGACGCATGCCGGCACCATTCGCCTCAACGGGGAGCCCGTCTCGAGACGGCAGCGGCTCCGCGTAAGCGGAATTGTCATGCAGGACGTGCAGCGCCAGCTTTTCACCGATAGCGTCCGCGCCGAGATCGAGCTCGCCGCCGCCCGGGCGGGATCGTCGCGCACCGGCCCAACGGACGACGACGTCGACCGGCTGCTCGACGAGTTCGATCTCCTGCCGTTCGCCGATCAGCACCCGCTGGCGCTCTCGGGCGGGCAGCAGCAGCGGCTAGTCATCGCCGGCGTCCGGCAGGCCCGGGCGCGGATCGTGATCTACGACGAGCCCAGCTCGGGTGTCGACCGGCGCCACCTCGACTCGATCGCGCATGCCGTCAGGCACAGCGCCCGGGAGGGGGCGGTGGTGCTGCTCATCACCCACGACGACGAGCTTCTGCAGCGTGCCGCCGATGTGCGGCTCGACCTGCGGCCGGCGGCGACAAGCGTTTTCACCTGACTGCCGCTGCCCTGGAGAACCGATCTCGGCGCGGAACCGAACCGATCTCGATGCGGAACTCGACCGATCTCGGCGCGGAAGTGAACCGATCTCGGCGCGGAAGTGAACCGATCTCGGCGCGGAACTCGACCGATCTCGGTGAGAGGAGGAAGCGGCGGAAGGTGACGGGGCCCGTCCGGTCCCCCGTGGGGGACAGTCGGGGGCAAGCCGGTGCGAGCGGCAGCTGCGGCGGGGTCTGATGGATTCATGAGCACGGCAGTCAACACACCCCCAATCGCGTCGCACGCACCACAGCCGACGGCGGCCCGGCCCCCGGTCCGCCGCCCCGTTCCCGCAGCACCGAGCCTCGCGGGCGCCGCCCGGAGCGGGGGTCTGGTCGTCGCCACCGAGGGCCTGACCAAGGTCTACGGCGACTCGCGGGCAGTCGACAACGTGAGCCTGCGGGTGCCCGCGGGCGGCGTCTACGGCTTCCTGGGGCCCAACGGGGCGGGCAAGTCCACCACCATGAAGCTCCTGCTGGGGCTGACCCGTCCCACCTCTGGCACCATGAGCGTCCTCGGCCACCCGGTGAGCTCGCGTTCCCCGGTACCGGCGGGTGCCATCGGCTCCCTCATCGAGGGCCCGTCCTACTACCCGAGGCTGACCGGCCCGGAGAACCTCGCCATGGTCTCCGACTACCTCGGCCTGCCCCGTGGTCGCGTCCAGCACGCCCTGGCCACGGTCGCGCTGACCGGTCAGGAGGGGAAGCTGGTCAAGGACTACTCGCTGGGCATGAGGCAGCGCCTGGGCCTGGCCATGGCGCTCCTGGCGGACCCGCCGCTCATGCTCCTGGACGAGCCCACCAACGGCCTGGACCCGGCCGGCGTCGCCGAGATCCGCGAGCTCATCGTGGCCCTGGCCCGCCAGGAGGGCGCGACCGTCATCGTCTCCTCCCACATCCTGTCCGAGATCGAGCAGATGGCCGACGTCGTCGGCATCATCTGCGCAGGACGCCTGCGCTACCAGGGGCCGCTGTCGGGCCTGCAGGACGCCGGGGTCATCGACTTTACCGTCTCCGACCCGGCCGGCGCCGCCGCCCTGCTCGCCGAGCAGCGGATCACGCACCAGGTGCGGGGACGGACGGTGCGCACGCCCATGCTGCCCGACGCGGTGGTGGGCGACCTGGTTGCCCGTATCGTCCGCTCCGGACACACGGTCTTCCGGGTGCAGACGGTCCGCAAGTCCCTGGAGCAGGCCTTCCTGGAGCTGACCGAGCCTCTCGGCCGCACCTCCGCCTCCGCTTCCGGCCACACAACCGGACAGGGGGTCCGGCGATGAGCGCCATCGGCAGCCCCATCGGCATGGAGATCCGCAAGCTCAAGCGTCGCCGCTACTGGCTCATGGCCGCCGGGGCGGCGGGCCTGGAGGTCGCGTGGCTGGCAACCGCGGCGGCCAAGCGCGCCGGTGGACCGGTCGAGATGCGCCTGATGGCGCTGACTCTCAACGAGGCCCTCGCCATGTGCGCCCTGGCGCTGCCCATCATCGCGGCGCTGCTGGCCTCCCGTCTGGCGACGATCGACACCGAGGAGCGGATGGGCCAGATGCTCACCGCCCTGGGGCAGCGCGAGGGCGCCCGTTTCGGCGCGAAGCTCGTCCTGGGCTCTCTCAGCGTCATGCTCGGACAGCTGGCGCTCGTCGCGTTCACCGCGGTCGCCGGACCCGGCATGGGTCTGGAGACGACGGCGGACTACCGGGAGGCGATATGGCCCCTCGTCGTAGTCATGGCCTCCGCCTCGGTCGCGGCGGTCGCCGTCCAGCTGTCCCTGGCGACCTGCGTCGAGAGGCAGGCCGTCGGGCTGGGCGTGGGCGCGCTGGCCGGGCTCGTCTGCTCAGGACTGGCGCCCGCGCACCTGGAGGCCCTCGGCTGGGTGCTTCCCTGGGGCGTTCCCGCCGCTGCGAGCCCGATCGCGAGCGTGACCGCCATACGGTCGGGCGCCCACTTCACGGTCGATCACCCCTGGGTGAACGCCCTGCTCGCCGTCGTCGTCGCCATGATCTGGAGCCTGCTCGCCAGGCTCGCCATCGCTTACAAGGAGAACCACCGATGAGTGCATCAACAGCTTCCGTGCTCCCGGCCGCCCCTCTGCCCGCGCCGACGACGCCGTCTGCGCCGACGGGGCCGACGGCACAGCCCGGGCCTGCGCGGCGGGCAGGACCCGCCTCCCGCTCCCCGCACGACCGGAGCGCGCCACTCGTGACGCCATCGGTGCGAGCGGCGTGGGCCTGGGAGAACCGCAAGGCCCGCAGTCGCTGGTACTGGCCGGCACTGGCCGTCCTGGGCGCAGTCGGGATGGCGATCGGCTGGTCCCAGTACGCCTCGTACCGCGCGGAGTTCGATGCCCAGGGGACCACCTGGCTGTCCGTCTGGGGGCAGGGGATGCTCATGATGACCATGCTGTTCCTCCCTCTGCTCGTCGGGGCGCTCATCGCTCAGACCTCCACCGGCGAGCACCAGGGGCGCAACTGGCAGCGCATGTCCGCCAACCGCCTGCAGGGCGCCATGCTCATCGGCAAGCTGCTCCACATGACCCAGATCGCACTGCTCTCCGCGTTGATGCTCCTGGCCGAGCTCGTCGTCACCGGAGTGCTGCTCGGCTTCAACCCTGCGGAGCTCGGCCCCTACGTGGCGCGCATCATTCCCATCACCCTGGCGATCCTGTCCATCGAGCTGTTCGTCGCCTGGCTCGGCGTGATCATGACATCCTTCGCCTCGATCATGACCACCATGATGGTGACGACCCTCATCGGGTGCGCCGGGACGGTGATGGCGCCGCAGATCTCCTCCTTCTTCCCGCTGTCGCTCATCACCGCGGCCTGCGCCTGCCGCGACCTCGCTACCATCGGCTCCATGAGCTCCATTGCGCTCACCTCTGCGATCTGCGCGGCCTGGGCCCTGGTTTGGGCCGTGATGATGCGGCGCGCCGTCACCCGGGTCTCATGAGCACGTTCCCGCAGCCGACAGCCCCGCCGTCCTTCGTCGCCCGGATCACTGCACGGCGCCCCGCGGCGGAGCCGAAGGACCCGGGGCCGGCGGCCTTCTCGGCGACGACGACGGCGTCCCCGGGCGCGGCGGGCGCACCGGCTGCACCCGGAGGGCCGGGTGCGCCGGGCACGTCGGCGGCCCCGGATGCGCCGGCGTCTCAGGCGGGGCCGAGGGTTCCGCGCACCTTCCTGGATCGGGTCGCCGCCTGGTGGCGCACGAGCGCCGTCGGGCTGTGGGCCGTCGTGATCGTCATGGGCCTGTTCGAGCTGGCGGTCATGGGCCGGACCCTGGTCTTCGGCGGTCCTCAGGAGAATGTCCGGCCCTGGCTGGCATTGGGTCTGCTCACCACCCTGATCCTGCTCGGTCGGCGCCGCCGGCCGCTGGCCGTCGTCATGGCGGCCTCGCTGGCCTCCGCGGCCACCGACCTGTGGGGGCTGCGCGGAGGCCTGGCCGTTCTGACGCTGGTCGCTCTCTACTCCCTCTTCGTCATTGCGGGAACGGCTCAGCGCCTGGTCGGCCTGCTCATGGTCGTCGCCAGCTGGACCCTTCCCCTGACCGGGATGTCCTCACCCTTCACTCCGGGAGGCATCCTCATTCTGTACCTCATCCTCCTCGCCGCCGTTGTCAGCGCAGCGGCGATCTCCCGCTCCCGCAGGGAGGCCCTGGAGCACGGCGATGCCCTGCTCGCCGCCCAGGCCACCGAGCACCGGCTCATGGCGCAGCGCGACGCCGCCCGTCGCCAGACGCGCGTGGCGGCCGAGCTGCACGACTCCGTGGGGCACGCGCTTACGGCGATCATCGCCCTGTCCGAGGGGCTGGCCGGCACCGCCGGCACCCCCGACGTCGACGAGGCCATCGACACCATCAACGCCCTCGCCCGCGACGGCCTGGCCGACACGCGCCGCGCCGTCGACGCCCTGTCCCCTCGCCCGGCCGCAACCGGCGACGCCGTCGGGCCGCGGAGCTGGGATCAGCTGGGCGAGCTGCTGACCACGGTGAGGGCCACGGGCCTGAGTGCCGCCCTGGCCGAGACCGGGCGACGACCCGGGGACCTCGGGACCGGTGCCCTCGTCTACACCGTTGTGCGGGAGGCCCTCACCAACGTCATGCGGCACGCCGCGGGCGCCACCCGCGCCGTCGTCGCCCTGGACCACGCGGATGGGGCCACCCGGATCACCGTGTCCGACGACGGCCGCGGCCCCCGGGAGGACGGGGTTCTGCAGCCGGCGCCTCCTGGAGGGCCGCCCGGGAGCCGGCCGGCAGCGGCGTCGTCCGGGCACGGGCTCACTCACCTGACCGACGCGGTCCGCGAGACGGGCGGAGCCCTGAGCGCCGGTCCCGCTCCCGGCGGCTGGAGGCTGCACGCCGTCATCCCCCACCAGGCGGGGGCATGACCGTGACCGGCAGCGGGGCCGGCGGAGCCGACGACACGAGCGGCGTCGGCGGTGGCCGGGGCGGCGGGGCGCTCGCCGTCATGATCGTCGACGACCAGAGGGCCACTCGCATGGGCCTGTCCCTCACCATCAACCGGGCCGACGACCTGCGGGTCGTCGCGCAGGCCGTCAACGGCCAGGACGCCCTCGACCAGCTCGGCGGCCTCGCTCAGCGGCATGAGCGCCTTCCCGACGTCGTGCTCATGGACATCCGCATGCCCGTCCTCAACGGCGTCGATGCGACGGCGCGCATCACCCAGCTGCACCCCGCCATCAAGACGCTGGTGCTGACGACCTACGACCAGGACGACTACGCCTTCGGCGCGCTGTCCGCGGGCGCGGCCGGGTTCCTCCTCAAGGACACGCGGATGGCTCAGCTCCACCAGGCGATCCGGGCGGTCGCCTCCGGAGACGCCATCCTGACCCCGCGCATCACCCGCGAGCTGCTCAACCGACACATGTTCCGCCCCGTGGCCTCGCCCCAGCAGCGCGCGGCCCTGGAGCGGCTCGGCCGGCTGACCCGGCGCGAGCACGAGGTGGCCGAGCTCGTCGCCCAGGGGCTGACGAACTCAGAGATCGCCCAGCGCCTCACCATCGCCCCCGACTCGGTGAAGAAGAACGTGACCCGCATCCTGACCAAGCTGGACCTGCGCGACCGGGTGCAGCTCGTCATCCTCATGCGCGACGTCCAGTCGTAGCGGGCCGCTCCCCGGCTGCACGGTTCGTGTCGCCCGTGTCGCGATCGAGTGCGGCTGGGGGGCTCCCTCCTCGGGGCCGCTCTGCCGCCGCGGTTCCGGACTTAGATGACGCCGCACCTGACGGGCGTCCCGGACGCGTCACGCGATACTGCAGCGGACTCGTTCAGCAGTAAGAGGCGGTGGAAGGCGTTAAAAAGATGGGCTTCACGTGTGTATGCCTTGGAAACGGCCGGGGCGCGGATGGTTGTCGGGGCGCTCCTGCCGCGCGGCATCCTCAATGAGTGATTTCGGGCCGGTGCTTCCGGGCGGCGCAAGTCGCCTGATCCGCCCTGGGTGCCAACGGTGGCTGACGACGTGAACGTACTTTTCCAACGTGAACGTACTTTTCTCCCATCCTACTGGGGGTAAAGGTCAGTAGGATGGGAGAAAAGTACGTTCACGTGACGAAGGTACGTTGACGTTGCGGGCGGGCGTCCCGGACGCGACGGGTGCTGTCCTGTGCCTCGCGGCCCCCTTTCGCCGAGATCGGTCGCGCTCCGGCTTGAGAGTCGGACCGGGGAGCCCGGCGCCCGCCCGTCGAGCACGACGCCGGGCCTCCCTCGGTCTTCCGGGAGTCTCCGAGAACCCCGGGAGGTCGGCCTCGACCGGAAGGAGGCGGCTCCCACATACTCACACTCCTCACGCCGGCCCCGCTCCGTCCTTGCCGCAGAATCGCAGAATCACGCCGTCTGCTGCGCGCACGACCAACGAACGCCTTCAAAGCGCGCAGGAGCCGCCCTTTTCCATCAGGCCCGTGCTGTCTCAGACCTGTCGATGCGAAGCATGTCGCGATCGGAGATGCTGCTGGGGCGTCGCTGAGTCAGGGAAGCGACGTCTCCCGACCCTCGTAACGGTCAGGGCGCAGATGCCGGTGATGCAGTGTTTCGAGGGCTGCCAGGAGGCGACCTGCCGAACTGGCCGCAGGGTCTGCTTCACACGCACCACGGCCTAGTCGGCGTGAATCACATCACATGAGTCGGGGTGGCGGGATTTGAACCCACGACCTCTTCGTCCCGAACGAAGCGCGCTACCAAGCTGCGCCACACCCCGTGTGCAGCGGAAGACAGCATAGTCGGCCCGCGGCGGTGGAAGGAAATCCCGTCGAAGAGGCATCGGTCACGTGGCGGTGGAGGCCTGCGGTCGTCGTCGAGGAAGCGCCGAGGCCGGGGAGCCGTCGCCGTTCCCGAACCGATCTCGACGGGCTCAGTCGGCGGGCAGCAGCGTGAGCAGCGTGGCCTCCGGACGGCAGGCCAGGCGCACCGGCGTGTAGGGGCTCGTGCCCAGGCCCGCCGAGACGTGCAGGTACATGTCGTCGGCCGCCTCGGGGGAGCCGATGCGGCCCGGCCACTGCGACAGGCCCGAGGCCCGCCCGCGGTCGAGGTCGCAGTTGGTCACCAGGGCGCCGACGCCGGGAAGGCACAGCTGGCCGCCGTGCGTGTGTCCCGCCAGCGCCAGGTCCACGCCGTCGGCGACCATGGCGTCCAGCACCCGCCGGTAGGGCGCGTGAAGCAGGCCGATCCGCAGCGGACGGCCGTCTCGCCCGAGCACCGCCGGCTCGCCCGCGCCGTCGTCGTCCGGAAGAGCCGGTGCCGGGAAGACGTCGCGCTCGGCGTGCGGGTCGTCCACGCCGACCAGCTCGATCCGTCTCCCGCCGACGGTGATCGCGCCGCGGGCGTTGGTCAGGTCCGCCCAGCCGCCCGAGGCCTGCAGGTCGCGCACCTCGCCCCAGGGCAGCGCCACCTCCGCGTCGTCGACGCCCTCGTAGGCCGACGACGGGTTCGGGCGCAGGTAGCGCGTGGGCAGCTTGAAGAGCGTCGTGCGGTAGTCGTGGTCGCCCAGCACGAAGGCGCCGGGGAGACCCAGGAAGGGCTCGAGCGCGCGCCCCAGCGGCTCCAGGCCGTTGGCGAAGGACAGGTTGTCGCCGGTGTTGACGACGACGTCGGGGCGCAGGCGGGCCAGCTCCCGCACCCAGGCGACCCGGGCCTCGGTGCGACTGGTCAGGTGCAGGTCGCTGAGGTGAAGGACGGTCAGGGGCTCCTCGCCGGCGGCGAGAAGGGGGGCGTCGACGCGCCGCAGCACGGGGCTGCGCGCCTCGATGAGCGTGTAGCCGAGCAGGCCGAGGCCCGCAGCGGCCACGCCGGCTGTGATGCGGGCGAGCGAGCGCACCGCACTGCAGGTGGTCACGGGCACCCCGTCAGTCCCCGTCCCTGCCCTGAGGACTCCGCTGAGTCGGCGGGGTGATCGGAATGTCCTGGCTGCCCTGGGTGGCGGTCTGCCCGGGGCCCTGAGGCGCGCCCGAGCTGACCGTCGGGTGGGACACCTCGACCTGAGGCACCTGACCCTGGGCGGGCTGGCCCTGGGGGGTCTGCTGCCCCTGAGGGGATGCCTGTCCCTGGGAGGGGGCAGGGGTCTGCCCCGTAGCGGGGCTGGAGGTCTGGACGTCCTGCGGGCTCTGGTCCTCGGTATCTGCGGTCGAGGGCGGGGTCGCGCTCGTCGTGACGCCGAGAGGCACCTGGTTGAAGCCCGGCGCGGGCTGGCCCTCCAGAGCCTTCTCCATGTACATCTTCCACAGCGGCACCGGGGCGTCCGAGCCGTACATGGTCGTGTAGTAGCGGCCGCCGATGGTCTGGTGGTCCATCCCGTAGTACCCGTCCGAGTGCCCCAGCCACACGGATGTCGCCAGCTGCGGAGTGAAGCCCGTGAACCAGGCGTTGTCCATGTCCTCGGTCGTTCCGGTCTTGCCCGCGGCCTGACGGCCGGGGAGGGCCGCGTCCTTCCCGGTTCCGGTCTTGTCCATGACATGGGTGAGGGTGAGCGCCGTCTTGTCCGCGGCGGTGGCATCCATCGCCTGGGTGCAGTTGGCGGAGGGCACCTCCATCGGGTTGCCCTCGGCGTCCTCGATGGCGTCGATGGCGATCGGACGGCAGTAGAGGCCGTGGGCCGCGAAGGCCGCGTAGGCGCCGGCCATCTGCAGGGGCGTGGCCTCCTGGGCGCCCAGTGCGATCGACGGCGTGGGGATCAGGGGGTCCCCGGAGTTGGTCGTGACCCCGAGCTTGGCGGCCCGGTCCGTGATGTTGCAGATGTCCATCTGCTGCGTCATCCTGGCGAAGGCGACGTTGATGGACATGGAGGTGCTCTGAACGACGGTGTGGCTGCCGCCCTCCCTCGCATTGGCGTTGCCGACGGCCCACTTGTCCGCCTTGGAGGGGTTGCAGGAGATCGTCCAGTCCGACGCTCCGAAAGTGGTCGGGTTGGTATTGAGCACCTCATTGCCCGAGTGGCCCTCCTGGTACCACTCCGCCAGGACGAAGGCCTTGAAGGTCGATCCCGGTTGGAAGCCGGAGGTGCCGTCGATATGCTCCAGGCCTCCGTGGGAGGCGTCGGCGTTATAGGATATCTGTGTTGTCGAGAAATCGCCCTCGGTGTCCACGCCGTAGTTCGTGTTCTGGCTCAGGGCCACGATGCGGCCGGTTCCCGGCTCGACGGAGGACAGTGCCGCCTTGACCTCGGACGGGTCGCCCGTGGGCACGTAGTTCTCGACGGCGGCGTCCGCGGCCGCCTGCTTGTTCATGTCCAGCGTCGTGGTGATGGTCAGGCCGCCCCGCAGGAGCCGTTGGCTGCGCTCCTTCGGCGTGGCGCCGAAGAGCTCGGAGTTCTCGATCTCGGCCTTGACGTACTCGCAGAAGTAGGCCGCCGACCCGGCGGTGCCGCACCCGCCCACGGTGTCCGTCACGTGCAGCATGTCCTCGATCTTGGTGTCCTTGCCGGCCTGCCACTGGTCCTGATCGATGAACTGCTCCTCGAGCATCTTGTCCAGGACCCAGTCCATGCGGTCCTTGGCCTTGTCCGGGTAGGCAATCGGGTCGTAGGCGCCGGGCGCGTTGGTCAGGCCCGCCAAGAGCGCCGCCTCGGTGATCGAGAGGTCCTTGGCGGAGTGGGAGAAGTAGTGCTGCGCGGACGCCTCGACCCCGTAGGTCGACGGGCCGAAGGCGGCGATATTGAGGTAGCCCTCAAGGATCCGCTGCTTGGCGTCGGGGTACTTCTGCTCCAGGGTCAGCGCGTACTTGA
>ERZ772766.1121-NODE-1121-length-14777-cov-15.115202_pt1 | contig 14777 bp, 7 predicted proteins | sample MGYA00511379_ERZ772766 | MGnify/ENA primary metagenome ERZ772766 (study PRJEB29015, sample SAMEA2737895) | human oral metagenome | biome: human oral; feature: human-associated habitat; material: dental | place: China | collected 2116 ...
TTCCGTTTGGAAGAGTTGGGATAGTTGAAACACCATAGTTTACTTTAGCTTCTTTCAAAGCAGATGCTTTCCATGGTCCATCGATGATAGCAGCAGTCTTACCTTCTTGGAATTGTGATTGGATCAGGTTTCCAGCACCTTCAGTATCTTGCATACCTTTAGGCCATTTTTCATACCAAGTTTTAGCATATTCGATACCTTTAATTGAACCTTCATTAGCAAGACCGATGTCTTTAGGATCTTTACCATTGTCACCGAATACATAACCGCCGTTACCAGCTAGAAGTCCGTATGCGTAGTAGAAGTTTGTCCAGTCAGCAAGGAAGGCAGATGTTTTACCATCTTCACCAGCAAATGCATATTTGCTGTCTTTAGCAAGCTCTTCTAATTCAGCAAAAGTAGTTGGAGCTTTTGAAATCAAGTCCTTGTTGTAGTACATTACAAGAGTTTCGATAACAGCAGGTGCTCCGTATGTTTTACCTTCTGTTGTTACAAGAGATTCAGTAGTTTTATCTGTCTTGCTATCTTTGCTTAATTTTACTTCATTTAATTGTCCATCTGTACCGAGGCTTCCTACGCGGTCATATGGAGCCATCAAAACGTCTGGAGCTTTACCAGATTGGTTGTCAAGTGAAAGGTTGTCTAATCCACCCATTTGGTCACCAGTTTTGATAGTAACTTTAGAACCAGTTTCTTTTTCAAAAGCTGCAGCAGCTTTCTCCATGTAAGCCTTGTACTGCTCTTCAACGTATACTGTAACGTTCTTGTCACCAGATTCAGATGACTTGCTTGAAGAAGCCTTGTTACCACAAGCAGCTAATATAAAGCTAGCTACAGCAACAGTACCTAATATGGCAGCACTTTTAAGAGCTTTGTTTTTCATGTTTATTCCTCCTAAGAATAAAAAAAGTAATAATTTACATTTAAGTTTACGCAAACGTTTTCTTAAACTGAAAAAATTATATCACAAAAAGTAACCGTTTGCAAGATATTTTTCCAAAAAATCAAAAAAATATTTTTTATCAGACAAATTATTTGTCTATATTATGGAAGAAAAAAAGAAAAGTTGGATGATTCTCTTGAAGAATTGAAAAAAATTTTATAAAATGGTTGCATAGAAAACTAAAAACAGATATAATCGAACTACGCAAACGTTTTCGTTGAACAAAACGTAGATTTTAACTAAGAAAAATATTGAGGTGACAAGATGAAAGAACGTCAAAGTGGTGTTCTCATGCATATTTCTTCTTTGCCAGGGAAATACGGAATTGGATCTTTTGGGAAAAGTGCGTATGATTTTGTAGATTTCTTGGTAAGAACTAAGCAACGCTATTGGCAGATTTTGCCACTAGGCACGACTAGCTATGGAGACTCTCCTTACCAATCTTTTTCTGCTTTCGCAGGAAATACTCACTTTATTGACTTAGATCTTCTTATAAAAGAAGGTTTGCTTCAAGAAAGTGATTTAGATGGTGTGGATTTTGGAAGTGACCCTAAGGCCGTTGACTATGCTAAGATATTCGAAGCACGTCGTCCACTATTGGAAAAAGCTGTTAAAAATTTCCTTCAAAGTTCTGATTTGAAGGCTTATAAAAAATTTGTGGCAGACAATGCCAACTGGTTAGACCTGTATGTTGACTACATGGCAATCAAAGAGCACTTTGATTTGGCGGCGTGGACAGAGTGGTCTGATGAAGACATTCGCCTGCGTAAGCCAGAGGCCTTGGCTGATTACCGTGAGCGCCTGAGCGAACAGATGGAATACCATCGTGTCACTCAATACTTCTTCTTCCAACAATGGCTAGCTTTAAAAGATTATGCGAATAAGCATCATATTGATATTGTCGGAGATATGCCAATCTATGTAGCGGCAGACAGTGCTGATGTTTGGGCACAACCGCATTTCTTTAAAACAGACGCTGTTGGTAAACCAACTTGTGTGGCAGGATGTCCGCCTGATGAATTCTCGGAAACAGGCCAACTTTGGGGGAACCCAATCTATGACTGGAAAGCTATGGATAAAGATGGTTATTCTTGGTGGGTTGAGCGTCTGCGTGAAAGCTTTAAGATTTATGACATCGTTCGCATTGACCATTTCCGCGGATTTGAATCTTATTGGGAAATCCCAGCGGATTCAGAAACAGCTGCAACTGGTAAGTGGGTAAAAGGACCTGGCTATGCTCTATTTAAAGCTGTGAAAGAAGCTTTGGGAGAACTAAATATCATTGCGGAAGACCTAGGCTTTATGACTGATGAAGTCATTGAGCTTCGTGAGAAGACTGGTTTTCCAGGAATGAAGATTTTGCAGTTTGCCTTCAATCCAGATGACGAAAGCATTGATAGTCCACACTTGGCACCTCATAACTCAGTAATGTACACAGGAACTCATGATAATAATACTGTTCTTGGCTGGTATAAGGATGAGATTGATGATCCAACTCGTGAATACTTAGCTGTTTATACCAACCGTAAAGAATACGAAACTGTTCCTCATGCAATGCTCCGTACGATCTTTGCTTCTGTTAGCTATATGGCAATCGCAACCATGCAAGATTTACTGGAATTAGATGGTTCTGCAAGAATGAACTTGCCATCTACCATAGGTGGAAACTGGCAATGGCGTATGACAGAAGATGAACTGTCTAAAGAAGTAGAGGCAGAGTTACTATCTCTAACAACTGTTTATCGTCGAATTAATACAAAACTTAAACCCAAAAACAATGTAAATCAGAATTCCAAAGGAGAAAAAAATGTCTAAATTACAGCAATACGTACAAAACGCGTATCAAAAAAACATTGCTGATTGTACCAATGAAGAACTCTATACTGCTCTTTTGAACTATACAAAAGAATACAGTGCAACTAAACCTGTCAATGATTCAAAAAAGAAATTGTACTATATTTCTGCTGAGTTCTTGATTGGTAAACTCTTGTCAAACAACTTGATTAACCTTGGTCTTTATGATGATGTCAAAAAAGAACTGGCTGATGCAGGTAAAGATTTGATTGAAGTAGAAGAAGTTGAATTAGAGCCATCTCTTGGTAATGGTGGTTTGGGTCGCTTGGCTGCCTGCTTCCTTGATTCAATCGCAACTCTTGGTTTAAATGGAGACGGAGTAGGTCTGAACTACCACTTTGGTCTCTTCCAACAAGTGTTGAAAAACAACGAGCAAACAACAATCCCTAACTTCTGGTTGAGTGACCAAAATTGGTTGGTAAAATCTACTCGTAGCTACCAAGTACCTTTTGCAAACTTTACTTTAACTTCTACGCTCTATGACATTGATGTGCCAGGTTATAAGACAGAAAAGAAAAACCGTTTGCGCCTCTTCGATTTAGATTCTGTAGACTCTAGCTTAATTGAAGAAGGAATTGATTTTGACAAGACAGATATTGCTCGTAACTTGACTCTCTTCCTTTATCCAGACGATAGTGACAAACAAGGTGAACTTCTTCGTATCTTCCAACAATACTTTATGGTTTCAAATGGTGCGCAATTAATCATTGATGAAGCAATCGAAAAAGGAAGCAATTTGCACGACTTAGCAGACTACGCAGTTGTTCAGATCAATGATACTCACCCATCAATGGTTATCCCTGAGTTAATCCGTCTCTTGACAGAACGTGGATTAGAATTTGACGAAGCTGTAAACATTGTCAAGTCAATGACTGCTTATACAAACCACACGATTCTTGCAGAGGCTCTTGAGAAATGGCCATTGGAATTCTTGGAAGAAGTTGTTCCTCATCTTGTTCCGATTATCAAGGAACTTGACAAACGTGTCAAGGAAGTTTACAAAGATCCTGCTGTCCAAATCATTGACGAACATGACCGTGTTCATATGGCTCATATGGACATCCACTATGGATACAGTGTAAATGGTGTGGCAGCCCTTCACACTGAGATTTTGAAAAACTCAGAGTTGAAAGCTTTCTATGACATCTACCCTGAAAAATTCAACAACAAAACAAACGGTATTACTTTCCGTCGTTGGCTTATGCATGCTAACCCACGCCTTTCTCACTATTTAGATGAGATTCTTGGTCATGGTTGGCACCATAAAGCAGAAGAACTTGAAAATCTTTTGTCTTATGAAGATAAAGCTGCTGTCAAAGAAAAATTGGAAAGCATCAAAGCTCACAACAAACGTAAATTGGCTCGCCATTTGAAAGAGCACCAAGGTGTGGAAATCAATCCAAACTCTATTTTTGATATCCAAATAAAACGTCTTCACGAGTACAAACGCCAACAGATGAACGCTTTGTATGTGATTCACAAATACCTTGACATCAAGGCTGGAAACATCCCTGCTCGTCCAATTACTGTCTTCTTTGGTGGTAAAGCAGCGCCTGCCTACACGATTGCTCAAGATATTATCCACTTGATTCTTTGCTTGTCAGAAGTCATTGCAAACGACCCAGCAGTAGCTCCACACTTGCAAGTAGTCATGGTTGAAAACTACAATGTTACTGCAGCAAGCTTCCTTATCCCATCATGTGACATCTCAGAACAAATCTCACTTGCTTCTAAAGAAGCTTCAGGTACTGGTAACATGAAATTCATGTTGAACGGAGCCTTGACTCTTGGTACTATGGATGGCGCAAACGTGGAAATCGCTGAGTTGGTTGGCGAAGAAAACATCTACATCTTTGGTGAAGATTCTGAAACTGTTATCGACCTTTATGCAAAAGCGGCTTACAAATCAAGCGAATTCTACGCTCGTGAAACTATCAAACCATTGGTTGACTTTATCGTAAGTGATGCTGTTCTTGCAGTAGGTAAGAAAGAGCGCTTGGAACGTCTTTACAAGGAGTTGATCAACAAAGACTGGTTCATGACTCTCCTTGACTTGGAAGACTACATCAAAGTGAAAGAGCAAATGCTTGCTGACTATGAAAACCGTGACGCATGGTTGGATAAAGTAATTGTAAACATTGCTAAAGCTGGTTTCTTCTCAGCTGACCGCACGATTCAACAATACAATGATGAAGTGTGGCATTTAGATAAATAAAAAATTCTCTTAGATAACCCCATCAGTTAGGCCTTAATTCCGACTGATGGGGTTTTGTCTTATGGAGGATAAAGACATAGAGCTTCCTAGTCAAAGGAAATAAGGCATATAGAAAAAGAGGAAGAAATCTCACAGTTTTCTGTTGTTTTATGACTTTATATTTGACTTTATGCATAAAATCTATTTATCGTATTTATAATGTATAGATTGCATAAAAATTAGATGAAATATCCTTGACAGTTTCATAGAAGAATATATAATATAAAGTAAGGGATTGTACCCAAATATAAAGGAGGAAAATGTTGTGAAAAAGACGAGTAAAAAGCTCTTTCATGCATTTATGACGCTATTGTTAATAGTATCGGTATTCATACCTCTACTAAAAACAAGTTACACAGTTAAAGCGGAAGAATTACCGTCAAACAATTATACGATGACAACCTCTCCAACCATTAATAATAATCGGTTGGTTGATGGTGCTAAGTATGGTGAAGGAAAGTTTTATCTTAATCCGACCTACAAGTTTGATAATTCTGCCACTTTGAAGAACGGGGACTTTATGGTTTATAAAGTGCCAAAAGAATTTAAAGTTGAGCGCGATATCGAGACAGATATCTATGCCAAGGATGGAGCTACTAAAATCGCAGAACTGCAGACAAATGCTGCAACTAATTCTGCTACAGTGACCATCACTAATGAAGAATACTTCAAAAATCTGACAGAAGATCGCGAACTGACTGCTTTGTTCACGGTGGTTTGGGCAGATGATGTCGAGTTAAATAAGGAATACAGCATTGATATTCCTGGTGCGGGGACATACAGATTGACTCGTATCGTACCAGATGATGATCCTACTGGTTATACTAAGTGGGGTGTCCAAGATGCTGATGATCCTAATTATGTTAACTGGCGTATCCGTATCAATCGTTATGTAAAACCTGTTACAGGAGTTAAGATTGAGGACACAATCCCTGAAGGTCAAGTCTTAGCAAGTGAAATTACTGGATATTACTTTACTGAATGGAATAAGGCTGAGGCTCGTCCAAGACTGGATGCTTCACATGTAAATGTTACGGGTACAAATTCTTTCACTATTACTCCAAATGGTAATGGTGACTTGAGTACACAAGGTCTGTATGTTTTATACCGTACTCGTTTGACTGCTCCAGTTGACAATACTACCAAGAAAGCTTTCAACAATGTGAAAGTGACAACATCAGATGGTGTCTATGATGTAGATGGTTTTGCCTCTCTGACAACTACTGAAGGAATTGGATCAGGTGCTCGCCCTTCTGAAGTTGAATTTGAAGTTACAAAGCAACTGAATGGTGGAACATTGAAAGGTGATGAATTCATCTTCCAATTGATTGATCCAGATGGCAAAGTAGTTGAAACGGCCAAAAACAACAAAGACGGACAAGTTAAATTTAAAGCAATTAAATTCTCAAAGGCTGGTACTTTCAAATACCAAATCAAAGAAGTGGATGAGAAAGAACCAGGCTATGTTTATGATAACAAGACCATTAATGCTGAAGTTACAGTAACAGATGTCTTTGGAGAAAAGTTTGCAAGTGTTAAATACGACAACAAAGTATTTGTAAATTCTTACTCTGCTAAACCAACTACAGCAACTATTGAAGCAATTAAAGTTTTGAAAGGCAGAGCCCTTGAAGCTGACAAATATGAGTTCGAGCTCAAAGAAGGCGACAAAGTAGTTGCTACAGCTAAAAACAAAGCAGATGGTTCGGTAGTTTTCCCAGCAATTGAGTATACTGCTGCAGGCCCTCATACATATACAATTACTGAAAAAGCTGGTAATGAACCAGGTGTGACTTATGACACAGCTTCACACACAGTAACTGTAGATGTTGCGGACAATGGACGTGGTCAGCTTGAAGCAACTGTTCCAGCTGACAAGCCAGTCTTCACCAATACTTATGCTGCAAAACCAGGAAAAACAGTAATTGAAGCTAAGAAAGTTCTAAACGGTAAAGCCCTTGAAGCTGACAAATATGAGTTCGAGCTCAAAGAAAACGACAAAGTAGTTGCTACAGCTAAGAATACTGCAGATGGTTCGATTAGTTTCCCAGAAATTGAATACACTAAGGCAGGAACTTATACTTACACTATGTCAGAAAAAGCTGGTAATGAAGCCGGTGTGACTTATGACAAAACTTCACACAAAGTAACTGTAGAGGTTGCGGACAATGGCCAAGGTCAGCTTGAAGCGACTGTTACAAGTGAAAAACCAGTCTTTGTAAACGATTATGTTGCAAAACCAGGTAAAAAAGCAATTGAAGCTAAGAAAGTTCTGAATGGTAAAGAACTTGAGGCTGATAAATATGAGTTTGAGCTCAAAGAAAACGACAAAGTAGTTGCTACAGCTAAGAATACTGCAGATGGTTCGATTAGTTTCCCAGAAATTGAATACACTAAGGCAGGAACTTATACTTACACTATGTCAGAAAAAGCTGGTAATGAAGCCGGTGTGACTTATGACAAAACTTCACACAAAGTAACTGTAGAGGTTGCGGATAACGGACAAGGTCAATTGGTAGCAACTATCACTAGTGAACAACCAGTTTTCACTAACACTTATACAAAACCAGCTCCAGCTGCTGATACCATTACAATTGAAGCGACAAAAACTTTAGTTGGAAAGGAATTAGAAGCAGGTAAATATGAATTTGAATTGAAGGAAGGCGACAAAGTCATTGGTACAGCAACAAATGCTGCAGATGGAAAAGTTGTATTCCCATCAATCACATATACAGAAGCAGGTACACATACCTACACTGTTGCTGAAAAAGCTGGCAATGAAGAGAATGTTACTTACGATACGACAGTCCACACAGTAACCGTAGAGGTTGCAGACAATGGCCAAGGTAAGTTAGTATCTACAATTACTGGCAATAAACCAGCATTTGTGAATAAATACACTGCACCAACTCCACCGCCAACTCCAAATCCGCAACAACCAACTCCAGCCACTGCAACTATTCAAGCAAACAAGGTCTTGACTGGTAAAGAGTTGAAAGATGGTCAGTTTGAATTTGAGTTGACTTATCAAGGTAACGTAGTGGATACTGCTAAGAATAAAGCGGATGGTTCAGTAACCTTTAAATCACAAAGCTTCACTTCACCAGGTAAGTATGAATACACTATTACTGAAAAAGTTGGGAATGAAGCTGGTGTGACTTATGATAAGACAGTTCACAAAGTGACTGTAGAAGTTGCTTATGATACGAATGGTAAACTTGTAGCGACCGTTACTGGTAACGGACCAACCTTTACCAATACGTATGCTGCTAAAACACCTCCAACATCATCTGAAGAAAAACCAAAACCATCAGGTGATAAGCATGAAGATCCTAAGAAGGAAGAACCTAAAAAAGAAGTGAAGAAAGAATTGCCTAAGACAGGAACAGCTGAGTCCTCAGCCTTCTCTGTTTTTGTTGGCTTCCTACTCCTTGCAGCTTCAGTCTTCTTATATCGTACTAAAAAGGTTAATTAATCTTTGGTTTTAAAAGAAAGAGAGCGATAGAAAGCCTTCATTAAAAAGGTTTCTCGCTCTCTTTTTTATTTAAAATAGTCCTAAACTATGATATTTTGATATAATGGTGACATGAGTAGAATTTTAGATAATGAACAAATGATGGATGAAGAAATGGTGGAGCGCACGCTTCGACCACAATATCTGCAGGAGTATATTGGCCAAGATAAGGTCAAGAATCAGTTGAAGATTTTTATTGAAGCAGCTAAACTCAGAGATGAGGCTTTGGATCATGCGCTTTTGTTTGGACCACCTGGACTGGGGAAGACGACCATGGCTTTTGTGATTGCCAATGAGCTGGGTGTGAATATCAAGCAGACTTCGGGACCAGTTATTGAAAAAGCAGGAGATTTGGTTGCTATTTTAAATGATTTAGAGCCTGGTGACGTTCTTTTTATCGATGAAATACACCGTCTGCCAATGGCAGTAGAAGAAGTCCTCTACAGTGCTATGGAAGATTTTTACATCGATATCATGATTGGTTCAGGGGATGCTAATCGTAGTGTCCATCTTGATTTGCCACCATTTACACTTATCGGTGCGACGACACGTGCAGGAATGTTGTCCAATCCTCTGAGAGCTCGCTTTGGTATCACAGGGCACATGGAGTACTATGAAGAAGCTGATTTGACTGAGATTGTTGAGCGAACGGCAGAAATTTTTGAGATGGATATCACTCATGAAGCAGCCAAGGAGCTAGCTTTGCGTAGTCGTGGCACCCCTCGAATTGCCAACCGTCTATTGAAGCGGGTTCGAGATTATGCTCAGATTATGGGCAATGGTTTGATTGACGAGACGATCACAGATCAAGCTCTTTCCATGTTAGATGTAGATCATGAAGGTCTGGACTATGTCGATCAAAAAATTCTGCGAACGATGATTGAGATGTATGGTGGTGGTCCAGTCGGTCTAGGTACCTTGTCCGTAAATATTGCTGAAGAGCGTGAAACGGTCGAAGATATGTATGAGCCTTATTTGATTCAAAAGGGCTTTATCATGAGAACGAGAACTGGTCGTGTTGCGACTAGAAAAGCCTATGAACATTTAGGTTATGAATATATGGAGAAATAGGCTTATGGAGATAGAAGAGAAAAATCTTCTAGACCTTTTCTATGATGATCAGCATTTAATGACTATTGTAAAGATTATTCGAGAGTTGAATTTACAGGATAGCTGGCTGGCAGCTGGAAGTGTTAGAAATTTCATCTGGAATCATTTGTCAGGTCGGGAAAAATTTGATTTTGAAACAGATATAGATGTGATATTCTTTGATCCGACAGTCTCTTATGAGGAGACGTTACAAATTGAGAAGCGCTTGAGAGAAGCTTATCCACTCTATAGCTGGGAAGTAAAGAATCAAGTTTATATGCATATTCATAGTCCTAATACTAAGCCTTATACTAGTTCACAGGACGCTATGAGTAGATATCCAGAAACCTGTACAGCTCTTGGTTTACGTTTATTAAAAAATGATGATCTTGAGTTATTCACGGCTTATGGCTTGATTGATTTTGTTAACTTTCAAATCAAACCCACACCGCATTTTTTAGCGGATGAGGAAAGGATTAAACTTTATAGAGAACGTTTGGAAAAGAAAAAATGGCAATCTAAGTGGCCTAGGTTGGACATTTATTTGCCAGAAAAAGAAACTTAAAATTGCTTTAAGATAATTTTAAGTTGGCTCGAGTATACTGTAATCATAAGTTAAGGATACTTAGCTTGAACTCCTAAAACTTTTCTTTTTCATAATAATCTCCCTAAAAGACCACCCAATCAGGTGGTCTTTTCCTGCTTATTTGGAAAGGAGAAAAATGCTAAATTGGCAGAAAAGCGTCCAGTTTTTTTGGAGGTCAGCAACCTATTTAATGTCATTTTCTGATATAATTAAGAAGAGGTATTTCTATGAAGAAAATTGTATTTGTTTGCTTGGGCAACATCTGTCGGAGTCCAATGGCTGAATTTGTTATGAAAAGTTTGACTGATAAATTTCATATTGAAAGTCGGGCAACTTCTAATTGGGAACATGGAAATCCAATTCACAAAGGGACTCAAGCAGCTTTGAATGAGCATGCGATTATATTTGATGTTGAAAAAACTTCTCTGCAGATGTCTGAAAAGGACTTTGCCTTCTTTGATTATATCGTTGGTATGGATGCTTCCAATGTGGCGGATTTAAAAGAGATGGCCCCTCGGAAATACCAGGATAAGATATATCAATTTATGGATAAAAGTGTACCAGATCCTTGGTATACTAATGATTTTGATGAAACTTACCGGCTAGTTCAAGCAGGCTGTGAGCGCTGGCTGGAACGTTTGGATGGATAAAAATGGATAAATTAAAAGAATTTTATAATCGTTACCAGCATTATTTGACAAGAACAAATTTTGAGATAGTTGCTGTTACACTAATTGCTTTGTCTGCGATTTTAGTTTTTACTTCTAATATTCCAGATAAAGGGGTGCTTACTCTTGATAAGGGGGCTATTAAGTATGATGGCAGTCTGGTTCATGGAAAGATGGATGGTCAAGGAACTTTGACTTTCAAAAATGGCGATAAGTACGAAGGAGATTTCAAAAATGGAATCTTTGATGGCAAGGGGAAATTTACCTCTAAGAGCGGTTGGAAGTACGAAGGTGAGTTTAGTAAAGGCCAAGCGGACGGCCAAGGCACTCTAATAACCGAGCAAAAGGTCGTTTACAAAGGAAAGTTTAAACAAGGAATTTATCAAAATGCGCATTAAATGGTTTTCATTAGTAAGGATAGCAGGTTTGCTTCTCGTTCTACTCTATCATTTCTTCCAGGGAGTGTTTCCTGGAGGCTTTATTGGGGTGGACGTTTTCTACGCATTTTCTGGGTTCTTGATCACCTCACTCCTGATTGATGAATTTGCTAAACGTCAAGAAATTGATGTCTTAGGATTTCTAAGACGACGTTTTTATAGGATTTTTCCGCCTCTGGTCTTTATGATTCTGATCACTCTGCCGTTTACCCTCTTCATTCGCAAAGATTTTGTGGCTGGTATTGGAACGCAGATAGCGGGTGCCCTAGGTTTTGTAACAAATTTCTATGAAATTTTATCGGGCGGTAGCTACGAGAGTCAGTTTGTACCTCATTTATTTGTACATACTTGGAGTTTAGCACTTGAGGTGCATTATTATATTTTGTGGGGATTGGCAGTCTGGTTCTTGGCTAAGAAAAGTCGGAGTCTCGGCCAATTTCGAGGGATGATTTTTCTGATTTCGACAGGGATTTTCTTATTTAGTTTTCTGTCCATGTTTGTAAGTAGCTTTTTCACTAAGAATTTTTCTTCACTTTATTTTTCAAGCTGGACACATATCTTCCCCTTCTTTGCTGGGACAGCTTTAGCTACAGTTTCTGGTGTTCAAAATGTAGGTGCAAATTTCAAGAAACTAGAACAGTCTTGGAGCATGAAGCAGACGATAGCCACTATTGGTGGTGGTTTTGCCGTCTTAATTCTTCTAACCTTCCTGCTTCGTTTTGACAATATCTTCACTTATTTAGTCGGCTTTCTCCTAGCAACGATAGCTGCCTTGGCTATGATTTTGGGTGCTCGTGTTCTCCATGAAAAGACACCTAAGCTGGAAGAGCCAATCTGGGTCACATTTATTGCTGATACGAGTTATGGTGTTTATCTCTTCCATTGGCCTTTTTACATTATTTTCAGTCAGCTGATGGGGAATGCAGGAGCAGTAGTATTAACTACTCTTCTATCCTTTGCCTTTGCAGCAGTTTCTTTCTATATTTTAGAGCCTGTATTAGCGGGAAGAAAACCAGATTTGTTTGGTATTAAGCTTGATGTAAAATCAATTGCGAGACCGATTTTTTATAGTCTGATCCCTTTGGGGCTCATCTGCTTCTTTATCATCTTTACTTCCCCTAAAGTTGGAGCTTTTGAGGAAGACTTAATGATTAATGCCTTAAATCAAGCAGATAGTAAAATGCAACTAACTCGTAGCCAAGCGGATCAAACAACAGCAACTGATTACAATGTGGCGCCTGGAACGACCTTGATAGGTGATTCTGTTGCTCTGCGAGCTAATGACTGGTTACAAGAGGCCATTCCTGGTGTGCAGTTGGATGCGGCTGTCAGCCGAAATCTGGAATCAGGTCTAGAGGTTTTCCAGACAGATATTAGCAACAAGGTTCTTCTACAAAATGTAGTCCTTGCTTTAGGCGCTAATACAGTTCCTAATTACGAAGAAGTGCTTAATAAACTGGTTGAAAAACTTCCAAAAGGACACCGTTTAATCTTAGTGACTCCGTATGATGGACGAGTTGCTGGAGATGAAAATAGCGATCTAGTAAAAACTCGGCAGTACCAATTGGAATTGGCGAAGAAATATGATTATGTCTACGTAGCAGATTGGTATCAAGCAGCTATTGATAATCCTGCTATCTGGTATGGAACAGATTACGTTCACTTTGGCACTGAGGCACAAAGCATTGCTGCAGGTGGTCAATTATACGCTCAAACAATTAAAACTACACTTGATAAAGCTAATCAAGGTCCTGTTAAACCCTAATTAAATGATGAATATAAAGACCCGAGCTTCGGGTTCTTTATATATAATATATGAAAGCGCTTACCTTATTTTTACAAGCTTCTGTGAAAATATGTAAATGAATCTATGTGAAATGAAATTATTATAAAAGATTAAATTCACAAAGAAATAGCGAAGTCCCCAGCTATAAACAGATATTGATAAGATTTTCACAAACAATAATAAAAAAGTTTGTGAAATGTAAGCGAAAGTGTTTACAAAGGAAAGTAAATGGGTTATAATAAATTTGTGAAAAAATTAACAAAGGATAAATTCCTTGAAAGCTATGGAGGAAAATATGGCTGATAAAAAAACTGTGTCACCTGAGGAAAAGAAACTTGCAGCTGAAAAGCATGTAGATGAGCTAGTACAAAAGGCCTTGGTTGCTCTTGAAGAAATGCGCAAATTGGACCAAGAACAAATTGACTACATTGTAGCTAAGGCTTCTGTTGCAGCACTTGACGCCCATGGAGAATTGGCGCTTCATGCTTATGAAGAAACTGGCCGTGGAGTTTTTGAAGATAAGGCGACAAAAAATCTATTTGCCTGTGAACACGTTGTAAACAACATGCGTCACACAAAGACAGTTGGCGTTATTGAAGAAGATGATGTGACAGGTTTGACTTTGATTGCTGAACCAGTTGGTGTTATCTGTGGGATTACTCCAACAACCAATCCAACTTCAACTGCAATCTTTAAGTCTTTGATTTCATTGAAGACTCGTAATCCAATCGTCTTTGCCTTCCACCCATCTGCTCAAGAATCATCTGCACATGCAGCTCAAATCGTTCGTGATGCAGCAATCGCAGCGGGTGCGCCTGAAAACTGTATTCAATGGATTACGCAACCGTCTATGGAAGCAACTAGCGCTCTTATGAACCATGAAGGAGTAGCAACAATCCTTGCAACTGGTGGTAATGCAATGGTGAAGGCTGCGTATTCATGTGGAAAACCTGCCCTTGGGGTAGGTGCCGGAAACGTACCAGCTTATGTTGAAAAATCAGCGAATATCCGTCAGGCAGCTCATGATATCGTGATGTCTAAGTCCTTTGACAATGGTATGGTCTGTGCATCTGAGCAAGCTGTTATCATTGACAAAGAAATTTACGATGAGTTTGTAGAAGAATTCAAGTCTTACCATACTTACTTTGTAAACAAAAAAGAAAAAGCTCTTCTTGAAGAATTCTGCTTCGGTGTGAAAGCCAACAGCAAGAACTGCGCTGGTGCGAAGCTCAATGCAGATATCGTAGGTAAACCAGCAACTTGGATTGCAGAACAAGCAGGATTTACAGTTCCTGAAGGAACCAATATCCTTGCTGCAGAATGTAAAGAAGTTGGCGAAAAAGAGCCATTGACTCGTGAAAAATTATCTCCAGTTATTGCTGTGTTGAAATCTGACAGTCGTGAAGACGGAATTAACAAGGCTCGCCAAATGGTTGAATTTAATGGTCTTGGTCACTCAGCAGCGATCCATACTGCAGATGAGGAATTAACTAAAGAATTTGGTAAAGCAGTTAAAGCTATTCGTGTTATCTGTAACTCACCTTCTACTTTCGGTGGTATCGGGGACGTTTATAATGCCTTCTTGCCATCATTGACACTTGGATGTGGTTCTTACGGACGCAACTCAGTTGGGGATAACGTCAGCG
>ERZ772766.1128-NODE-1128-length-14703-cov-6.129574_pt1 | contig 14703 bp, 10 predicted proteins | sample MGYA00511379_ERZ772766 | MGnify/ENA primary metagenome ERZ772766 (study PRJEB29015, sample SAMEA2737895) | human oral metagenome | biome: human oral; feature: human-associated habitat; material: dental | place: China | collected 2116 ...
CGCGGGCGCCCCGCCCGGACGAGGTCGACGGCGCGGACTACCACTTCGTGTCCGACGCCGAGTTCGACGACCTCGTCGGCGGCGGACAGATGCTGGAGTGGGCCCTGGTCCACGGGACGCACCGCTACGGCACGCCGCGCGCACCCGTCCAGGCCCAGCTCGACGCCGGTCGTCCGGCCCTGCTCGAGATCGACCTGGCCGGGGCCCGACAGGTCCGCCAGTCCATGCCGACCGCGCAGCTGGTGTTCGTCATGCCGCCGAGCTGGGACGAGCTCGTCGCACGGCTCGTCGGGCGCGGCACCGAGGACGCGGGTGAGCAGAGGCGCCGCCTGCTCACAGCGCGCGCGGAGATGGATGCGGCGGGGGAGTTCGACCACATCATTGTCAATGACACCGTGGCGCGTGCCACGGATGAGCTCGAAAACCTGCTGGGACTCAAGGGCTAGACTGTCCCGGTTAAGTCGTGCACATCGAACGTCCATCACACGGGGAGAAGCACATGCTCGGAACCTCCGCACAGCCCGAGGGCATCACCAACCCGCCGATCGACGACCTGCTCGAGAAGGTCGACTCCAAGTACGGGCTCGTCGTGGAGGCCGCCAAGCGCGCCCGCCAGATCAACGCCTACACCCGGCAGCTGGAGGACAACCAGCTCGACTACTTCGGCCCCCTGGTGGAGGCCGAGCCCGACGAGAAGCCGCTGAGCATCGCCCTGCGCGAGGTGGCCGAGGACAAGCTCCAGGTCATCCCGGGCGACGAGGCCCGCGCCCGGCGCGCCGAGGTCGAGAAGGCGCGACGCGCCGCGGAGGAGGACATGTTCTCCGACATCCCGCTCGACGCCTCCGGGCCCCTCCCGGCCGAGGGCGAGGACGCGCCGGCCACCACGAACCTCGACGAGATCCAGTTCTGAGCGCCGCCTCGACCGGGCCGCGGCGAATTGTCGTCGGCGTGTCCGGGTCCATTGCCGCCTACAAGGCGCCCTTCGTCATTCGTCTCCTGCGGCGGGCCGGGCACGAGGTCCGCACCGTCGCGACGCGGGCCGCGCTGCGCTTCATCGGCGAGCCCGCCCTCGCCGCGGTCACCGGGAGTCCGGTGAGCAGCGGCGTCTTCGATGATCCCGCCGCCGTCGAGCACATCGCGGTGGGGGAGTGGGCCGAGCTCGTCGTGGTGGCCCCGGCCTCGGCAGACCTGCTGGCCCGGGTCGCGGCCGGTCGGGCCGACGACCTGCTGACCGCGACGATCCTGACGACGACGGCCCCCGTGGTCCTCGCCCCCGCCATGCACACCCAGATGTGGGCCAACCCGGCGACCCGGGAGAACGTGGTCACGCTGCGCCGTCGTGGACTGAGCGTCATCGACCCGGACTCCGGGCGCCTCACCGGCGCCGACTCCGGTGCGGGGCGCCTGCCCGAGCCGGAGCGCATCATCGCCGAGGCGCTGGCGGTGCTCGCCGACGCACGGGCGCAGCAGAGGGCGCCCCTGCCGGTCCTGTCGGGCAGGCACGTCGTCGTGTCCGCCGGCGGCACCCGTGAGCCGATCGACCCGGTGCGCTACCTGGGCAACCGCTCCTCGGGGCGCCAGGGCGCCGCCGTGGCCCGCGCCGCCGTCGAGCGCGGTGCGCGCACGACCCTGGTGACCGCGCACGTGGACGGCGACGTCCTCGCGGCGCTGCCGGACGAGGTGGAGGTGGTGCCCGTCGGCACCGCCATGGAGATGCGCGCTGCCGTTCGACGGGCCGCCCGGGACGCCGATGTCGTGGTGATGGCGGCCGCCGTCGCGGACTACCGTCCCGCGGAGGCGTCAGTGTCCAAGATCAAGAAGCGGGTCGAGGCGCGCGGCCTGCGCGACGACGGGACTGAGGGCGCCGCCCGGTTGAGCATCGAGCTCGTTGAGAACCCCGACATCCTCGCCGGACTCGTCGCCGACCCACCGCGCGAGGTCGGCGGGCGGACGCTCGTGGTGGGCTTCGCCGCGGAGACCGGCGACGCCGACGGCGACGTGCTTGCCCACGGCGCGGCCAAGGCGCGCCGCAAGGGCGCGGATCTTCTGGCCGTCAACGCGGTGGGGCAGCGCACCGGATTCGGCGACGTGCCCAATGCCGTCGTCATCCTCGATGACCGGGGCCGTGAGGTCGCCAGGGCCGGCGGCTCCAAGACCGACGTCGCCCGCGCTCTCGTCGACCTGATCGCCCGCAGGCTGCCCGGCTGCTCCTGAGTCCTCCGGAGAACGTCTGAGGAATCACGTACAGGCACGCCGCGCGCCCTTCAGACGTGTCGGTGCGCGTGCCTACTATGGGGAGCGAGACAGCGCGTAGCCTCGTCGTCGTGGGACCGTACACAGAAGTGATCTGAGTGATCTGCATGAAGAGGACCGGAGCGAGCACCTGCACCCCAGCCGACATGACCGTGGCCGACATGGTCAGGGCGGTGACGACCCCGCCGTTGCCCGTGCGCATCACCGCCTACGACGGCTCGGCCGTCGGCCCGCGGAGCAGCGGTCTCGAGCTGCGCGTCGTCTCTCCGCAGGCCTTCAGCTACATGGCCACGGCTCCCGGGGAGCTCGGTCTCGCCCGCGCCTACATCATGGGCAAGATCGCCATGCGCGGGGTCGCGCCCGGCAATCCCTACAAGGCGTTCGACCGCCTCGAACAGCTCAGGGAGCGGGTACGGCGCCCCTCGGTCGGCGACCTGGGCCGCATCCTCATCGCACTCGGCAGGAGCGGGATCCGCAGGCCCGCGATCCCGGACGTCGAGACCCCGCCGGCGTGGCGCCGGGCGCTGTCGGGCATGCGCACCCACACCCAGGAGAGCGACAAGGATACCGTCTCCTCCCACTACGACCGCTCGAACCGCTTCTACTCGATGGTCCTCGGGCCGCTGATGACCTACACCTGCGCCCTGTTCACGGATCCGGAGGACTCCCTTGAGGACGCACAGGCCAATAAGATCCGCCTCGTCCTCGATAAGCTCGACCTGTCTGCCGGCCAGCGCCTGCTCGACATCGGCTGCGGCTGGGGCTCCGTGCTGGTCGCGGCGGCGCGGCGCGGCATCCGGGCCGTCGGCGTCACGCTCTCCGAGCCGCAGGCCCGCTGGGCCAACGACTGGATCGCTCGCGAGGGGCTGTCCGACCTGGCCGAGGCCCGTGTCATGGACTACCGGCAGGTGCCCGAGCGCGGCTTCGACGCCGTCTGCTCCCTGGGCATGATGGAGCACGTCGGCGTCCGCCACTACGACGAGTACTTCTCGACCATGTTCTCCCTCCTGCGGCCCGGCGGCAGGCTCCTCAACCACCAGATCACGCGCCGGGACTCCACCCAGCCGAACCGCGCCGGAGCCTTCATCGGGCGCTACGTCTTCCCGGACGGCGAGCTCGCTGCGCCGGGCGCGGTCATGAGCCGTCTGCACGACGCGGGCTTCGAGGTGGTCCACGAGGAGAACCTTCGCCAGCACTACGCCCTCACCCTTGAGAACTGGTGCCGCAACCTGCAGGAGCACTGGAGCGCCGCCGTCGAGAGTGCCGGCTCGCAGACCTCGCTCCTGTGGGGCCTGTACATGGCGGGCGCGCGGTGGAACTTCGAGCGCGACAACATCCAGATCCACCAGCTCCTCGCGGTACGCCCGGGGCCAGACCGGGACGGTCACTGGTATCCTCTGCGTCCTTGGTGGGACGCCTGAGTCAGCCCGCTGTCGTACCCAATCCGAGACACGCACCCACCGACCGCACAAGGACGACAACCACATGTCATCGAACTCGCTCCGTCTGTTCACCTCAGAGTCCGTCACCGAGGGGCACCCCGACAAGGTCTGCGACCGCATCTCGGACTCCATTCTCGATGCCATCCTCGCTCAGGACCCTGTCGCCCACGTGGCCGTCGAGACGATGGTGACCACGGGGCTCGTCCACGTCGCCGGGGAGGTCACCACCGACGCCTACGTCGAGATCCCCGAGATCGTGCGCTCCGAGATCGTGTCGATCGGCTACACGTCCTCCGAGGTCTGCTTCGACGGCGCCTCCTGCGGCGTGTCGATCTCGATCGGCCAGCAGTCCCCGGACATCGCGGCGGGTGTGGACAAGGCCCTCGAGGTGCGCAGCGATGGAACCGGGGGCGCCGGGGGGCTCGACCCTCTCGACTTCCAGGGGGCGGGGGACCAGGGCCTCATGTTCGGCTACGCCTGCACGGACACGGCCGAGCTCATGCCGCTGCCGATCCACCTGGCCCACCGCCTGGCCGAGCGACTGACAGCCGTGCGCAAGCAGGGCGTCGTGACGGGCCTGCGCCCCGACGGCAAGACGCAGGTCACCGTCGGCTACGACGGGGACCGCGCGGTGAGCCTGACGGGCGTGGTGGTCTCCACCCAGCACGACCCGGGTCGCACCCGTGCCTGGCTGACCGACGCCATCACCGCCGAGGTGATCCGCCCCGTGCTCGAGGCCGAGGAGGCCAAGGGCCTTCAGCTGGCGACCGCCGACGCCGAGGTCCTGGTCAATCCCTCGGGGCAGTTCGTCATCGGCGGCCCCGCCGGGGACGCGGGCCTGACCGGGCGCAAGATCATCGTGGACACCTACGGCGGCATGTCCCGTCACGGCGGGGGCGCCTTCTCGGGGAAGGACCCCTCCAAGGTGGACCGCTCCGCCTCCTACGCCATGCGCTGGATCGCCAAGAACGTCGTGGCTGCCGGCCTCGCGCAGCGGTGCGAGATCCAGGTCGCCTACGCCATCGGCTCTGCCCGTCCCGTGGGCCTGTACATCGAGACCTTCGGCACCGAGACGGCCCCCGTGGCGCGCATCACCGCCGCCGTCGAGGAGGTCTTCGACCTGCGCCCGGCCGCGATCGTGCGAGACCTCGATCTGCTCCGCCCCATCTACCGCGCCACCAGCGCCTACGGGCACTTCGGGCGCGACGGCTTCTCCTGGGAGGGGACCGGCCGTACTGAGGCCCTGCGCGCGGCGCTATGAGGCCGCGCCACTCGTGTCGGACGGCGGCATGAGCCGGCCGAGGCGCGCAGGACTGCCGGCCCAGGGCGCGCTGCTGGCCGTCCCGGCGCCCTCCGAGCACCCCGTGGACGGCAAGGGCGTCGCAGTGCCCGTGGCCCGGGTGCTGCTCGACTCCCCTCTGCCGCACCTGGACCGGCTCTTCGACTACCTGGTCCCGCCCGACCTCGACGAGGCCGCCGCCGTGGGCGCGAGCGTGACCGTTCGTTTCGGCGGGCAGGACATGCGCGGGTGGATCTGGGAGCGCGGCGCGACCACGACTCATCCCGGGACGCTGGCGCCTCTCCGGCGGGTCGTCTCGGACCTGCCGGTGCTCACCGGGGCGACTCGGGCGCTGGTCGAGGCGGTCGCGACTCGCAGCGCCGGAGTGCGGTCGGACATCGTACGGCTCGCCGTACCGCCGCGCCACGCCTCCACCGAGCGCGCCGAGCGCAGCCGCGCGCCGGTGCCGGTGCCGCGGTGGAGGGCGCCGTCCGCGAAGGGCTGGGACGCCTACGGCGGGGGCGGATTCCTGGCCGCGCTCGCCGACGGCGGGGCGCCGCGCGCCGTGTGGACCGCTCTGCCCGGGCGGACGGGCCTCGTGCGCGAGTGGACCTCGCTGCTCGCCGATGCGGTCAGGGCCGCCCTGGCGTCGGGCCGGGGCGTCCTGGTCGTGGTGGCGACGGCGGCTCACGCGGAGGCGGTCGCGGCGGCGCTGAGCGCGGAGCTGCATGACGAGCTCGGCGTCGAGCGCAGTGTCACGCGCAGCGACGAACCGCATGAGGGGCTGGGCGCCGAGCGGGGCGCCGCGCACGACGAACCGGTTGTCACCCTGACCGCCGAGGGAGGGCCCGCGCACCGCTATCGGGCGTTCCTGCGCGTGCTCCTCGGGGTCGCGCGCGTCGTGGTGGGCACCCGCGGCGCCGCCTTCGCGCCCGTCCGCGACCTGGGCATGGTGGCCATCTGGGACGACGGCGACAACCGGCTCGACGAGCGCCACGCCCCCTACACCCATGCCCGCACCGTCCTGGCCCTGCGCTCCGGCCTGGAGGGCGCGGGGCTGCTCGTGGCCGGATACTCGCGCAGTGTCGAGGCGCAGGGCTATGTGGAACGGGGCTGGGCGGAGGACCTGAGCGCCGCGCGGCCGCTGAGACGCGCCGCCGTTGCGCGCGTGCAGGCCCCGGGCGCGATCCAGCTGGAGGCCGAGGGCCCCTCCGGGATGGCGCGGATCCCCTCGGTTGCGCACCGGGCGGTGCGCGACGCCCTGACCGGCGGCCCCGTTCTCGTTCAGGTCTCACGGACCGGCTACGCGCCGGTGATGGCCTGCCGGCGCTGCGGGCAGGCCGGCCGCTGCCCTCGTTGCGGAGGCCCGCTGGCGATGGACAGGGCCGGGGCGGTCACCTGCCGGTGGTGCGCACGGGACCTGGCCGGCTGGACCTGTCCCGCATGCGGCGCGGACCGGCTGCGCATGCGCGGGTCGGGCAGCACCCGGACCGGCGAGGAGCTGGGACGCGCCTTCCCCGGCACGCCGGTGGTCGTCTCCGGCGCGCGTGAGTCCCACGGCGTCATCGAGTCCGTCGACGCCTCGCCCCGCCTGGTGGTGGCCACACCCGGCGCCGAGCCGGTCGCCGACGGCGGGTACCGCGCGGTCCTGCTGCTCGACGGCGGGTGCCTGTCCTCCCGCCCCGAGCTCGGCGCCGGTGCGGAGGCGCTGCGCCGGTGGACCAACGCGGTGGTCCTCGCCCGTGCGGACGCGCGAGTGATTCTTCTGGGCGGCCCGGACCCGTCGGTCGCGCAGGCACTGGTGCGGTGGGACCACGCGGGCTACGCCCGTGAGGACCTGCTCGAGCGCGCCGATCTGCACCTGCCACCCGCCTGGCGCACGGCCCGGCTGGACGGGCCGCGCGACGGGGTCGAGTCGCTGCTCGCCCAGGCGGAGTCCGCGGGCTTCGAGACCCTGGGCCCGGCGTCGGCGCCGCCCGGCCCGGAGACGGAGCCGCCGTCGGCGTCGGGAGGCGATGCCGCTGTGCGGGCCCTGATCAGGACGCAGGTGGACCGCGGACGTGAGCTGGCCACCATGCTGCGGGTGCGCCAGCGCGAGCGCTCGGCCCGCCGGGAGGACGCGGTCCGCGTCGAACTCGATCCCACGGTCCTGTGGTGAGGTCGCGGCAGGGCCGCGCCCGCTGCGCCTACTGGCCGGTGCCCCGCCGATCGGGCCGCTTCCAGAATCCGGTGATCTTTCCGAGAAGGTCGGCGGCGGTGGCGTGGACGTCACGGCCCTCGCTCAGGGCGGTCACTGCCGCGCCGTCAACGACTGCGATCACCAGGTCCGGCTCGATCTGCGCCCCCAACCGGTTCAGCAGTCGGCCGACAGCCGCGTTGAGGCGCTGCCGGCCCCGGCGATAGGCCTGCTCGACGGGCGCGACGGTGCCCGCGGAGATGAGCTGAACGTAGTGCCCGAGGTACGGTCCCTCCGGCGGGAGCGTGGCCTGGAGCACCAGATCCAGCCGTCCGGACAGCGAGGGAAGCTGCTCCAGGGCCTCGACCCTGTCCGCTACGCGCTCGGCGCGTGAGGCCCATATGGCGATATTGACCAGGCCCGCCTGGTAGAGCAGGTCGTCAAGCCCCTTGAAGTAGTAGGTCGTCGCCGACAACGAGCATCCGGCGCGCCTGGCAACGGCGCGGTGGCTGACTGCGGATGGCCCTTCCTCGCGGATGATCACGGCGGCCGCCTCAATGATCGCCTGTCGCCGATCTTCGCCACGCGCGGTCGATCGAACGCCGCCTCGAGATCGACGCTGAGATGTGGCAGGCAGGGGTTCAGCCATAACAACGTAGGCTAGCAAAGGGCGGAGGACAGCGCGCGCGGAAGCGGCCGGCGCATCCGGCCACCCGGCCCGGACCGGCCGCGGTGGTCCTAGACCGACTCAGATCGATCAGACTCGATCAGCTCCGAGCCGTGGATGACTCGTGAGGCGAGGATCGCCACCATGGCGATCAGCGAGACCACGGTGAGGTAGACCGCTGGAGCCAGCGACGACCCGGTGACCTTGATGAGCCACGTCACGATGAAGGGCGTCGTCCCGCCGAGAAGCGCATTGGCGCCGTTGAAGGAGAGGGCGAATCCCGAGTAGCGAACGTTGGTGGGGAACGACTCGGCCAGGAAGGTGGCCAGTGTCCCGTCATTGGCGGTGAGAATGAGTGCGAAGACGATCTGGCACAGGATGACGATCTCAAGGCGCCCGCCGGCTCTGGTCATCGCGATGAACAGCGGGATGGACAGCACAATAAAGGCGACGCATGCGGCGACGAGCATGCGCCGTCTTCCGAAGGAGTCGGACAGGTGGCCCATAAGGAAGATCGCGGCGATGTAGACCACGAGCATGATGGATGTTGCCAGGGTCGCGGTGTTCGCGGTGAAGTGGAGCGTCTCGGTGACGTACGTGGGCATGTAGCTGAGCAGCATGTAGAAGGCCACCGCGTTGAGGCAGGAGACGCCGAAGGTGATGAGCGTCTCGCGCCAGTGGTGCCGCAGTAGGAGGAGCAGCGGCTCGGACCATCTCGTCGACCTCGGCTCCTGGGGCATCTCCGCGCGCATCGCCCGGTAGGCGGGGGAGTCCTCGAGGTGCACCCGGATATAGCGGCCGATCAGGCCCAGCGGGCCCGCCAGCATGAAGGGGATGCGCCAGCCCCACTGGGTCATCGCGGTCGAGCTCTCGCCTCCCAGTCCGAAGAGCATGCCCGAGACCATGAGCGAGCCGGCGAGCAGGCCGCAGGCGGTGGAGGCGGGGACGAGGCACGTGTAGATGCCGCGGCGCGCCGGTGGCGCGTACTCGGCCAGGAACGTCCCCGCGCCGGCGTACTCCCCGGAGGCCGAGAAGCCCTGGACCATGCGCAGGACGAGCAGCCCCAGTGCGCTCCACACACCGACCATGGCGTAGGTGGGCAGAAAGCCGATGAGGCAGGTCGAGCCCGACATGATGAGGATGGACCATGACAGTGCCCACCGGCGCCCGCGGCGGTCTCCCCACGCACCCCATATCACGGCGCCGATGGGACGCAGAACGAAGGACATGGCGAACACCGCGAAGGACAGCATCAGCTGAACCTGTTTGTCGGACTCCGGGAAGAAGACGCTGCCGATCACACCCGCGAGATATCCATAGGAGGCATAGTCGAACCATTCGATGAAGTTCCCGATAAAGCTCGCCGTGGCGGCACGTCTCAAGGCCCGCGCCCGTTCGAGGTCGCCATGATGATCAGTTCCGCTTCCATGGACGAAGGTGTTCACTTATTTGGCTCCGAATGTGAGTGTCGAGGGCCTATGAGTACTTATACATGTGAGATGAGAGCGTCTGTCCTGCGGACGTGGAATGCACCAGCCGTGGGCCGGACGGACCAATTATCGATCGACTGACCACGAAAGCGCTTTATCGCGTCGTCAACACGTTCAATACCGGCTCAAACCTCAAACATCGAATACAGCTCGACAACTTCGGAGGAGATCAGCGAACCGGCACTGGAAAAACGCAGGGCAGCGGTCACCGGGCGCTCCCAGCCCGGAAGAGGGCTCTGAAGCGGACGGCGCGCACTCTGGATCGAGGACCCCGGTGCGCGCCGGTCCGAGCAGCGGTCACGGACTGCGAGAAGAGCAGTGGCGTCAGACCCGGCTCGAAGTGATGAAATATCCGTGATGTCAAGGACGCATGGCCATGATGGACGTCCTCAGCCTAGCAGAGAACGTCCAGGAAATCCCTACACTGATTCCAGCGTCAGTGCCGGCGGGAGGGGCCCCGGCATCAGCGACGGATCGGCACATGAACGGCGACCCCCTCTCACATGACGACGGGGAGGCGCGAAGAATGAAAGGGCACTCCGCGTCGGACCGGACCAGCTGCCCCTGCGCCGAGGCGGCATACCAGAATGGGGCCGCACTCGGCGCAAGGGCGCAAGAACTTGCGTGACCGATCTCACGAACCGCCCGGACTCCGCTGCCCGGGCATCTACTGAGATCCTGCACGAAGAAGCAGGTGAGAAGATCAGTCCTGGGCGGAATCCTGCTCCCGGACACCATCTGCATGGCTGGAGTCGGATGCAGGCTCCTCAAGACGGGTCCTGAGCTCCAGATTCGTCTGGCGGGCCGTATTCACCATCATCAATAGAACCACAGCCGTGTAGGGAAGTGCGCCGATGATGGTGCCGGTCTGAACCGTTCCGACCACACTCTCGCCACCGATGCTGAGAAGCAGGAACGCAATAGCAGCGATTCCCGCGACCAATGCGACCCGGAATACTCGTGACGGCTTGGTGGCCGAGGCCACGAACCCGCTCAACGCGTGGACACCGGAATCCAGCGACGTCAGGTAGTAGGTTCCGACCAGGATGGTTGCGGCCAGCAGAAGGATGAAGACCACCGGCTGCCAGGGCAGCTCCTTGAGCATGGCGAAGAGCCCGAGTGAGGTGTCCTGGCCGACTGCCTCGGTGACCACACCGCCCCTGGTCTCGTCGTAGAAAAGAGCGGCACCGCCGACGACACCGATCCAGATGACGCAGATGGCCGACGGGATGCCGAGCACGCCGATGACGAACTCCCGCACCGACCGGCCACGGGATATCCGCGCGATGAACGACCCGACGAACGGGGAGAAGGCCCAGCACCAGCACCAGATGAACACGGTCCACACGCCGTTCCAGCTGTCGTCCCACGAGTGCAGAGGAGCCATCGCGGAGCTGGCGTCGGCCCAGGTTCCCATCCACCACATCGACCAGAAGTACTGACCCGCGGTCTGCGGCAGAACCGAGAGCAGATAAAGGGTCGGTCCGGCGAGAAGAACTCCGACGACGAGCACTATTGACAAGATGGAGTTGACCTCGCTCACGCGCTTCATGCCCTTCTCAATGCCCAGGTACACGCTGGCCCCGGCCAGGACTCCGATCCCTATGATGACGAGCACGCGGATCACGCCGCCGCTGTCCAGGTTGAAGGTCTGCTCCAGACCGGCCGTGAGCTGCATGGCCGCAAACGCGAAAGAAGTCGACAGTCCGAAAACCGTCGCCAGGATCGCAATGACCTCGACGACGAGACCGACCGTCCGGCGAGCGCCCTCGGGGAACATCCCGACCACGGCGTCCCGGAAGGTCATCGCCGCCTTGCGGTTGTGGAACGAGAGCGCCAGGCACAGGGCGACAACGCAGTAGATGGCCCATGCGTGGACCGCCCAGTGGAAGTATCCCCAGATCAGCGCCCCGTCAAGCTTGTCGACACTGATCCGATCCTGAATCGGATTATCATTCTTGACCAGGATGGGTTCAGCGACCGACCAGAAGATCAGTCCGATCCCCTGGCCACAGGCGAAAAGCATCGAGTACCAGGCGAAGCGGCCGTACTCGGGCTTGGCGTCCTCTCCTCCGAGCACGATGGATCCGCGCCTCCCCACCGCCATATAGATGCAGAAGAACAGCGCCAGCGTGGCGAGCACCACGAAGTACCACGTGAAGTTGCGGGTGACGAAGGTCCTGAACACCCCGATCGCGTGCGCCGCGGCCTCACCGTTGAAAACAGTGAAAACAACAACGACACCGACCAGGATGAGACTGACAGACTTAATGATCCGGTCGTCCCAGCCCCGTGGCGTCACGGCAGAAGCAGGACGAGCCTCCTTCGAATCAGGATCCTCTGAACGTACTCGGCTATCCATGTCCATATAACCTCTTCGGGAACTCATCGGTGGCGAGGGCGGTCTTGTCGGCTATGATCGATGGAGTGAGGAACTGCCCCTTCTGCGCGACGTCGAGGAGACAGACCCGGTACGGCAGTGGCATCGGAGGTGATCGTGGTACTGCTCCCGCATCGTGTTCCGCATCTTGCTGCGCCCGGGGAGAGCAACGGCCGACCCGGCGCAGGCGCTCAAGGCGCCGGGGCTCGACGTCGGACCCGGACCCGGCGCCCCGGGCCGGGGCCATGAGGGTCACGAGGGTCACGAGGGCACTGTCGTCGATGCGGCTCGTACGATGGCGGGATGATCGTCCTGGAGCTCGACGCTCACCGGACATGGTGCTCATCGGTCGACGTGCGGCGCTCGCGCGGCTTGCGGCGCGCGGTGCGAGCAGCCGCGTCGAGCACGCCGAGGAGCGGCGTGATATGACGGCGCGTAAGGTATCCGGCACAGGTCGTTCGTTCTCATCGGAACCGATTCTGCCAGGCCCCGCGCACCGGCGCGCCCCTTTGTCCCGGTCACATCCGCCCCACCGAGCACCCCACCACCACCCGCAACCCTGATGGCAAGACCTCATTGCTTCGGGGCCTTTTCTATACCACGAATCTGCTTCGGAGAGCGTCAACGATGCCGGAGACGATGGAACCGGCCAGAATTCGTCCCTTCTCAGCGCTCGCCTCTCTCGCGGACGAGAGGCATCCGGACTCCGGAGTGAGCGTCGGGTCCACCGGCAGCAGGTCGTAGAGAGGCAGATCAGCGGCAGGCAGGTCCATGACGCGTTCCATGCGCACCAGGTCCGGGAAGTACTCGAGCATGAGCGAGGTCTCCATAACACCGCCATGCTCGACGTCCCATCCCGGGAAACCATCGGGGTACAGACGAGAGATGACCTCCTCTGTCACGAAGTCCCAGTAGGACAGGAGCATCACCTGAGGCATGCTCCGTCCCGGCAGGTCGCGCAGAGCCAGATCGACACCCTCATAGATGAACTGGTAGTTCTCATAGTGACCGTTGACGAATGCGATCCTCTTGAAGCCGTGCCGTGCGAACTCCTGCACAAAAGTACGGCAGATGCCGATGACGGTGGCGGCGTCGAAGCCGAAGGAGCCGACGATGTGGTTGCCTCCTCCCGACCGCTGTTGTGACTTGTATCCGGTGGTGACAGTCGGGCTCACCAGGGCGTTAATATTCTCAGCAACGAGTTCGGCCATCTTAGTGGACAGCATCATGTCGACGCCCAAGGGCATGTGAGGGCCGTGCTGCTCAACGGCGCCCGCCGGGATGAGCATGATCGGATCGTTCTTGATCAGCTCGCGGTAGGTGAAGGCGTCCAGACGGGTGATATTGCGTTCATGACTCATTGGTGGTTGTCTCCTTCTCGTCGGCGCGTCTGCGTGGCTGTGGTGTCTGTCTGCTCAGGATGCTGCTGCTGAGGGTTGGGAGGCCTCCTCCGGCTCTGGTTCTGATTCGATCTCGTCAGCCGTGCCCTTCTTCCCCCGTGTGGAGAAGTAGACCTGGGACACACCACCGCTGATGATGAGCAGGCCGCCCAGCATCTGCATCCCGGACAGACGCTCCTGGAAGAAGGCGAGGCCCAGCAATGAGGCCATGATAGTCTCCTGGTAGGAGATGGTGGCCAGCTCGCCTGCAAGAAGGATCTTGCTCGCCAGGGTGAGGAAGTAGAAGGCGCCGAACCCGGTCATCAGCGCGGCGACGATGAGTACCACCCAGGTTCGCGCGTCCATGCTGAACAGGTCCCATGCGGCGGTCACGGTGTTTCCGGACTCGTCAAGCTTGGCCGTAGGGACGCCGTCGACCTTCTCGCGAACCACGTAGGTGAGCTGCGACCAGCGCATGGCGACCATGACTCCGATGGTGAGCACAGCGAAAAGAAAGTTGTACCAGGCCCGGACGTTGGAGTCGCAGTCCGTTCGGTAGCGCGAGGCGAAGAGGTAGAGGCCATAGGCCACTCCGGAGAGCAGGCCCATAATATTGCCGAAGGTGTACTTGGGATCGAGATCGAGCTTGAATCCCTCCTCGGATATGATCTGAACGATCAGAAGAGTCCCGATCACGACTGCCGCCAGGGATCCTATCATTGCGGGCTTGAAGGGTTCCCTCAGAAATATGGTGGCCAGAATCGTGGAGTAGACAGGGCCGGTATAAATGAGGAATGACGCGTTGGCGAGCGTAGTGTACTGGGTAGAAATAACGTACAATGCGGACAGCAGTCCGAGAAAGAGCCCGGAGAAGAAGATCGCCGGGGTGAACCTGGTGGCCCTGACCTTGGCGAACCCTCCGACGACGAGGAAGAAGATCGAAATTCCGATCAGGCCGCTGAAGCTGCGGAAGAAGGAGATGAAGTCGCCAGGTGCGTCAATATAGCGGGCGAAGGCCCCGATCCCGCCCATGAGGCTCGACGACAAGAACATGAACCCAAAGCCCTTGAGCTTTGTGTGAGCTGCGGTATCCAACTTCCGCTCCTTTGCGTCACAAAAATAATTATCAGTGGTAAAGTAGTGTGGTTCCGAAATTCTATGCAGAAACCAGCCCGTGCGTCCCAGTGGCGGGGGCGGTGCTCTGGATGTGGGCTGCCGCCCCCGCCGTTCGTCCTTGGCTCAGACCAGGGTGGGGTCGTCGACCTGGTTGGGGAAGTAGTCCTCGCAGGTGCCCTCGCGGTAGACGTCCGCGGTCGCGCAGTGCAGGCCGCCGCCGAAGGCGTAGGCGTCGCGGAAGGGCACGGGGATGACGTTCATTCCCAGCTTGTCCATCTGCTCCATCTGGTGGACCTCGCTGGCCTCGACGCACACGGTCTTGTGGTCGATCACCAGGCAGTTCATGGACAGCCACACCGAGGAGTAGCACAGCGGCGGCGGCGTGGTGTGAGCCGGCGGCGCGGCGTCAACGATCTGCCAGTCGTTGGCCTCGAAGATCTTGCGCTGCTCCTCGGGCAGATGCCGATGCGGGTTGTTGATGATCAGGCCCGGCCGCAGCGGCACGAAGGTCGCGTCGATGT
>ERZ772766.1130-NODE-1130-length-14678-cov-6.777747_pt1 | contig 14678 bp, 5 predicted proteins | sample MGYA00511379_ERZ772766 | MGnify/ENA primary metagenome ERZ772766 (study PRJEB29015, sample SAMEA2737895) | human oral metagenome | biome: human oral; feature: human-associated habitat; material: dental | place: China | collected 2116 ...
CCTGGCCCGCCAGGTCGGCGGCGCCGACCTCGTGGCCGGCACGGGCCTGGGGCAGTTCGTCGAGGAGTGGGCCTACGCCTGGACGCCTCAGGCGGAGGCGGCCCTGGTGCGCGCCGCCCAGGAGGCCCCCACCCTCGACATCCTGGTCGCCACCCGCCTGGCCGAGCGACTGAGCGGTGAGAGCGGCGCCGGCGACCTCGCCGAGATCCTCACCGAGCTGGCGGTCATGGGAATGGGCGAGGCCGCCGCCCAGGTGTGCGACGCCCTCGAGACCGCCATGAGCGAGCTGAGCGACCTGTCCGGGCTCGCCGATGTCCTCCACCGTCTGGCCGCCCTCGTGGAGGGCTCGGGCCGCCTGCGCCTGGATCCCGCCGGCAGTGCCGATCACGCCGGCGGTGCTGGCAGCAGTGGCAGTACTGGCAGTACTGGCAGTGCTGGCAGTGCTGGCGGTACTGCCTCGCGCCTGCGCTCCATGCTGGACCGGGGCACGGCCGCCGTCGCCCGCCTGGTGGCCGAGCTGGTCGGGCTGAGGGACGACGAGGCCGCCGAGGCGGTGGACGCGCTCATCTCCGTGCGCGACCTGCTCGTGCGGCTGTCCGGCGCCGGCGGCGAGGCACCCGGGGCCGCGGACGTCAGTCGTCAGGCCGTCCTTCGCGAGGTCGACGCCCTGCGCCGTGCACGGGCCACCGCACCGGTGCTCGCCGGCTGCGCCACCGGCATCGCCTCGACCACCGGGTCCCTGAGCCGTCAGGAGGTGGCCGACGCCGTCGTCGCCCACCTGAGCCCGGGGGCGGACCCGGCCGCCCTGGCCGACTTCCTCGTGGGACTGGTGCGCGCCTCCCCGGACGTCGTCCTGCACGCCCCCGACACACTCAGAGCGGTCACCCGCACCCTGATCGACCTGGAGGAGCCCGAGTTCCTGGCCGTTCTGCCCGACCTGCGACGCGCCTTCACCACCCTGCGCCCCACCGAGACGCACCGGCTGGCCGAGCAGGTCGCCGCGCTCGCGGGCGCCGACGCCTCCCAGATCGACGTGGTGTGGAGCATCGACCCCGCCCAGGCCGCGCTCGGGCAGCAGATCGAACAGGACCTCGTCGCCTCACTGGTGCGCGACGGCCTGGGGCGGTGGACGGGACGATGACCACGACCCCGACGCCCCCCGCAGGCCCCGACCGGAGCCTGGACCATGATCTGGATCGCGACCTGGCCGTGCGCCGCTGGCGCATGGTGCTGGGGCGCTACGCCGAGTCCGCCCTGCCGCGAGGCCCCGGCGACGCCGGCCTGGACGACGTCCTGGCCTACCTCTACGACCGCGAGTACACCGAGCGCGGCCACCTTCTGGGTGGTGTCGCCGGCCCCGGCGCAGCAGGCGGGCCCGGACGCGGCGGCGGCCTGGGCGCCTCGGCCCTCCGGGCCATCGACTGGCTCGACGGCGCCCGCCGCCTCTTCCCCGACTCCACCCTCGAGCGCCTCGAGAGCGACGCCCTGACCCGCTACGGGCTGACCGACCTGCTGACCGACCCCGAGGCGGTGGACTCCATCCGGGCCAGCCCCGAGCTCGGCGCGGCCCTGCTGCGCATCAAGGGCACGATCTCGCCCGCTCTGGCCGACGGGCTGCGGGCGCTGATCGCCCGCATTGTCGAGGACATCGTCGAAAGGCTGCGCATCCCCATGACGACGGCTCTGACGGGCGCGCGCCAGCGCCACCGCCGCAGTCCCCACGCCTCGGCGCGCAACTTCGACTGGCGCCGCACCATCGCCGCCAACCTGGGCAGCGTGGACCCGGCCACCGGGCGCATGCTCGTGGAGGACGTGCGCTTCATGTCCCGGCGGCGCCGCAACGTGGTCTGGGACGTCATCATCCTGGTCGACCAGTCCGCCTCCATGGCCTCCTCCCTGCTCCACAGCGCCGTCATGGCCTCGATCATGGCCGCCCTGCCGGGGATGTCGGTGCGCCTGATCCTCTTCGACACCGCCGTGGTGGACGTCAGCCACCTGGCCCACGACCCCGTCGAGGTCCTCATGACCTGCCAGCTGGGCGGTGGCACCAATATCGCCGACGCCGTCGGCTATGCCGCCGCCCGGGTCGCCCAGCCCACCCGCACGGTGCTCGCCCTCATCTCCGACTTCGAGGAGGGCGGGTCGGTCTCCGCCCTCGTGGCCCGGGTGCGAGAGCTCGCGGGCTCGGGCGTGACCATGCTGGGGCTGGCCTCCCTGACGGACGACGGCGCGCCGTGGTTCGACCGGGCCGTCGCCGACAGGCTCGCCGGGGTCGGCATGCGGGTGGCGGCCATGAGCCCCGACCGCTTCGCCGACTGGCTGGCGGAGGTGACCGCGTGAACGGCCTGCCCGCCTGGAGCGCGGTCTACACCGCCTTCGACGACGCCACCCTGGCGGCCCTGGCCAACCGCGGGCTGGTGCGACGCGGACGCGCCGAGCTGGCCGCGAGGCGCGTCGAGGCGCGGAACATCGGCCAGGACGCCGCGACGGTCGCCGTGACGCCCGCGGCCGGGCGGCCGGCGATCCCGGTGGTGCTGGGCGCCGGGGGACCGGCGGAGGCGCGCTGCCCCTGCCCCGTCGCCGGGGTGTGCGTGCACGTGGTCGCCGCCTGCCTGTGGATGCGCGAGGCGGCCGCGGCGGCCGGAACCGGTGCCGAGGCCCCCGCCCCCGACGCCGCCGGTCCGGGCGACGACGACCCCGGCGCCGCGGCCGCCGCCCGGGCCGGGGCTGGGGCCGAGGAGCCGGCCGGACCCGCCGCCCCTGCCACATCTTCTGGGCACGCCGCCCGCCCGGAGGCGCCCCTCGAGCCGCACCCCGGTGTCGCGGGCGAGGACGACCAGGTCCTGGCGGAGGTGCTCGCCTGGGAGCCCGCCGTCGTCGAGAAGACCCTCGGCGTGGCTGCGCTGCGCCGGGTCGCCGCCGCCGACGCGGGCGCCGACCCCGCCCGGCTCGCCGCTGATACCCGTCTCTCCCGAGCGCCGGGGCGCCTGAGCGTCACCTGGCCCGGCGCCCCCGAGGTCGTCGTGATCGCGGGCCTGGGCCCGGGCGGGATGGTCGTCGCCGGCCGCCACGCCCAGGTCGCCCACGCCGCCTGGCGCCTGCGGGCCGTTGTGCGCCTGTTCGCCACCGCGGGCAGGGCCTGGCCGTGGGACGTCCGGGAGAATCCCCTGAGCGCCGGTCAGCGCCGCCTGCTCGCCTCGACCACGGCCGCCGTTGAGAGCGTCATCGCCGCCGGGATCTCCCACGCCGGACCCCGCAGCGCCCACGAGCTCGATCGCCTCGCCCAGGCCGCCCGCCTGGAGGAGGTCCCGCGCCTGGCCCGGCTCCTGTCCTCGGCCGCCGGGGCCGTGGACGCGGTCGCCCGCCGCGACGACGGGATGGACGAGGCCGCCGCGCTCAGCGCCCTGGCCGCCGCCTGGTCCCTGACCCGGGCGCTGGAGGCCGCCGGGGCCGCCCCCGACCCCGCCCTGCTCGGGCGCGCCGATACCGAGCAGACACAGCCGGGCCTGCTCGTGCCCCTGTCGGCCACCTGGTGGCTCGCCCCCTCGGGCAGCCGCGGCCTGACCGCCCGCTTCTGGGACCTGGACAACCACCGGCTGGAGACGGTGACCACCGGCCGGGCCGCCGGCGCCGACCCGGCCTTCCAGCGCTCCGAGGACGCTCCACTGGTGTGGGGCGCCTCCGTCAGGACCCTGCTGTCCGGCCCGCTGCGCCTTGCGGGGGCGACCCGGCGCGGCGATGGCGCCCTCGCCCCGTCCAGGCGCACCACGGTGACGCGCTGCGGCGGCTACGACGGCATCGACCTGGCCGCCCTCTCCCACGAGCTCGGCTCACTGCGGCGCGGCCCCCGGGCCGCGGGCTTCGAGGCCCCGGCCCCGCCGGTCCGCCTGCTCCTGACCCGCGCGTCGGGCCTGGGGAGGTTCGACCTGGACGAGATCCACCAGCAGTATGTGTGGCCCGTGCACGACGAGGCGGGCCAGGACCACCTGCTCCGCCTCGACCCCGACGGCGCGGAGTCCCGACTGGTGGCCGCCGTCCTGGCGCGCAACCTCCCGGTGGTCGCCATCACCGTGGAGGGGGACCGACCCGCCGGGATCTACGTGCGCAGCGAGGGCGTCCTCACCCTGCTGTCGCCCACCATCTCCTCGGTGCGCGCGGACGCCTTCCGCTTCTACCGGCGTCTGGCCAAGCGCCTGGAGCGGCTGCGCGCCGAGGCCGCTGTCCTGGCGCCGCCCCGGGAGGCGGGGCCGATCGAGGCCCTGTGCGCCGACGTGCACGAGGCGCTGACGGCGCTGGCGGCCTCCGGCGCCCTGCGGGCGGAGGGGATGACCGCGCACGTGCTGGCCACCCGCGCCCGCGCTGCCCGCGACCTCCAGCTTCAGACCCTGGCCGCGGCGCTGGCGGAGGTGGAGGAGCGCCCCGGGCCGTGGGCCGTCCTGCGCGCCTGCGCGGTGGTGGACCGGGTGGGGGCGCTGGCGCGCTGAGCCTCGGGGACGGGCTTCTCAGGCGAAGGCCCGCCCGATGTCGACTACCTTGTACTTCCCGGTCTCGTCGGCGCTCAGGATGAGCCAGGAGGCGTAGGTGTCCTGGCCGTACCGGTCGGGCTTGGGGTGCAGCCAGGGCTTGGTCGGGTCGTCCGTGGTCACCGGGCAGACGATCGCGCCCGGCGACATGGCCCGGCCGTTGCCGCTCGTGCCGTACGAGGTCCCGCTGGGACCGGCCAGCGCGCACCCCACGACCCTGCCGCCCGCGGGGAACTGGACGGCCCGCGTCGTCGAGGCGGCGTCCCGGCCGGCGCCGAGGTGCTGGTCGAGGGCGTCGAGAGCCGTCGGCTCGATCAGCTCCTCCTCGACCGTCCTGTCATCGGAGGCGATGGCGTCGTAGGCGGTCTGGACGTCCTGGGCCGAGGGTATCCGCAACGCTCCCGAGGGCAGGCGGTAGAGGACGTCGGTGATCTCCAGGGAGTCCCCGTCCCACTGGTCGGTGACCGTGGCCTCGGCACTGCCCTGGCAGGCGTGGCACTCGGCGTCGCCGGCCACCTTGATGCCGGGTACGGTGTAGACCAGCGTGTTGCCCACCGAGCGCAGGTTCTTCACAACGAGGTCCGGAGTGTCGCCGATGTCGTCCTTCGCCACGTGGTCCACGGACCCGATGAGCATCTTGTCGGAGCCGTACGCGGCGACCACGTCGAAGACCGTGTTGCCTCCGCCATAGCAGCTCAGGACGGCGATGGCCACCGGTGAGCCGTCGAAGACGCCCGGCTGCAGCGCGGCCATGGTGGCCGTCGGCGGCGCTCCTGCGGCGGAGGAACCGGTGGCCACGCCGTCGACGAAGGCGGCCATGGTCCTCCCGGTGGCCGGGTCCTCCTTCCCGGCGGGCTTGCACAGGTCGGGGACCTCAAGGGTGGAGCCCTTCAGGTCCTCCAGGTCCAGCGGAGGCGCCGCGTCCGCGGTCGGGGCGGACGCCGGCAGGCTGCCGGCGGGGGCGGAGCCCCTGCCGAAGGACAGCAGGGACGCTGTCGAGCCGTTGAAGACGACGACGGTGTCGCCGGAGGCGGACCAGGAGGTCACCGTGCCGTCGGTCCGCCAGACTGTGCTGCCGCTCATGGGGTCGATGGCGACGATCGCGTCCGGGTGGGCGACGACGACCGCTCCCTTGCCCACCAGCCACCGCGGCTGGTCCTGGGCGCCCAGACCGTTGAGGGCGGCGACGCCGTCGGGGAGGGTGCCGGACCACAGCAGAGTGGAGCCATCGAGCCCCGCCATGGTCGTGCCGTCGCTGACGACCCACACCCGGTGGTTTATGGGCAGGTCGATGCCGGCGATCGTGCGGGGCATGTCGATGCGGGCCGCCCACACTGCGCCGCCGTCGAACGTGAGGTTCTCGATCACCTTCCCGTCGGCAGTCAGGGTGCCGTCCGGGCTCACGGCCAGGGGCGCGTCCTTGGAGGCGGACTCGCTCAGTCGTACGGAGGCTGCTGAGGATGCCGAGGGGGCTGAGCCGGGGACCGGGCCGGATGTCGAGTCGGGGGTGGGGGACTGGCTGCTGTCCGCCGGTGCGCCGGAGGAGGGGGCCGGGACCGCGGGGTCGTCGGAGGACGCGGGGTCGGGGGCGGCCGACACGGTGGCGGGGCCGGCCGTATTGACACCGGTCGACGGGTCGATACTGAGCAGGTCGCCGCAGTCGAGGGCCTCCAGCGTGTGCCGGCAACTCAGGGCCTGGCCGACGAGCTCGTCGGGGACAGGCACCTGCCATACCGGGGAGCCCGAGGCCGAGGCGGTATCGACGCCGACCAGCGCCTCCCGGCCGTCCTCGGCCACTCGCAGCACCCGTGTCTGCCCGGAGGCGAGGACGACGGCGCCCTCGGAGTCGATGGGAGCGGACGCCAGGTTCTCGCCGAGGTTCGACAGGTCGAGGGTGGCCTGGACGGCCGGCGGCCTCCTGTGCGTCTGGGATCCTCTCGAACGGGCCAGGGCCCAGGCGCCGGCCCCAGCGAGCACGATCACCAGAACCAGGGCCGCGGCGAGCGCGGCACGGCCCTGCCGGCCCAGGCGAGGGCGGCGGCGAGCGCGCGGCGGGGGCGGCGGAGCGGGCCGCCCCTGGGTGCCGGCTGCGACCGGGGCCGGTCCGGTGGCGGGAGGGACGGCCCCGTCGGGCGGGGGCGGAGGCGGCTGTGACCCCGACCCGGTGGGCGCTGGCGGAGGAGGCTCGGCAGTCATGGGGCCAGCGTAGGGTCGGCCGGCGGCGTTGTGTGCACGATGGGTGCTGCGCGTCAACGGGGCGAGACGCGCCGACTGAGTCTCGGGGCCCGGCCATGGGTAGGCCTGCCCCTCCGATCCGGCGCGCGGGGAGATTACGCTCGCATCAGCCCGGCTCGCTCAACCGGGGCGAATTCATGTCGTACCCGGTCGTTACCCTTCAGCGAGCAGAAACCGGCCTCGACCGGGGGCGAACCGGTGATGACAACTGACACAAGCTGACGCAAGGAGCCCGCCGTGACTGATTCCGACGTCCGTGACCTAGTTGACCGGGCGCTGCTGCCGCTCAAGGCGGTCAACAAGGAGCTGCACGCCCACGCGGTCGACTACGTCGTCGGCGGTGAGACCCCACAGGTCCTGCGGGAGGCTGCTTCCTTCGACAACGACCTCAGCTACTGCTTTCTGCCCGCGACCCAGGACTACTACGGGTTTCCAAGTCTTCGACGCCAGCGTCTCGAGGCGGTAGGCATCAAGTGGGAGAGCGGCGACTACGAGCAAACACCGCTCTTCGGCCCGCGCGACGCCCTCTACCGCAGCGATGCGGTGTCCCTGGCCCAGTGGACTCGACTCGGACATCTCCTGGATGTCATCCTGCAGTCCGGCGTTGAGCGCAACCCGGGCACCTCCAATCGGGCCCCCAGGTGGCTGGACGCGCTTCTCATTGACCTTCTGGGAACTGTTGATGGGAGCCTGACTAAGACGAACCACATCTATGCGGAGCAGCTGAGGGAGAACCGGCCGGCCTGGGACGCCCGGCGTCTGGTGGCGCTGCTGGAGCAGGCGGGCGTGGAGAGCGCGGATGTTCCCGCCACTGTCTTCCTGGCCGTCTACGCCGACACAGTCCGAAGGCCGAGCTCGATTCACAGGCGGTCGGCTGTGGACCTGCCCGGTGTCGCCGACTACCTCGTCGAGCACGCGGGCGCGCTGTCCGGGTCGCTCATGGACGTGCTGCGTCCGGAGGAGCGGCGCGACGTGCTCGCGCGCATGACAGCCAGTCCGCGGTGGGCGGAGGCGGGTGCTCACCTGGTGGCGGCCCTGAGCGTTGGGGCCTCCAAGGAGCTGCGCTGGGAGGCGGTCGACGTGCTCAGCGAGCTGGGCCCGGAGGTGAGGTGCCGCGCGCTGGCCCCGGTCCTGGCCCAGGCCCCGGCGTCCCGCTGCCAGGAGCTGGCGGAGTTCCTGGTCCGGGCCGCCGGCGGCGCGGACCTGCTCGTCCAGGCGGCCGAGGCGAATCGGAGGCTGGCCGACCTCGTCTCCAGCATTCGAGCCCGCTACGAGACGCTCAGCGCCACGGGTGTCGATGAGCCCCTTGACCTGCCTCCGTTCACGCCCCTGGAGATCGGGCCGAGCGCAGCCCCCATCAGGGCCGAGCTGCGCAAGACCCTGGAGCAGTTGATTGCGACCGCCGACGAGCAGCAGTGCGAGTGGTGGTGCGGCCTCGAGATATCGCAGGTGAGCGAGATCACCGAGGAGGACCTTGATGACCTGGTGGCCGTAGCCGACGGCCACAGCCATGATTATCCTGATCTTCTAGGCGTACTTGATATCGACTGGATCATCGAGCACGCCCCGAGCCTGACACTCTCCCACGTTCTGCGGCTCCACGCCGTGAAGGATCTCCCTTCGGGATGGTCGAAGGAGAAGTGGTGCAAGGCGAGCCTGAATCACTACACAGGACCGGAGACCGACCCGCGTGCTCTTGAGGACCTCGTGGTGCGCCTGGGCTGCAGGCCGGACTTTGTGACGAGTTTGCGCGACATCAGAATTCATGGTCGTGCTTTTGCCGAGGCCGATGTCGAGCTGGTCTGGCCGTGGTACGCCGAGCATCCCAAGCTGCTGCGCGAGCGGCTCATGGAGGCTTCCACACTGCCTCATGCGCTGGAGATCGTCGCAGCCTCACCCACCGCCTTCGCCGAGCTGCTGCCGGTCGTGGCCGACATGGCCCTGGGCCCGTCGAGGGTGAGTCGTCCGCTGGCGCAGGCGGCGCTGCGCTCTCACCCGGGGGTGCGCGGGCTCGCCGAGCTGGGGCTTGCCGCCAGGGCGGCGGAGGTGCGCGCCTCGGCGGCCGCCTGGGTCGGCTCGCTGGGGCAGGGCGCCTCGGTGCCGGCGCTGCGCGCGGCGCTGGGCCGGGAGAGGAAGGAGGTCGTGCGGGCCGCGCTGCTGGCCGCCCTGGAGCGCTGCGGCGGCGACATCGCCGAGTTCCTGTCCCCCGAGGTGCTGGAGACCGAGGCCGCCAAGGGCCTGAAGGGAAAGACACCCGCCTCACTGTCCTGGCTCGACCTGGAGGCGCTGCCGGCCGTCCGCTGGGGGAGCGGCGACGCCGTTGATCCGCGCATCATCCGCTGGTGGGTGGTGCTGGCCGACAGGATGAGGAACCCGTCGGGCCGCGGGCTCATCGACCTCTACCTGTCCCTCCTGGAGCCCGGGGACGCTGCGGCGCTCGCCGCGCACGTGACGCGGGCCTGGGTGGCGCACGACACCCAGCACCCGCAGCCCGAGGAGAGCCGAGCGCATGCACGGGGCGCCGGCCGGCAGCGCTACGACGAGGCCCAGCGGTGGCTGGCGTACATGCGTGAGGGATTTGGAGTGACATCCGAAGAGATAAGTCGGGCCAAGGCGGGGGCTGCGATTCCGCTGGAGAAGCGCATTGCTGAGGCCTATACGAAGCACCAGCGGACCTACGTCGGCTCGTCGATGCCGGACAAGGGGCTGCTGGCCTTCGCGGTGCGCATGGACGGCGGCGAGCTGGCGGGGCTGGTGCGCTCCTACATGCGCGACAACCCGAATCGTCGGGCCCAGCTCGAGGCGCTGGTCCGCGTTCTGCACGCCAACTCGAGCCCCGAGGCGCTCCAGGTGCTCCTCGACGTTGCGCGCCGTCACAGGATGCTCAGCGTTCAGCGGGCCGCCGCAGCTCTGGCGCAGGAGGCGGCCGACGAGCGGGGCTGGAGCGCCGATGAGCTGGCGGACCGCACCATTCCTACCGCGGGATTCGACGACGACGGCCTGCTGCGCCTGTCCTACGGGGACCGGGAGCTCACGGGCCGCCTGGCCCCGGACTTCAAGATCGTGCTGTCCGACGCCACGGGTAAGGTCCGCAAGTCCCTGCCGGCGCCGCGCGTGGACGAGGACCCCGAGGTCGTCAAGGAGACCAGGAAGCGGCTGACGGCCGCCCGCAAGGAGGCCAGGGCCGTCCTCACCCTCCAGGCAGAGCGGCTGCATGAGGCCATGTGCGGGGCGCGCACCTGGCGGGGCGCCGACTGGCGGGCACTGCTGGTCGCATACCCCCTGGTCGGCCGTCTCGTCACCCGGCTGATCTGGACCGCCGGACCGGCGGGCGGCGGAGAGGCGGTGACCTTCCGCCCCACCGAGGACGGGGCCCTGCTGGGCGCCGACGACGCTGACGTGCCCCTGGCGGATGACGCGGTGGTAGGCCTGGCCCACGGCACGCTCCTGAGCGCGGCGCAGGCGGAGGCCTGGAGGGCACACCTGGCCGACTACGAGGTGGAGCCGCTGTTCGACCAGCTGTCCGCCACCGCCCCGAGGATCGGCGAGGGGCAGAAGGTCCTCACCGACCTCCAGGGGCACGTGACCGACACCTTCACCTTCCGGGGCGCGGCGACCAGGCGTGGCTACCAGCGGGGGAAGATGCTGGACGGGGGCAATTTCGAGGACTACGTCAAGGAGCTCCCCTCCGCGAACCTGACCGTGGTGCTGGGTTTCACCGGCTCCTATGTTCCTGAGGAGAACATGCCGTGCGCCACCACCGGCCTGTCCTTCACCCGTAGGGGCCGTACGGTCGGGCTCGCCGACATCCCGCCGATCCTGCTGGCCGAGTGCTACGCGGACTACGAGGCCATGGCGGCCCTGGGGCCCTTCGACCCCGACTGGGAGGAGAATGCTACGCCACTGTGGTGAACGCGGGTCCGACACCTGCTCGACCGGGGCGGATTCGTGTCAGACCCGATCGCTAGGCTCATGAGCCATGAGGGCCGCCCTGCAAGGTCGGGCGGTCGGTGAGAGACAAGGGAGAGCGCCGTGACCGATCCCGTAACCCGCGAGCTTGTCGAGCGCGCCCTGCTGCCGCTGCGCGTCGTCGGCGACGACCTGCACGCCTCCGCCGTCGACTACGTGCTGGACGCCGGCGCCGACCCGCAGGCGCCCCCGGACATCCCGGTTCAGGGCGACACCCGCAGGCTCTTCAGCGACCCCGGCAGGATCGCGCCGGTGGTGGATCTGGGTGCCCAGGTGCGCCGGCGCCTGTACGACGTCGGCGTCAAGGCCCCGGGCCGGCCTGATGACGGCTCCGACGAGCCCGTGGCCTACCTCGTGCGCTCCCTGCGCGCCGTCCTGTACGTGCGGGGCCCACTCGCGCCCGCTCAGTGGCAGCGCTTCGGCAGGCTCCTGATCGCCCTCGGCGGCAGCCCCAACCGGCGTGCCGAAGGCGTCCCCGACTGGCTGTGCGCGCTGCTCAACGACGTCGCCGTGACCGCCGCCTACGCCGGGTACATGCTCCCGCCGGACGAGAGGGAGTGCGAGCAGGCGTTGAGGGAGCGCTGGAGCCCGACGGCGGTCGCGGCCCTGCTCGAGGCCACGGGCGCGGCCGCCGAGCAGGTTCCCGCCGTCATCCTCCTCGCCTGGCTCGCCGAGGCGAACAGGGGCTACGTGTACGCGTCGGCCGACGAGCCCAAGTACTGCCTTCCCGGCATCGAGGACTACCTGGCCGCCCACGACGGGCAGATCCCCGCCGGCGCGCTCACGGCACTGTCCGCGCGGGCGAGGGCGGACGTCGCCAGACGCCTGGGCGCCCACCCGCAGGCCGCTGCGGACTGCCCCCGCTTCCTGGCGGCACTGGCGGTGGACGGCGCCGTCACCGTACGGCGCGCCGCGATCACGGTGCTGGCCGGGCTGTCCGGCCGGGCGCGCGACGCCGCCCTGGTCGAGCAGCTCGCGGCCGCCAGGACGCCGCGCCTCAAGGAGGCCGTCACCTGGCTCGCCTCGACGCCGGGAGGCGGCCGGGTCCTGGAGGAGGCCGCCGCCGTCAACCCCGCCGCGGCTCGCCTGGCGCACTCGCTGGCCGAGCGCCACGACAGGCTCGCTGCCGGGGCCGGACCCGAGCAGATCCTCGACCTGCCTCCCCTCGACTCGGCCCTGGACGTGCCCTCGGCGGCGCCGGCCAAGGCCGCGCTGCGAAGGCGGATCGACGCCCGGCTCGCGGAGCCGGCGGACGCCGAGATCGGCATCCCGCCGGTTCATCGACACATTCTGGAGTCGATCACCGATGACCTCCTCGATCATGTGGTGGCGGTCGCCGACGGCGCGAGCGACGAGCCCCTGGGCGTCTCCAGCAGGCACGTGCTCTGGGACGAGCTGCTGAGGTGCCCCGAGCTGCACCTGCTGCACCTGTGCCGGCTTCAGGCGCACACCGACGACCCGAGCGTCACACGGCTGCTGTACGGTCACGCCGCGCGCGACCTCGACCCGCGCACCGTCGAGCAGGCCCTGCGCGAGGCGGGCCTGCCCACCGGTGAGGAGCTCGTGCACTGGGTGTGGGAGTGGCACGACCCCGAGCAGACCTGGGCGTGGGCGGCGACCCACCTCGACCTGGTCGACGAGCGTCTGCGCGACACCGCCGGGGCCGTCGATGCATTGAGGGCCCTGGAGCTCTTCCCCACCATTCCGGCCCGGCTCCTGCCGGCGGTGGCGGACGCGGCCGTGGGAGGCTCGGTGGTGAACCGGCTCCTGGCGCAGAAGGCCCTGCGCTCCCACCCCGCCGTGCGCGAGCTCGCGGAGCGGTCGCTGACCGGGACCGCCTCCACCCGGGAGGCCGCGGCGCAGTGGCTCGCGGACCTGGCCGACCCGGCGGCGGTGCCGGCGCTGCGCAGAGCCGCCGCCAAGGAGAGGACGGCGGCCGGCAGGGCCGCGATCCTGCACGCGCTGGCGGCCTGCGGAGACGACACCAGCGACCTGCTCTCACCCGAGGCCCTGGGCGCCGAGGCCGCTAGAGGGCTCAGAGGCAGGGCGCCGGCGTCATTGGACTGGTTCGACCTCGACGCCCTGCCGGCCCTGCGGTGGTGCGACGGGAGCCCAGTCGCCCCCGCGATCGTGCGCTGGTGGGTGATCATGGCCGACAAGCTCAAGGACCCCAGTGGTCGCGGCCTGTGGGAGCTCTACCTGGACCGGCTCGATCCGGCCGACGCCGCTGCGCTGGGCTCCCACGTCCTGCACACCTGGATCGCGCAGGACACGCGGCGCCTCGACGAGGCCGAGTGCCGCACCCGTGCCGAGACCGCGGGTCGCCGCGAGCACGACGCCTGCCAGCGCTACCTGGCCGCGACGAAGGAACCGGAGTGGCTGGTGGAGCGCGCCCGTCAGGAGGCCGCCGTCCCCGTGGAGGAGCACGTCGCCCGCTTCCTGCGCTACTACCGCGGGCTGTTCGTGGGCTCGGCCATCGCCGACAAGGGCCTGCTGGCGCTGACCGTGCGCATGGACGGTGCCGAGCTGGCGGACGCGGTGGCCGGCTACATGCGCGGTGCGCAGCGCCCCCAGGGCGAGCACCGCGCCCAGCTCGCAGCCCTGCTGACGGCCCTGGCTGCCAACGGGAGTACCGAGGCCCTCGCCGTGCTGCAGGCCACCGCCAGCCGGCACAAGATGCGCACGGTCCAGAAGACCGCCATCAACCTGGTCGAGCAGGTCGCCCAGTGGCGCGGCTGGAGCGCCGACGAGCTGGCCGACCGGACCGTGCCCACCGGCGGCTTCGATCCCGACGGCCTGCTGCACCTGAGCTACGGGGACCGCGAGCTCACAGGGCGGCTCACCCCCGACCTGAGGGTCGTCCTGACCAACGCCGCGGGGAAGACCCTCAGGGCCCTGCCCGAGGCGCGCGCGGGCGAGCACAGCCTCGAGGTGTCCGCCGCCAAGAAGGAGCTGCGCGCCGCCCGCAGGGACGCCAAGGCGGTCCGCACGCTCCAGTCGGCTCGGCTGTACGAGGCCATGTGCGGCGGGCGCACCTGGACCGGCGCCGGTTGGCGCACGCTGCTGGCCGGTCACCCCCTGGTGGGCAGGCTCGTCACCCGGCTGATCTGGCTCGCGGCCCCGGCCGACGGCGGCGGGGCGGCGACCTTCCGTCCGACCGAGGACGGGGCGCTGCTGGGAGCCGACGACGCCGTCGTCGTCCTGGACGACGCCGCCGCTGTCCGCGTGGCCCACGGCACCCTGATGAGCGACGGGGAGGCGGCCGCGTGGCGCACCCACCTGGCCGACTACGAGGTGGAGCCCCTCTTCGACCAGCTGACCGCCGCCGCTCCCCGGGTGGCCGAGGGCGCGAGCCGGATCGACGAGCTCAGCGGGCGGGCGACCACGACCTTCGCTCTGCGGCGGCAGGCGACCAGACGCGGCTACCGGCGTGGCCAGGCCGTCGGCGGCCCCTGGTTCGTGGACTACACCAAGGGCTTCGCCTCCCTGGGCCTGACCGCGGTTCTCGGCTTCTCCGGGGCGGAGCTGCCCGAGCGGGACGCCCGCTGCACCGTGGGCGACCTGAGTCTGCGCCGCGGCCACCGGGACGTGCCGCTGGCACAGGTCCCGCCCGTCCTGCTGGCCGAGTGCTACGCCGACTACCGCGCCTTTGCGGGCGCGGCCGCCGCCTCGAACCGCGGCAGCCGCAGCGGACGCGGCAGGCACGACGACGGGGCGCGAGCATGAGCCCGGCGTCCCGCCCCTGGGGCACGAGCGACCGCATGACACGCGCCCTGGAGGCCTTCAGCGACCTCGACGACGCCCTGCGTCAGCTGCTCACCGGCTACCTGGTGGATCCGACCGACTCACCGACCCCCACCATCAAGGACCGGCTCGCCCTGACCCGTGCCGCTCGTGAGGCGCTGCCCGCCGTCCCGGACGCGGCCCTCGTCCTGACCGCGCTCAGCGTCG
>ERZ772766.1132-NODE-1132-length-14673-cov-3.984950_pt1 | contig 14673 bp, 12 predicted proteins | sample MGYA00511379_ERZ772766 | MGnify/ENA primary metagenome ERZ772766 (study PRJEB29015, sample SAMEA2737895) | human oral metagenome | biome: human oral; feature: human-associated habitat; material: dental | place: China | collected 2116 ...
ATCAACTTACAAACTCATCAACTTACAAACTCATCAACTTACAAACTCATCAACTCACAAACTCATCAACTCACAAACTCATCAACTCAAAAACTCATCAACTCAAAAACCCACAAGCTTAAATTTCTGCTATTTGTTTTACAAAACAGTTCAACATTTCACTCCGTTCTAGGGAAAAAATAAGCTAAAAAGTAGGCAAATGCCTACCATTTTTAACCTTTCACGCTCCTCGCCTTGTCTATTTTTAAGAACAAAACCTGCATTTAGCACCATTTAGCCTTTCTAGTTTGGTTGGAAGTCCGATTTTTTTCAACCTCAAAAATACCCATTTTACCCCTAAAAACCCACTTTTCGATAGATGTTTTACCCCTAAGAGCCACATATTTCATGGTTCAAGAAGGTTATATTTATACCATTACAGCGGATTTTTATACTTTTCATCTCGCATTTAGCGCTCTTTTACACTGCATTTAGCAGCATTTTACCTTGCATTTAGCACCAAAACGCACTCCATTTTGTACCAAAACGCATTGCATTTTGCACCAAAATGCACTCCGTTTAGCGGCAAAACGCACTCCATTTTGCTGAAAAAGGCCTGAAAACAGGTGTTAGTGGCGGGCAGTTTAAATAAAAATTCATTTTTCCGCATTCACAAACAACCCCCTTTTTGCACCATAACAAACCTTCGCGAGAATCGATTTTTTGCGGCAAGGTGGGCGATTGGTGGGCAGAAAGGGCACTCATAATGTTAAATTTCTTACTAAAAACTAGACAAAAACGATTATGCCGTGTACGTGTGGGTGGGCAAGGGACACAGAAAACACGCACGCTTACGACCGCCAGCGCGAGCAGTTGCAGAGCAGAGTTTTGCATTTCGAAAGGTGGCAGAACGCCCCATCGCACACTTTCTTACCCCTATTTTGCAGGCGTTACGCGGTTTTGTTGTAACTTTGTACACCATTTATTATATAACATTCAACTATGCCCAACAAAGTAACAGTTAGCGATGCCGCTTTAAGACAAGCGGCAGAAGAAGGAATGGACGCCTTTGTAGACATCTTTGTAGATGCCATCAATGCCTCTGTGGGCGGAAAGCTAACCGCCGAAACCATGGCACAACTCAATGCAAGCCAAATAACACTTTTGGCCTACCGCATTCTGCGCGACGAGGTTATGGACGGAGGGTTCATCCAACTGATACACAACGGCTATGGCGGATTTATCTTCCTCAATCCCTTTGCCAAGATGGTCAAGCAATGGGGAATTACAGAATTGGGACGACTCGTAAGCAAAGTGCATTCCAACTACAAAAAATATCGTGAAGAGATAGAAAAAGACTGCACCGACGAAGAGTTCATGTCGCTTTTCGAACAGTTTCCCATGTTCGACGATTTCGACGACACTTTCGTTGAACACGAGGAGGAGTGGACGGCTGCCATAGCACAGTATATAGACGGACATATAGAAGAGTTTGCTGAAATTGTGAACTAGAACGGCTGCTGCAAGGGCTAACTAACAACCAAGCCACATTTAGAAAGAAAGGACAAACAATGGGCAAAGAAACAGATTCGATAAGAAAGAAAAGTGCCGTACAAATAAGAAACAAGAAGGCTTCGTTCGAATACTTCTTCGTTGAAACATTTATGGCCGGTATCGTTCTTACGGGAACGGAAATAAAGTCTATCCGCATGGGCAAGGCCTCGCTGGTAGACAGCTTTTGCTATATCAACAATGGCGAACTATGGGTAAAGGGCATGAACATTTCGCCCTATTTCTATGGTTCGTATGCCAACCACGAGGCCAAACGCGACCGCAAGCTGTTGCTCACCAAACGCGAGATACGCAAACTGCAAGAGGCCAGCAAGCAAGTGGGCTTTACCATCGTGCCAACACTCGTGTTTATCGACCCACATGGACGGGCAAAGGTAGACATCGCCCTGGTGCGTGGTAAGAAAGAGTTCGACAAGCGGCAAACACTTAAAGAGAAAGAAGACCGCCGACAAATGGACAGGGCAATAAAGCGGTATTAAGAAAACAGGTTGTAACACTGCCATAAGCCGTTTACAAAGCCAATGCAGAGTTAGTATTAACACGCCAACGGGCGTAAATGGGAAAGGAAAGGTCGACAAGATGAAAATTCAGGATATAATAAGACAGCGCATCATGATACTCGACGGTGCGTTGGGTACCATGATTCAAGACTACAACTTGGAGGAAAAAGACTTCAGAAATGCCGATTTGGCAGAACACGAAGGTCAACTAAAAGGCAACAACGACGTGCTGAACATCACCCGTCCCGACCTTATTCTCGACATTCATCGCAGATATTTGGCCGCAGGTGCCGACCTCATTGAGACGAATACCTTTTCTTCGCAAATCATATCGCAAGCCGATTACCAGCTCGAACACCTATCGCGGCCAATGGCTTTGGCAGGTGCAAGGCTGGCCAGACAAGCCGCCGACGAGTTTAGCACCGCCGAATGGCCACGCTTTGTGTGCGGTTCGGTTGGCCCAACAAACAAAACTTGCTCGATGAGTCCCGACGTAAGCGATGCCGCCGCACGCGACATTACCTACGACCAACTGTTTGATGCCTATCGCGAACAAGTGGGCGCACTGATTGAAGGCGGTGTAGACGCCATCTTGATAGAGACCATATTCGACACGCTTAACGCCAAAGCCGCCATCGATGCCACCATGACCGAGATGCAAATGCAAGGCGTTGAACTGCCCATCATGCTCAGTATGACAGTAAGCGACTTGGCAGGACGGACCCTTAGCGGACAAACCATAGAGGGATTTCTTGCCAGTATCAGCTCGTACCCCATCTTCTCGGTTGGGCTTAACTGCTCTTTCGGTGCCGACCAAATGAAACCTTTCCTCAAAGAATTGGCCAGCAAAGCCCCCTATTACATCTCGGCCTACCCCAATGCAGGATTGCCCAACACGATGGGACAATATGATGAGACCGCCGAAAGCATGTCGCCGCAGATTGCCCAATTTATAAACGAGGGCTTAGTGAACATCATTGGCGGCTGTTGTGGCACCGACGACAAGTTTATTGCCAGCTATGCAGCCTTGGCCAAAGGCAAAACGCCACACGCAGTGGTGAGCAAACCCAACACGCTTTGGCTCTCTGGTCTGGAAATGCTCAATGTTACGCCCGAAGTTAATTTCGTTAATGTGGGCGAACGATGCAACGTGGCTGGTAGTAAGAAGTTTCTTCGACTTATCAAGGAAGGGCAATATGATGAGGCCATAAGTATTGCACGCAAGCAAGTAAGCGATGGCGCATTGGTGCTAGACATCAACATGGACGATGGTCTGCTGGATGCAGAAAAAGAAATGACCACATTTCTCAACATGATTGCGGCCGAACCCGACATTGCACGCGTGCCCATTATGATCGACTCTTCTAAATGGGAGGTCATCATGGCAGGTCTTAAATGCGTGCAAGGCAAGTGTATCGTTAACTCTATATCGCTGAAAGAGGGCGAAGAGCAATTTATTGAACACGCACGAGCCTTGAAACGCTTTGGCGCAGCATGCGTGGTGATGTGTTTCGACGAACAAGGACAAGCCACAACCTTTGAGCGGAGAATAGAAATAGCACAGCGCGCATACCGCATTCTTACGCAAGAGGTTGGCATGAATCCGCTAGACATTATCTTCGACCCGAATATTCTGGCCATCGCAACAGGCATTGAAGAGCACGACAACTATGCGCACGAGTTTATTCGCTCGATAGCGTGGATACGTAAGAACTTGCCTGGCACGCATATCAGCGGCGGTGTGAGCAACCTTTCGTTCTCGTTTAGGGGCAACAACTATATTCGCGAGGCCATGCACGCCGTGTTTTTGTATCACGCCATCAACGAAGGCATGGACTTTGGCATCGTAAATCCATCGTCGAAGGTTACTTACAGCGACATTCCCGCCGATGAATTGGAGATTATCGAGGATGTTATCCTTAACCGAAAGCCCAATGCGGCCGAAGCTTTGATTGAGTTGGCCAACAAAATAAAGGAAGAGGAAGAACGCCGAAAGGCAGGTATGGCAAGTGGCGACGCCAGTACACAAAAGCAAGCGGAAGAAGAATGGAGAAGTTTAGACTTGGATGAACGTCTTAAATACGCACTTCGCAAAGGCATTGGCGACCATCTGGACGAAGACTTGCACTTGGCTTTGGCGCATTTTCCGCATGCCGTAGATATCATTGAAGGCCCTCTGATGGCAGGCATGAACGAGGTTGGCGAACTCTTCGGGGCAGGTAAGATGTTTCTTCCGCAAGTGGTAAAGACTGCGCGAACGATGAAACAGGCCGTAGCCATTCTGCAACCATACATCGAGAAAGAAAAGAAAGTGGGAGCGGCGAAAGCCGGTAAGGTTATCCTTGCCACGGTGAAAGGCGATGTGCACGACATTGGCAAGAACATCGTGGCCGTGGTGATGGCCTGCAACAACTACGAGGTGATAGACCTTGGCGTGATGGTTCCTGCCGAACAGATTATCAAGAAGGCCATTGAAGAAAAGGCAGACATCATCGGGCTGAGCGGACTTATCACGCCTTCGCTAGAAGAAATGATTAACGTGGCGCAAGAGATGGAGAAGGCCGGTTTGGACATCCCCATCATGATTGGGGGCGCAACAACCAGTCAGCTGCACGTTGCCTTGAAGATTGCACCCGTGTATGGCGGTCCTGTGGTTTGGATGAAAGATGCCAGCCAAAACTCTTTGGCTGCCGCTAGACTGCTGAACAAGAGTGAAGAAACAGCCTATGTTAGTGAGCTCAACGACAAATACGAAAGTCTAAGAGCGGGCTATCAAGACAAGCAACAAAAGCTGTTGCCCATAGAAGAGGCGCGTAAAAATAGGCTTAGATTGTTTGATGATTAAATGGCGGTGTGCAATTAACATAATAATATACAGTAACTAATGAAGAGGACGTTCTTCTTTGCACTCCTTTTGTTCTGCATGGCCAATTTGGGACATGCCCAAAACGGTGTGCAGAAAGATTATTACCGCTCTGCTATAAAGGCCATACAGACAGATAACCCTGCTGAATTGGAGGCTAATATGAAGTATATAAACAATGTAGATTCCTTTATTCCCTTGGATTCTGACCACTCTTATTCGCTGTTAGGCTATGCGTGTCTATATAAAAACAAGCCTGCCATACAGAAACTGATTGCCATGAAAGCGAATATAGACGAGGTTTTTTCCGATGAGGTATTTATATATGATGCGCTTTATATGGCTATAGACAATGAAGATGAACGTTTGGTGAAACAGTTACTGGCTATGGGAGCAGACCCAAACAGGCCTTACAACGAGAATGGCTTGTGTCCGTTGGTGGCAAGTTGCTACGTAAACAATGTTGCAATAGCCTCGCTACTATTAAAACATGGTGCAAAAGCCAATGGATTGGGCAACTTAGGTGGCGACTATATCGAATGTCCGCTAATCAAAGCCGTCATAAAAGGAAATAAAGATATGGTTCTGTTGCTGTTGAAATATGGAGCAAAGAAAGGAATAAAAGACGAAGAGGGGCGAACTGCGCTCTATTATGCTAGACAGCAGAAACACATGCAAATCATACGAATACTAGAAAAAAAGGCAAGTAACCGCAGGATAACATCAGGTAGACGCCGAGCCAAGAAGAACGGGTGATTGGGCAACAGCTCATAAAAAAACTATTGCTGTCCGGTAAAACTTTTTGGGGAATATCTGTGTTAGTTAAAATAGGCTTAACCTTATTATTTCTTAGAATTATCGGTTATTATAGGTCTTTTCTTATCAAAAGAAGTGCATTTTATAATACTTACAGTTTGAAAATGAAAACCAAACCCCTGGATGAGTAAAACGGCTGCAATACCGATGGATAAAGAGATACAGAACTTTCAGTTTATTTTTACCGGACAGCAATAATGATTAAAGTTTGTTGCTGACATACCACCACATACAACAAACGCCCGATTGCTCTTAACAATCGGGCGTTCGTGTTTCGTGCAGCGTTCTTTCGGCTTATCTTTGATACTTAAAGCGTTTGATACTCTTCTTAGGTGTTTTCTCAAACTCTTCTGTATGGATTTCGATGCTTGACAACTTGCTGTACGCAGGCAATATCTCATTCAGTTGTTGACGGTTTTGCTCCATCAGGTTCACAAGGTCGTCGTTGTTCAATCCCAAATTCTTGGCCTCATCAAAGTCGGGGAACACAAGGCCAACAAGCTTGTCGCCGTCTTGTACCACCACGCTTTCAGTAACCATCGTCATTGAATTGAGCTTGTCTTCAATCTCCTCTGGGTAAATGTTTTGTCCATTCGACCCAAGCAGCATATTTTTAGAACGACCTTTGATGAACACATTACCTTCGGCATCCATCAATCCGAGGTCGCCCGTGTGGTACCAGCCATCCTTATCAAGCGTTTCGCGTGTTGCCTCTTCATTCTTGTAGTAGCCCAACATCACATTCAAACCACGTGCTAAGATTTCTCCTGGTACGTTTTGTGGGTCGCTACTGTCTATCTTCACCTCCATGTGGACCACAGCTTTGCCGCACGATGTGGGAACAAAGTCCTTATAATCTGCATAAGTGATGATGGGTGCACATTCGGTTGCGCCATAACCAACGGTAAAGGGCAGGTCGATGCGTGTGAGGAAAGCCTCAACTTCGCGGTTGAACGCCGCTCCGCCTATGATGATTTCATAGAACTCTCCGCCAAAAGCCGCCGCCACTTGTTCTTTAATCTTTTGGTTTACCTTCTTGTTTATCACAGGCATGTTAAGCAACAAGCGCATCTTGTTGTTCTGTATTTTCGGGAAAACACGTTTCCTAATAATCTTTTCGATAACCAACGGAACGGCGATAATCACCTTGGGCTTAATCTCTGCGAACGCCTGGGCGATGATGGCAGGACTAGGTATGCGATTGAGATAATAAATGTGACAGCCACAACAGAACTCGAAAATAAACTCGAACGCCATTCCGTACATGTGAGCCATAGGCAGAATGCTGATGATATGCGCACCAGGCGACACGTGCGGACCTAGCACGCCAATGGCGAAATCTAAGTTGCTCCACAATGCGCGGTAGGGAATCATCACACCTTTCGAAAAGCCTGTGGTGCCGCTTGTGTAGTTGATAAGCGCCAGTTCGTTGGGATTTCCCTCTATATAATAGTTCACATGCTCTTTACGGAAGTACTTAGGGTACTTCTTTCCGAACATCTCATTAAGGTGTTCGCGAGCATAAGTAAGCTTGTCCGTACGCGAAAGCACCAACGAATAGTCGGGAATGTAGATGATACCTTCAAGTGCAGGCATCTTGGTGGCATCTATCGTAGTGGCCACCACATCGCCCACAAAGAGCAATTTGGCCTCCGAATGGTTCACGATGTTGTGCATTTGGTCGGCGGTAAACTCGTGTAGCACGGGTACGGCCACCGCTCCATAGGTGAGCGTTGCCAAGAAGGCCACCGCCCAGTTAGCACTGTTGCGCCCTGCAAGGGCAATCTTGTCGCCCTTTACTACCCCGCTGTTTTCGAAGAGAATGTGCAATTTCTCTATTTTACGTGCCACATCATGGTATTGTAGCGTTTGCCCTTTGAAGTCGGTCAGCGCATCAAGGTCCCAATGGTCTATGATGCTCTTCTGAACGCAGGCATTAAAGCTAGGTATCTTTTCCATATCTTGTTTGCTTTTAAACGTTATACTTGGTTTTGGTGCTAACCTTTAACCGCTATTCTCTGTTTATCGTTCTTTATTATAAATATAAATAGGAGTCCGCATCACACGTTTTGGTAAAGGTAGCGTTTTATGCTACGCTTGGGGGTTTTCTCAAACTCTGTGTCGTGCAACTTAATGGCCGACAGCTTGCAGTAAGTGGGCAAGATGGTGTTCAACTCGTGTCGGTTCTGCTCCATGATGGCCTCCAACTCTTCGGGCGAGAGGTCAAGCGATGCAACTTCTTCCATTTCGGGGTACACCAAACCCACTAGTTTATCGCCCTTTTGTACCACAAGACTCTCGTTAACCAAGGTCATCGAGTTGAGTTTATCCTCAATTTCTTCCGGAAACACGTTCTGTCCATTCGATGCCAGCAGCATATTCTTAATGCGCCCGCGTATATAGATGTGTCCATCGGGGCTCATCGTAGCCAAGTCGCCCGTGTGATACCATCCGTCTTTGTCCAATACTAGCCTCGTTGCCTCCTCGTTTTTATAGTAACCCTGCATCACATTGATGCCACGCGCCACTATTTCGCCTGGAACATTTAGCGGGTCGTTGCTCGCAATCTTTACCTCAACATGTCGAACAGGCATACCGCACGAACCTGCGGCAAACTGACTTTGGTCGGTAAAGGTTAATACGGGCGCGGTTTCGGTGGTACCATACACCACCGTGATGGGGAAACCAATATCTGTAAGAAAGTCTTCTATCTCCTTATTAAGACTAGCTCCGCCCACAATCACTTCGTAAACGTTTCCTCCGAAAAGGTCGCGAACCATTTGGCAAAGGCTGCTTTTCACCTTCTTACCTATCACCGGCATGCTAGTCAGCAACTTAATACGGTTGTTTTGCACCTGCGGAAATATCTTCTTACGTATAATCTTGTCTACCATCAGCGGCACTGCCGAAACGATAGCAGGCTTTACTTCGGCCATAGCTTCAACGATGAGCGAGGGCGAAGGTTGGCGCGTAAGGAAGTGGTTGTGCGCTCCAACGCAGAAAGCCAATAAGAACTCGAACATCTGCCCATACATGTGCGCCATAGGCAATATGCTCAATATGTTACTACCAGCTGGCACATGGGGTGCCAACTCGTGCATCACGAAGTCGAGATTGCCCCACAACGCCCTATATGGCAACATCACACCCTTAGAAAAACCCGTTGTTCCACTGGTGTAATTGATGATGGCCAGCTCTTCGGCGTGGTCACAATGGTAAGCCACATGCTCCTTGCGGAAGAACTTGGGATATTTGTTACCAAACAATTCATTAAGATGTTCGCGCGCAAACGACAGTTTTTCCGACTTACATTCGCGCAACGAGAAATCGGGAAGGTAAACAATGGCCTCGACATTAGGCATCGGTTCCATCGTTATGTATGGCGCAACAACATCGCCCACAAAGAGCAACTTCGACTCCGAGTGGTTAACAATGTTATAAATCTGTTCGGGCGTAAACTCGCTTTGCACAGGAACCACCACAGCGCCGTAAGTGATAATGGCCAGATAAGCCACTGCCCAATGCGCACTATTTCGTCCGCAAAGTGCAATCTTGTCGCCTTTCACGATGCCGCCACTTTCGAACAGTATGTGTAACTTCTCTATTTTGCGTGCCACATCGTGGTATTGTAGCGTTTTCCCTTTATAGTCGGTAAGGGCATTAAGGTCCCAATGGTCCTTGATGCTCTTCTCGATATAGGCATTAAAGCTGGGTATTTGTTTCATTGCACATATTTCTTAATCTTGTGCAAAGATACAACGTTGTTTGCACATTCCCAAAACTTATGTGCAATTTGTGGTTTAATCTAGTAAATTATTCTGCTGCAACTCGTTCATTCTATGCCTTTCATTTTCGATGGAAGCAGCCGTTATGCCAAGCCTACTTCCTTTCGTTCAACATTGCAATAAGCTCTTCGCGCCTTTCGCAACTGAACACATGTATGCGGTTAGGCGTATGCACCACCACCATTTGGTCGCCGTTTTTTACGTATGCCCGATACCTTCCCAGGCTGCGATTATAAAACAAACCATAATGGCCAAAGAAGAAAGAGATGCCCCAAAGGCGCAAGTCCAGTCCTATTTCGTCTTTGGTCTCCACTTTGGTGATGGTGTTCAACGGTATTTGCACCTTGCCTATCTGTCGATGAATGACAAGTGTGGCATCATCTATCGTTACTTTGCGTATCTGTATACAAAAGGCATAGAGCACCACAAAGACGCAAGCGGCGAAGATAAGCAGATAGGTGAAGAAACGACCCGAACCGAAATCGCTACGAACCATTCCGCCCATGCAGGCCATAAAGGCACCGTGCATAAGCACCATACCTGTAATGGTGGTTCCAAGTATGAACTTTGAATAGGGCGAACGAAATGTCAATGTATTCATTTTTATTATCCGTTTTGTTTTATTTGGTTGTACAGGATGGGCAGTTTAAATCTCGCTTAGTTCTAACCAGCGCATGCTCTTCTCGTCCAATTCATCTTTCAGCACGGGCAAGCGTTTGCTTTTCTCCGTTATTTCGGCCACCGACAACGTGCCGCTAGAAAGTTGTGCCTCTATTTCGGCTTGCTCGGATTCAAGCGCGGCAATGTCTTTGCCCAACTGTTCGAACTCCGTTTTCTCCTTATAAGTTAGCTTGCGCTTGGTTTCGTTGCGATAGGCAGGTTTCTCTTTCTTCTCAACAGGCGCGGCCTTACTTTCTGCTTGGGATGACAATTGGCTCCATTGGCGATACTGGGTATAGTTGCCAGGGAAGTCTTGTACCTCTCCCCCACCCTTAAACACCAAGAGATGGTCTACCACCTTATCCATAAAATAGCGGTCGTGGCTCACAATGATAACGCAACCGGGGAAGTCTTGCAAATATTCTTCAAGCACTTGCAGCGTCTTAATGTCCAAGTCGTTGGTGGGTTCGTCTAGTACAAGGAAGTTGGGATTGCGCATCAACACCGTACAAAGGTACAATTTTCGTTTCTCGCCACCACTCAACTTATATACATAGTTATACTGTTCTTCGGGCGAAAACATAAAATGCTGCAAGAATTGAGATGCCGAAAGGTGTCGGCCACAGCCCAAATCAATATATTCGGCAATGTCGGTAACAACGTCTATCACCTTTTTTTGTTCGTCAAACTTCAATCCTTCTTGCGAGAAATAGCCAAAGCGAACGGTTTCGCCAATGTCGAAACGTCCGCCATCGGGTTGCACCTCGCCAAGCAACATCTTGATGAACGTAGACTTTCCCGTACCGTTATTACCCACAATACCCATCTTCTCGAAACGCGCGAAGTTGTAGTAAAAGTCGTGAAGGATAACTTTTTCGGGCGACCACGCTTTGGAAACATACTGGCATTCGAATATTTTAGAGCCAATATAAACATTGCTGCTTTTAAGGCGCACTTGCCTTTCTTCAATGCGTTGCTTGGCCTTTGCCTCCAATTCGTAAAACGCATCTTCGCGATACTTTGCCTTATGCCCGCGCGCCTGTGGCTGTCGGCGCATCCAATCTAGTTCGCGCCGATACAAGTTGTTGGCATGTTGCACCTCGGCGCGCGCATTGTCTAGTCGTGCTTGCCGCTTTTCCAAGTAATAGCCATAGTTCCCCTGATAGGTGTAGATGGTGTTATTGTCTAGTTCTACAATCAAGTTGCACACGCGGTCCAGAAAATACCGGTCGTGTGTAACCATGAGCAAGGTTTTGTTACCTCGCGAAAGAAATCCCTCCAACCATTCAATCATCTCCAAATCAAGGTGGTTGGTGGGTTCGTCTAGTATCAGGAAGTCGGGCTCGGTGATAAGTGTGTTGGCCAATGCCACGCGCTTTTGCTGTCCGCCACTAAGCTCTCCCATCGGCTGGTTCAAGTCGGCAATTTTCAGTTGCGTAAGTATCTGCTTGGCTTTAAGCACTTTTTCTTCGTCGCCATGATGGTTAAAACAGGCATCGAGCACGGTTTCCTTAGGGTCGAACGTGGGCGATTGCACCAAGCAAGCCACGCGTAAGCCGTTGCGATAGATAACCTCGCCACCGTCTTTACCCTCTTCGCCCATCAGTATAGACAACAACGTAGACTTCCCTGTCCCATTTTGGGCAATCAGTCCTACGCGTTGTCCCTCGGCAATAGCGAACGAAATGTTTTCAAACAGCACCTTTGCACCAAATCTCTTGGTGAGGTTCTGCACGTCTAGCACAGGTTTCGGGTTTGCCATAAGTTTTATTGGGCCTCTATTTTCTTGTTTATTTCGTCGATGTAATTAAGCAGTTCTTCGCGTCCGATGCGCTTTTCCGAGCTTGTTATGAAGTAAGGCGGCAGTTCTTCCCACGAGTCTTCCAACTGTTTCATCCACTTCTCGGCATTCTGTTTGGCCTTTACCAGTCCTAGCTTATCGGCCTTGGTAAACACGATGGTAAAGGGAACGCCACTCTCGCCAAGCCAATCAATGAACTCGCGATCAATCTTTTGCTGTTCGTGCCTGATGTCGATTAGCACAAAGAGGTTTACCAATTGTTCGCGTTGAAGTATGTAGCTAGAAATCATTTGTTGCAATTTCTGCTGCACTGTTTTAGATCTCTTGGCAAATCCATAGCCAGGAAGGTCCACCAAATACCACGAATCGTTGATGATAAAATGGTTGATAAGTAGCGTTTTGCCTGGCGTGGCCGACGTTTTGGCCAAGCCCTTGTGGTTGCAAAGCATGTTTATGAGGCTCGACTTGCCCACGTTTGAACGGCCAATAAAGGCATACTCTATCTTATTGTCTGTGGGACAAAGCCCTATCGAGGGGGCTGAAAGGGTGAAAGCCGACTTCTTGATGTCCATAAGTTCCGTAATTTTGTACCTTATATATATAGGGTGGTAAAAGTTCGTGGGGCGTTACCCCCTGCAAACAGCAAAAGGACGTATCCCATACATCTATATATGGCATTTACTGGTTGTGCGATTCCTGCCTTAACAACTGCCATATTCATTGCAAAGTTAATGAAAACAATTGGTTTTCTTGCTTTTGGGGTAAGAAAACATAGAGCAGATAGGTATCAAATGGCTATCGAATGGCACAACGATATAGACCCATCTATAACTAACGATAGATAAAAACAATAAGATATACATTGGAGAATTAAGAATAAAAGCCTAACTTTGGAGAAATAAATCATGCAGATATGACCGTACAATATATCGTCATCGCCGCCATTATAGCCATCGCCATTGGCTATGCGGCTTATAAAATATACGAAGCCATTAGCAATGCAGACAACCCTTGTGGGGGTTGTAAGGGCTGTTCTATGGGTGAACAGCAGCCCGAAAACGGCCTGCCTGACAAGAAAAAGCCTACTTGCGACCACAAAATGTAGAAAACATTTGGTGTTCCGAATAATTATCTATACCTTTGCATCGCATTTAACAAAAGGGTACCTTGGCCGATCGGTTAGGTAACGGTCTGCAAAACCGTGTAGGGCAGTTCGACTCTGCCAGGTACCTCAACAAAACGGGAAAGTTCAATAAAGAGCTTTCCCGTTTTACTTTTATGCTAATTCCCTTTGTTACCCATTGACGAAATGAAGGGGGCTGGACTTTAAATGTTTCTATAATTTGATTGGAGTTGATTATCTTTGTGCTGTAAAAGCATGATAAACAACACGCTCGTGTACTAACTGCTAGACAAAGATGCAGCGTAATCTGAAAAACATCTCTATTTGTCTGTGCCAAATCATGGTTGTTTCTCAAAGAGGCGACTAGGTAAAAGTCATTCAATGTATTTTCCCTACAAGTTGAAAACAGGCTGTCAATGCCATCTCACTTATGCGTTTACATGCTGCCTTCATCATTAGCCGTGAGCAGTAAGCCCAGCAACCGCTCGCGCTGGTAGTGGTAAGCGTATGTGTTTTCCGTTTCATTGCCTATGCGCGTGCATGCGACATAATTATTTTTGTCTTGTTTTCAGCAAGAATTTTAACATTATTACTGCCCTTTCCGCTCACCAAACGCCCACATTGCCGCAAAAATTCGATTCTCGCGAAGGTTTGTTTGGGTGCAAAAAGGGGGTAGCAGGTTAATGCAGCAAAATGAATATTTATTTCAAACAGCCCCCTTTTCCACCCTGTTTGGGGTTGTTTTCTGCTAAACACTGTGCATTTTGCTGCTAAATGCAGTGCGTTTTGCTGCTAAATGGAGTGCGTTTTGCTGCTAAACGCAAGGCAAAATGCTGCTAAATGCGGTGCGATTTGCCGCTAAATGTGAGATGAAAAGCATAAACATTCACGGCAATTGTATAAACAAAAACTCTTGGAGCCATGAAACACATGGCTAGAAAGGGCAAAATAGCCATTAAAAAGTAGGGTTTTAGGGTTTAAAATGGCGTAATTGGGGTTGAAAAAATATGAGCCGGCAACTAATCTAGAAAGGCAAAATGGTGCAAAACGCAGGTTGTGTGCTTGAAAATTGACAAAACATTAGGCATAAAAGACTAGAAATAGTGGCCAATTACCTACTTTTCAGCCTGCATTGCAGCTAGAATGGAGTGGAAATTGAAGTGGGATTGTAAAATAAAATGAATAATTTAACTTTTGAGTTGATGTGTTGATGTGTTGATGTGTTTATAAATTGATAAATGTATAAGTTGAAGGGCTGTTGAGTTGACGAGTTGATGGGCTGTTGTGTTTATAAGCTGATAGGAGCTTGAATTTGTGAGTTGAGAACTTGATGGGTCGATGCCTTTTGGAGTTGGTGGGTTTTCGTCAGTTTGTAAACCTGCAACACTGCTAATCTTGCACTTCGTTGGTGAGTGGAGTGTTTATGTCGTGCTGGCATCACAAAATTAACAACCTCCACTCTATTTATAGAAACACTAAAAGTGAAGACGGATTCAACATAAAACCATTCTAGGCCTTTTTAAGTTGGCACTAGACGTCTGTTGTGCATCAAAAGCAATGCGGTGGCTAAGGTA
>ERZ772766.1134-NODE-1134-length-14671-cov-2.494732_pt1 | contig 14671 bp, 9 predicted proteins | sample MGYA00511379_ERZ772766 | MGnify/ENA primary metagenome ERZ772766 (study PRJEB29015, sample SAMEA2737895) | human oral metagenome | biome: human oral; feature: human-associated habitat; material: dental | place: China | collected 2116 ...
AAGCGGCGTACGATCCGCGGTACGGGGCGCCCGCTGAGAGTGCTCCTTCGGTAGTCGACGCCGACTACTCGGCGCCCGGCTATCCGGAGCCCAGCTATCCTGCCCCCGGCTATCCGGCGCCGGAGACGTCCCAATTTGCGCCTCAGAACCAGCCGCCGGATCCTGAGGAGGGCCGGGCATCCAGGCGCGCCCGCAGCAACCGGGCGCAAGCTCAGGCTCGTATCGCCGAGCAGCTCGACGAGTACGGAATCTCTCCTGCCGCTGAGGCTTCTCCGCCCGCCTTGGACTCCTCTTCGCGCCAGTCGCGTTCGGCGCGCTCGCCCCGCCACGCGGTTTCCCCGCCCGCCGCTGGCAGCGCCGCCGAGGCCCCGGCGTCGGCCGGACCGGGAAGCCTCGACGAAACCCGAATCATCGAGAGAGTTTCCGGCAGCCGCGAGCCCGCCACCGTGCGCCTCATGTTCGACGACGGCGTGACCCACGTCCTCAGGGGAACCGTGGTGCTCGGAAGGAACCCCGTCGTCGACCCGTCGTGGCCCTCGGCCGTGCCGATGCCCGTGGCCGACCTGCAGAAATCGGTTTCCAAGACCCACGTCGCGCTCACCCTCATGCCGGGGGGCGTCAGGGTCGACGATCTCAGATCGACCAACGGGACCATCGTCGTCTCTCCGGACGGCCAGCCGGTCCCCGTGCAGCCGAATCACCCGGTGCTCGCCACCGACGGCGCGAGCGTCGTCTTCGGCGGGCGCCGCGTGAGGGTGACGTTCCAGTGAGCCCTTACGCGTATGCCCGCTGCGGATTCGCCACGGACATAGGGATGCGGGAGCTGAACGAGGACTCCCTCTTCGCCTCCTCCCCTGTGTTCGTGGTGGCCGACGGAATGGGCGGGCACAGCGCGGGGGAGGTCGCCTCCCGCACGGCGGTGGACGCGTTCGCCTCGCTCGACGGCAGGGACTTTGTAAGCGCCGGCGAGCTCGAGGAGCGAATCGCCCTGGCGGCGAGGGCGGTGCGCGGCCTCGCCAGCGAGTCGGGGATCCCCGGAACCACCCTGACGGGCCTCGTCCTCGGCATTGAAGGAGGATTCCCTTACGCCCGCGTCTTCAACATCGGAGACTCCCGCACCTATCACCTGTCAGGAATGGCGTTCATCCAGGTGACGAAAGACCATTCGGAGGTTCAAGAGCTCATTGACGCCGGAGTGGCCGAGGGGAACAACTGGGGCCGCAGGAACGTCATCACGCGCGCCCTCGGCGGACATTCGGGAAGCGACGTGGGCGCCGACGTCTTCCTTGTGCCCCTTTCGATGGGAGACCGTTTCGTTTTGTGCTCGGACGGCCTGAGCTCCGTCGTGTCGAACGAGAGGATCAGCGAGGTGGCGCGATACATGGAAGATCCGCAGGAGACCGCGCAAACGCTGGTCCAGAAGGCCTTGGGCGCCGGCGGCTCGGACAACGTCACGGTGGTCGTCGTCGACATCGTGGATTGTGGTCCGCAGTTGCCAAGCGGCAATATTGAGGAAGAGACCGTTACTGCCGCTCGCCGCATAGTCGGCGACGACACCGTTCCCCGGAGGGGTTAGGAATGTACATCACACGTGCGCAGGCAAAATCCGGCGACGTTCTGGCCGTCGTCGCGCCTCACGGAGCCATGATGGTTCAGGGCGCCACCCCAAGCCAGGCAGAGTGGCTGTGGGAGGCCATTCGTTCAGGATCGACCTTCCAGCAGCTCGTAGAGGCCCTCGGTTTCGGCGTGCGCCCGTCGCGCCAGATCCCGGCCTTCGCCATCGCGGTGTCCGAAGGCGAGCACCTTCGAGTCGCGCTTCGCGGGGCCTTCCGCGCCTGCGACAGAGACGGAAACGTCCTGGGCACCGGAATGGAGACCCCGACCTGGAACGAGGCCTTCATCGACCGAATGGCCGACCTCGTTCTCGACGCCGGGCCCGGCGCCGGCGTCGGCCGAGCGGAGGGGCTGCCCTTCGCCGACGGCATCGCGGCGACCTCCGCCCTTCTTCTCGCATTCGTGCCCGGTCACCCGGAAATTCGCGGGGCCGCCGCGGATTCCCGTGCCAGGGAGGCGGCCGCATACGGCGCCGCGGGCTCTTCGCCGGCCCCCGGCGGCTACGGGGCCGCCGATCAGGGCGCCGAGGCCGTTGCGGCGCCGCAAGCCGTGCAAGAAGCCGCCGACGTTTCGAAGGAGCCCGCCGAGGCCGCGGCCAAGGAGGAGGGCCCCCTTTCCGTCAACCCGATCGACGCCCTCGAAAAGACGCGCATGCCGCTCGACGAGCCCACGCTCGACGCCGTCAGCGGAGCCGACGACGTCGCCTCGGCCGAATCCGCGGAAGAGGCGGACGAGCCGTCCGCGGAGGCCCCGTTCTTCATCGACTCGGTTCCGGGGGACTTCCACACGCCTCAGGCCGAGGAAGAGAAAGCCGAGTGGCAGGACGCCGCTCCTGTTGAGGCCGAGGCGCCCGCCCCCGTGGAGGCGGAGGGCCCCGCGGCTCAAACTCCGGCCGCTGAAGACGGCGCCACCGAAGAAGAGGAGGCTATTCCCGCCGAAGAGCTCGAAGAGATCGCCGCGAACCTCTCGTCGGCGGGCGAGGTCGGCGATCTGGCGCCCGAGGAGGACGCCCCGGAGGAGCAGCCGCGGTTCCCGATCGAAAGCCGCTTCCCCATGGCCGACCAATTGGACGAGTCCGAAGACGCGGCCCAGGCCGCGTTCTCTCCCGTCGAGGCGGACGAAGGCCTCGAGCAGGGGCCGACGGATGCGGCGGAAGAATCCGCCGAGCCTGCTGAGGAGCCCGTTCGCCGCAGCCCCCGGCCCTGGGAGGTCGCCGACGAGGCCCCCTCATCCGAGGAGTCGGCCGCGCCTGAGCCCGCGGGCGACGTCGCCGAAGCCGCCGAGGAACCGGAGGCGCCCGTCGAGGGGCAGGCAGGCTGGGACGGCCCGCAGCAGGAAGAGGCCTTCCGAGACGACGAGCAGGCGCAGGAGTCTCGGCCGTTCGAGCCTTCCTTCCCCCGCGTCGCCGCCGAGGCGGCGGAGGCTGGGGCTTCCGCCGAGGATTACGATGCGGAGACCGTCGTCGGCGAGCAGAGCGCGCAGGAGCAGGAGCGGGTCCAGGCGGAGTCGCCTCAGGCGATGGTCTTGGCCGTGCTGTGCCAAAACGGCCACCTCAACCCGCCCCACGGGAAGGTGTGCAGGATATGCAGCGGCCCGCTCGGAGGCGAACCGAATTGGTACCCCCGCCCGTCCCTTGGGGAGATCTGGGTGTCCACGGGGCTCAACGTGCCCTTGGACGCCGACATCATCATCGGCCGCAAGCCGGCTTCCGCCCCGGAGCCCGGGCGCCCGCGCGCCCACCTCGTCCCCGTTCCGAGCCCCGATCAGCAGATCTCGCGGACCCACTGCGAGATTCGCGTCGATAACTGGGACGTTAGGCTTGTCGATAGGAACTCGAACAACGGGACCTACGTCCTGCGTCCGAATGAGCGGCCGATTCGCATCAGCCCGACCGAGCCATTCTTCCTCAGGGTCAGCGACGTCATCGACATCGGCGAGGGCGTGACCATCCAGATGCTCGGTCCGAGGTCGGGAGTCTGATGTCGGCCGGCCGACGCCCCGCCACACCGCCGAAGATTCCCAATGCCAGGTACCTGTCCTATCTGGGGTCCGGCGGCTTCGCCGACGTGTACCTGTACGATCAGCAGGTTCCGCACCGCGAGGTTGCCATCAAGGTGCTTCGGCGGGGCGTGACCGAGCAGCAGAAGCTGGCTTTCCGCGCGGAAGCCAACCTCATGGCGCGCATGAGCTCGCATCCCTCAGTCGTCTCCGTGCACGGCGCCGGGGAGACCGAAGACGGCCGCATGTACCTCATCATGGAGTACTGCCCTCCGCCGCATCTGGGCAAGCTTTTACGCATGCGCCCGCTGCCGGTGACCTTCGCCCTCGAAGTGGGCATACAGATCGCAGGCGCGGTCGAGACTCTGCACAGGGCGGGAATCGTCCATCGCGACATCAAGCCGTCGAACATCCTCATGACTCCGTATCAGCATCCCGTGCTCACGGACTTCGGCATCGCAACCCGGATGGGCGACACGACTCAGGCCGAGGGCTTCTCCGTTCCCTGGGCCCCGCCGGAGCAGGCGACGGGCGAGGGCGAGGCCGCGCCCGCCGTCGACGTCTACTCTTTGGCGGCGACGATCTACACCCTCGTCGCCGGGCGCGCGCCCTTCGAAATCGTCGACGGCGACAACTCGGAGATCGCCGTCATCAATCGAGTTCTGCGCTCCCCGCTGCCGAAGACCGGGCGCACCGACGCCCCCGACGAGCTCGAGAGGGTCCTGGCCACGGCGATGGCGAAGGACCCCAAACAGCGCTACCAGTCGGTGCGGGAGTTTGCGACGGCCCTTCAGTTCATCCAGGCCGAGCAGCTCCATCAGCGCCCGACCGACATGAACGTCCAAGGCGAGGGGGAGGAATGGCAGGAGTCCTCGGCGATCGACGAGGACGCCACGCGCCAGGCGGTGCGGACCATCTCCCCGATCGACGACGAGAACACGCGCGACGTGCCTCGACGGGTCGGTCGGCATTCGATCGAGGTCGATCGCGGAGCGGGAGTCGTTTTCGCCGTCGACAGCGCCGACGTCGCCTCTGCGGGCCGTCGCCACTCGTACTACGGGGCGCCCGCCGGAGACGACGAGCCCGAGGCCACCCCGCCGCCAGAGGCCTTCGAAGCCAAGCGAAAGTTCGCGGCCTTCCTTCGCAAGCCGGTCGCGCGATTCTCGATCGCGGCCGTCGTCGTCCTCATCGTGGCGCTGAGCGTGGTCTATTTCATGAACCGCGGCAAGGGCGAAACGATCAAGCCTTCCCCCTCCGCCTCGGAAACCACAAAGATGGATCCGGGGGCGGAGCAGCCTCAGGGCGTGACGAAGCTCAAGGGGACGGTGAGCAACGGGCGCGTGACGTTCACATGGGAGAATCCCGACCCGCACGACGGCGACATGTACCTCTACAAGGCCCCGTTCGCCGCGGGGGAGGGGAAAGTCGAAGCCACGGAGAAGACGAGCGTGACCGTGGCGGCCAGGCCTGTCGAGACGTGCATCACGGTTCAGGTCAGGCGGGTGGGGGTTTCCAACGAATCAAAGGCGGTCAGTGCATGCGTTGTGACATCGGGACAGTAACCTATCTCTCACTATAACCGACCTCTCATTGACGGCTCTGTTCCCGTTTAACAGCAATACCTGACACAATGGTCCATATTGGGGTCATGCCGGAGACGGAGGAGGATCGATGGCTCAACATGTTAAAAGCGAGGCGGTCTCGGTTGCGGTCGCCCAACCCGCACAGAAGGCGCGCGTGGCGCTCGAGATTGAGTTCTGCGGCGAGGTCTACAAGATCGATCCGGGAGACACGTTCACGATCGGCCGCGTCGGCACCCTGGCCATCGAGGACAACCCGTTTCTCCACCGAAACTTCCTTGTGATCGAGTCGCACAACGGCCTGTGGTGGGTCAGCAACGTCGGTTCGCGCATCGCCGTGACGGTTGCCGAGACCACGGGGATGCTCCAATCCTGGATAGGCCCGGGAAGCCAGATTCCGCTCGTCGTGCCCAACATGAGCCTCGTCTTCACCGCAGGCCCCACCACGTATGAGATAGACATGACGGTTCCCGACACGATGTACGAGGTCTCGTCCACGGGGCGCGAGGACGTCGGCGAGACGACCATGGGCCAGGTGACGCTCACGCCCAGCCAGCGCCTTCTCATCCTCGCTCTGGCCGAAAACTGGCTGCGGCGGGTGGGGACCGGTCCCTCCGACATTCCCCGTTCGGAGGAGGCCGCCCAGCGGCTCGGGTGGACGCAGACCCGGTTCAACCGAAAGCTCGACAACGTCTGCGAGAAGCTGGACAGGCTCGGCGTGCGCGGACTGCGCGGGGGGAAGGGCGTCCACGCGACCTACCGCCGTGCGAGGCTCGTGGAGTACGCCGTGGCGAGCCAGCTCGTCACCGCCGACGACCTCACGCTTCTCGACGAGGAATTCCAGACGAATCAGCGGCAAAAGGCCGCCGAAGGCTCCCGCAGGTCCCGCAGGCGGGGATAACGCAAAAGAAAGTGAGGCCCACCGCCATGGTGGGCCTCACTTCATCTCCGGGTCCATTGGAGGCGCAGACCCAAGAGGCAGAGGTCCCGGCTGGGCGACCGGCGACCTCGTCGCCCACGTCGTAATTGGAGGCTGACGTGGGCTTATCACACACGCGCAATCAACCGTGGCTGACTACGTCATCTATAGTACCGCGTCGTACGACCGTAGTCGCATGGGCAATGATACCCATGGGGGGAGTCGAGGCGGGACGCTTCATTCTTTGATAAAATTGCGCGGCCAAAGAGTCGGCTTCTCGACGAGGGAATCGAGTGTTCTCTTATTCGGCGGTTGGGAAAGTCGCCGTCGGTGCGGATTTGCGGCGTTTTTAGTAACGGATTCTTCAAATCGCGTAATGTTCTAGTAATATCTCTTGAGTTTTCAAATCGCGCGAGCCGACCGTTCCTCGTCGCAGGCGGTCTTTAGGAGGGCGGCATGGACAAGCTGACCGAGCTCATATCCACGACGAATAACTGGATCACAACCCACATCCTCGTCGTCATGCTCATCGGAGCGGGAATCTACTTCACGATTCGCACTGGCTTCGTGCAGATTCGCCTGTTCGGCCAGATGGTCAAGCAGGTCTTCGACTCCCGCGACGTCGACGGCGACGGCATCTCCTCGTTCCAGGCCTTTGCGATCGGCATCGCCTCGCGGGTCGGAACGGGCAACATCGCCGGCGTCGCAATCGCCGTCACTTTGGGCGGGCCCGGCGCGGTCTTCTGGATGTGGCTCGTTGCCTTCTTGGGGATGGCCACCGCCTTCATCGAGGCCACTCTCGCCCAGCTGTTCAAAATCAGGTGGCACGACGGCACCTTCCGCGGAGGCCCGGCCTTCTATATCCAGAGGGGGCTCGGCTCGCGCAAATGGGGGGTCGTCTTCGCGCTGTTCCTCATCTGCTCGTTCGGAGTCTCCTTCGAGATGGTCCAGGCGAACACGATCGCCGACACGCTCAAGACCCAGTTCGAGGTGAACCCCTGGGTCACGGCCGCAATCCTCCTGGTCCTGTGCGGGCCGATCGTCTACAGAGGCCTCAAGGCCGTGGCAAAGGCCTCGGAGATCGTCGCCCCGCTCATGGCGATCGTCTACATCGGCCTCGCCGTCGCCGTCGTGCTCATGAACCTGGACAAGGTCGGCCCGACCTTCAGCCTGATCGTCGAAAACGCCTTCGGACTGCGGGAAACGCTCGGGGGCTTGGCCGGATCGATGAGCGCGGCGATGATGAACGGCGTCAGGCGCGGCCTGTTTTCGAACGAGGCGGGCGAGGGCTCGGCGCCGAATGCGGCGTCGACCGCGCACGTCACCCACCCGGCCAAGCAGGGCCTCATCCAGTCTGCGGGCGTCTTCGTCGACACCATCCTTGTGTGTTCGGCGACCGCGTTCATCCTCTTCAACGCCGACCCCGAGGCGCTCAAGCCCTACTGGACCTCTTCCGACCCCGCAGGCGCGGACATGACGATCACTGCGCTTGAATCCACGCTGGGGTCGTGGGCGGGCCCGGTCATGGTCGTTCTCATCTGCGTCTTCGCCGGCTCCTCCGTCATCGGCAACTTTGCCTACGCCGAGGTCAATATGGACTTTCTCACGAAGGGCAAAGCGTGGGGCGACAAGCTTCTCAAGGCAATCGTCATCGTCTCGATCGTTCTTGGGTCCGTCGCCGAACTCAAGCTCGTTTGGAACTTCGCCGATCTGACGATGACGGGAATGGCGCTCATCAACATTGTGTCCATCGTCATGCTCGGCAAATGGGCCTTCGGGGCGCTCCAAGACTATCTGCGAAACCGCGAAAGGCCCTTCGTCGCCACGGGGAACCCGTCGATGCCCGGCGAGCTTCCGACCGACATCTGGGTCCACGGGGGCACGGATTTGCCGAGTGGATCGACCGCGGCGGTCTCCTGACGGCTTCTTCAGGCCGGCTCGCTTTGCGGTTTCGTCGCCGTTGGAGAGAAGCACTTGGAGCGTGGAATGTCAATGGATGAACGCCCCTGAAATAACCGCGAGCACGGGGTAATGTGTATTCTGTCCGATCGGCGAGAGGCCTTCCCTCTGGAAGCCGTGGCATTCCAGGCGCTTGGCCCCTTGCCGCCGCCGATCGCGTCGTCGTCGGAGCCGTACGCCCAGCTCTGAAGAGCGGGGCGATGGGCAGGGTTACCCCTTGCCGAGGGCCGATTTTCGGCGCGGGGTCGCCTATTATCGTGCCGTAAAGTTGAATGTCTCCAGGAGGGCATATGAGAGGACTGCGAATCTTCTTCGCCGTTGTTGTGCTTATCGCCCTTCCAGCATGTTCGCTTTCAACTTCCGCTGGCCCCACCCCCTCATCCACTTCGCCGCACTCGACCAAAGGCAATGGCCCGACGGTCGGAACGGACCCCAAGGCGACCTTGGGGGAGGCGGAAATCCAAGGTTCGGAATTCCGCCTGTTTACGGGCAAAGTCTGGGTCGGCTTCACGGCTCCCAACGGCTACGCAGTGAGCAGGGCCAAACAGGAAGACGTCAAGCTCGTAGGGTTGACGTCTTCCTCCGATTCGAAGACGAATCTCATGTTTTCCCATTTGTCCTCCGCGACGTCGCTGCCTTCGGCCGACAGCGTCGCCGCAACGCTTAGAACGAAGCAGTTCACAAACATCGAGGCCCGCTACGACATCCAGAATCTGGGGGATTTCAAGGCCGTCGCGGCCCAGGCGACAATCCAAACCGGGTATGTGGCGATCGTCGTCATCGCGGATTTCGAAGGTTATCTATGGTCGGCCACGATCAACGCCCCAGACGCCGCGACCGCCGACGAGCTCCTCAAAACCGTCCGCGCGCTCAAGCCGGTCAATGCGGGATCGAGAACTTCGCCCAGCACGGCCGCCTCGCGCCACGTCGACCCTCTGAAGGCCTCCGTGTCCGGGCGGACGTACACGGTGGACGTCAACGGAGCGAAGATCGTCATGAGGATGCCCGACGGGTTCGTCCCCTCCAAACCCAGCGCCGAAGGCCTGCTCGGCTTTGAGGATCAGCAGAATTCCGGGCGCAACGTCTCCTTCTACATCGACAGGAAGGGGTTCACGACGGATCCCACGCAGATCCTGGCGAAAATGCGCGAGAACGGCGGGATGAAGGACATCGAGCATATGAAGACGGTGCCCGAGGTCCAGAAGGTGGCTGGGTATCCCGCCGGCGCTATCCTGGTCAAATCCACCAACGGCACGATTTCGCGCATATACATCGTCAACGTCGACGGGGTGATGATCCAGCTGGTCGTCAACTCAGGCAAGGCGGAGACCGAGATTCCGGCTCTTCTCCAGGTGGTCGAGGATGCGACTTCCTAGGCTCGTGATTGTTGTGTTCGCGGCGGCGATGTGCCTGACCGCGTGCGCTTCCGAGCCCAAAAAGGAAATGTCCTTCGGGGTGAGCGCTGCGCCGACGCGGACGGCGTCGCCCACACCCTCTCCGACGCCCGTTTCCACCGCGACTACGACAAAAGGGGTCCAGCCCCAAGGGCAGGGCCTTCCCCTCGGTTCGGCCAGCGTCACGAACGGGGTGCTCACGGTCGGCACCGGATCGGGAAGGGTGACGATGAACGTCGGCCCGTCGATGCGCGTCTTCGAGCGAACGTACGCGGAAACGGGGGTGGCCGGCGTGGAGAGCTCGTCGAACCCGAACGTCAAGCTTTCGCTTTTCCCGACGGAGACGGCCGTTTCCAACACGACGGCCGAGCAGCTGACCAAGATCGTCCAGTCGCGCGGTTCGACGTCGGTCAGGCCGGTCCAGACGGCGTCCCTCGGCAACGTCAAAGCGGTGGCCGTCGACGCGAAGACGAGGGTCGGCCATCTCAGCAGGGTGTATCTGCTTCGGATCGAAGACGGGGTATGGAATCTCACGGTGGCGGCGCCCTCCCAAAAGGAGCTCGACGCGCTGCTCAAGGCGGCGCAGACGTTCAACTTCGCGGGGCCTCAAGGCTCAGGCGGCTCGGACATGGTCGCCGGCGTGGGGGGCGACGGGCGCTCGGATTCGCAGCCCGGAGGCGACCCCCAGGAGGAGAAGCTCTCTGTTCTCAGCCGCGACGGGAAACTCAGAGGGGGCGTCAAAGGGGGCCAGTACAACCTCCAGACGCCGTCAGGCGTCATTTCCTTCCCGATGCCGAGCAAAATGACGTTGACCGAGCGGGACGAGGACGACGAAGACGCCATCGGCATAGAGGCGAACGGGGCGTCGCTGCTTTTCGAAGTCGGCGACGAGGAAGAGTACCATTCAGGTGAGGACCTTGCCGACGAATGGGCGTCGAAGGAGGACGACGACGCCTCGGGGGAGTACCTCGGGCAGACGACGATCGCCGGGCTCCCCGCCGTTGCGGCCAGGCATATAACCGAATCGGGAGACTTCCGTTATCTTTACGTGGTCGAGTTCAACGGAACGTACCTCAACGTGATGGTCGAGGGCGAGAAACGGTCGGCGGCGACCGTCAACATGCTGCTCAACACGATGAGACGCGCGAAGGCGGGCAGGTGAGGCGCCGGCCTTCTTTCGACGCTGTGGGAAAAGGAGAACGACGGATAGAATGACCCTAATCTGTGGCAAGTAGTACCTTCGAAAACGTAGGTATTTCAGGTATAATTCAATTGCCGACGGGCGCACCCGCGCAGTCGGCACCGCAGACTCGGGAGACAGGATGTGTGCGTCAGGCATTCGGGTCGGGAACGTCTCCTTCCCCTCCGATGTGCGTGAAGTCTGACGCGTGCGCGTTTGCGTGCACCGCGAGGCCCGGGAGGGATGCGTGACCTCCCGGGCCCTCGTCGTCTCTGCGGCAGGGCTGCAGCGTGCGATTCGGGCGGGCGGCGACTATGCTCGAAACAGTGATCCAAGGGGGATGGCAGTGCCGAAGATCAGCGCGCCCACAGTGCGCCAACACAGGGAGATCGTCAAGACGAAGCTCGTCGATGCTGCCGAACGGCTTTTGCGCGAGTCGGGCCCCGACTCCCTTTCGGCCGCGGCCGTGGCGGCGGAAGCCGGCATCGCCCGCAATTCGATATACCGGTACGTCGATTCGGTGGACGACCTGCGCCTGCTCACGCTCGCCCGCTACATTCCTCGCTGGCGCGAAGCCATCTTCTCGCAGATCGACGCCGAGGCGCCGCCCGTCGTCCGTCTTCGGCAGTTTGCGGTCGCCAGCCTCATGCAGTCGAACGAGTCGTCCCACGGCTGGCTCATGAGCCTCATGCACGCTCGCGGGCGCCCCGCCCGATCCGACGGGGCAAGCGGCGAGCGCGCCGCCGTCGCCGAGGACGTCGCTGACATCCACGCGATGGCCGACGGCTTCCTCCGCGAGCAATGGGAGGAGCTGGGAGTGGAGAATCCGCGCATGTGGGCGGGGTTCACCCGCGCGCTCCTGCTCGAAGCTTTCGCGCAAGTCGATGCGGGCGAGGATCTGACCGACGTCGCCGGAGCGCTCGGCGAATCCGTCGCCGCTCTGGGGAACGCGGCTGAGAAGTGAAGTTGTGTGCACTGCTTGGACGGTTAATGCAAATAAACTGTATGTCAATTAATCTGGGTACATGCACGCGCTTCTATTCGATCTATTCGGATTATTCATATCCGAACAATCACGCACATCATTTGAAACGCTGGCGAGAACGGTGAGGGTTGAGCCGGATGTCCTCCTTCCCGCCTACCGTGGGGAGAATCGCGTCGAATACGACGCGGGGACGATTGGCTCGCGCGAATACTGGGCGAGGATTTCCGCCGAGACCGGCGTCGACATCGATTGGCAGGCGGCCCTCGCGGCCGACCTTGCGGCGCTGGGCGTCAAAGACGAGGCGATGGTCTCCTTCGCGCGCGGCCTCAACCGCTCCGGCTTGACGATGGGGATGCTCTCGAACATACCCTGCGACTTCGTCGGGTGGACGAGGTGGCACAATCCCTGGATCGACGAGCTCTTCGACCCGGTCCTCTTCTCGTGCCGCCTGCGCTTGGCCAAGCCCGACGAAGAGGTCTTCGCCGTCGCCCTCGCGCGGCTGTCGCAGTCCGCCGGGCGGAAACTGGCCCCCGAGGACGTGCTGTTCGTCGATGACTCCCCGAAGAACGTCGAGGCCGCAAAGAAATTGGGTTTCCTCGGGCATTGTTTCGAGAATTTAGAAGCGTTGTCAGCCAAAATCGAATCGGTTTAGTGCGAATCGCTCTGTTTTATCATCCCTGAGGCCTATAGCGGGCTAGTGACTGCAGCTTGTTGCAGACGGTAGGGTTGAGGTGCATCTGCGCGCTTCTCACCGATGACGCCGGAAGGGATTTTCATGTCGATCACCGGTCTCGCCCCGCGCCCAATCGAGGAGACGCCGAAGGATTTTAGGTTTCTTAGTATCCGCGCTTCTCATTTTTGGATTGGGGTCGGCGAGCTTCGCCGACGGCGGCGCCCCGACCTTGCGCGTGACTCTCACCCCGAGCGCGCAGACGGTCAAGACCGGCGACAACGTTGTCTACACGGTCGAGTTCTCTTGCGCATCGACCGACGCCAACTGCGACGGCGCGGTTTTGACGGTCGACGTTCCGCGCTTCGCCAACCCCGATGGGGCGGTGAACTCCGAGGTCGCGCCGGTCGTCGCGGCTGCCACCAGCACGACGGGAGTCGTCGCCCCTCCGACGATCGCCGCCCCCACGCGAAATTCCGACGGAAAGGTCGTCTATAACTTGGGAACGGCACCTGCCTGCACCGCGGGCCGGGCGACGATCACGGTCAGGCCGCCGCGCGGGCTCGTCTCCAAGGGGGCGACGATCGCCCCCGAGGCCTTCTTTGCCGCAAGCTCCGCGACGCAGGCGAGCGCGAAGGCGCCCACGACGGTCGACGGCTCGGCCGACCTGTCCATACTCAAATTCGGGCCTGTCGTCCCTCCCGTCAAGGGGGTCGAGGTCACTTACACTCTTCGCGCCTCCTACACCGCCGCTATGGACGCGACCGGAAAGCACACGGGCGTTCCCGCCGTCGGGCACGTCAACGCCGACGACGTCGTCGTCTACGACGTCCTTCCCCACCTCGGCGACCGCGGAGTGGGGCCGGCTGCCTCGAACGCCCGAGGCTCACAGTGGCAGCCGCGGCTGGCCGGTCCCGTTGCCGTGGCCGACTCCGACGTTCCGCGGGACAAGGTGAAAATTCAGTATTCGACTTCGGAGAACGCATGCCGCGGCGAGGCGACCGCGCAGGGCACCGCAAGGGCCGCCGGGCCGGCTGGGTGCGTCGATGACTGGACCGACTCGCCGGCGTCGTTCGGCGACGTGCGCGCCGTCCGCGCAGAGTTCGCGAACGCGAATCTCGCCCTGAAGGCGTCGATTCAGATGTTCGTCCCCGTCGCGGCGCCGGCTGGCACCTCAGGCACGGCGTGGAACTCCGTGGCCATGGCCGGCCGGGAGAAGGACGGGAAATGGCTGCTTCCCATCGAACCCATCAAAGTGGGGCTCGAGACGACCGTCGATCTGGAGGTCGAAAAGGCGATAGCCGAGCGAAAGCCCGCCTACGGAGTGGGCGACGAGGTCGACTTCCATGTGACGGTCAAGAATCTGGGCTCGGGGGAGGCGACGTCGGTCAAGGTGCGCGATCTCCTTCCAGAAGGCTTGGAGTACGTCTCCTCCGAGACCCGTCTGTGCCCGAACGCGGGAGGAAAGGCTTGCACTTCGGGCGAGGCGGTCGGCTCCTACGACGCGGCGACCGGCCTGTGGACGCTCTTCCCGGACGGGCAGGCTGCGCGCTCGCTGTCCGCTGGAGCCTCTGCGACCCTCGTCGTTCGCGCAAAGATCGCGCCCGGCGCGGCGGGAAAGAAGCTGACGAACGCCGCATCGCTTGAGTCCCTCGACCAAAAGGACGACAACGCGGCCAACGACAGCTCGAAGGCCTCGCTGGACGTGCTCCAGTCGGTGTCCGGCAGCGTCTACCGCGATTCCGATCGCGACGGCGCCAGGGGCGGCGGCGAAGCGGGAGTCGAGGGGACGAAGGTCGAGCTTCGCGACCGCGACGGGGCAGTCGTGGCAACGGCGACGACGGGCGCCGACGGCTCCTACTCCTTCAACCGCGTTCCGTCCGGAACCTACGAGGTTGTGGTCGTCGCCGACGGCGGAGAGCTGGCGAAGGCCGTCGCAACGGGCGACCCCGATTCGACGAAAGACGGGCGGGCGAGCGTGTCCGTCGATCCCGGCGCCCCGTCGGTTTCGGGGCTCGACTTCGGGTACTATCGGCCCGCATCGGTCGGCGACCGGGTGTGGTACGACCTTGACGGAAATGGCGTGCAGGGCGCCGACGAGCCGGGGGCAGAAGGTGTGAAAGTCACGCTCGTGGATGCCTCGGGCCAGCCCGCGCGCGACGTCCTGGGCGCCGAGGTCACGCCCGTCACAACGGACGCGAAAGGCCGGTACTCCTTCGAGAAGCTGGCCGCGGGCTCGTACACCGTGAAATTCGAGGTTCCCGGCGGAACGGCCGCTGCGGCGACGGGCGCCGGGGGCGATCCTTCGGCCGATTCGAACGGGCCCGACGCCGCGGTGACGCTGGCCGAGGGCGAATCGAACGGCTCAATCG